>Ga0209536_100016752_pt1 | contig 10410 bp, 11 predicted proteins | sample DeeMarSeWOR28_12_FD_187461 | JGI IMG/M metagenome (GOLD analysis project Ga0209536, IMG submission 187461) | Marine sediment microbial communities from White Oak River estuary, North Carolina - WOR-2-8_12 (SPAdes) (version 2) | ecosystem: Environmental > Aquatic > Marine > Intertidal zone >... | reverse complement strand
TTTGTCTCGCCGGAGGTGGATGACGACATCGATATCGATATCAATCCGGCCGATCTGCGTACCGATGTGTATCGTGCCAGCGGTGCCGGTGGCCAGCATGTCAACCGGACCGAATCGGCCGTCCGGATTACGCATATCCCCAGCGGGATCGTCGTGCAGTGCCAGAATGACCGGTCCCAGCACAAGAACAAGGCGACGGCCATGAAGCAGCTCAAGGCCAAGCTCTACGAGATGGAGATGCAGAAACGGCGCGAGGATCAACAGGCGCTGGAAGCCTCCAAATCGGATATCGGCTGGGGCAGTCAGATCCGCTCCTATGTGCTGGACCAGTCACGCATCAAGGACCTGCGCACCGGCAGGGAGACGGGTAATACGCAGGCAGTACTCGACGGAGATCTCGACAGTTTCATCGAGGCAAGTCTGAAGGCCGGCTTCTAGTCGCAGCGTCAGTGATCCTGCGGCGCCGGCCCTACGCCTTGCTCATCACCAACCTGCTCATCCAGCCGGTCCGTGGATGAGCCGACAACATCGGCAACTGGCAACGTGGCAGAAGAGATTGACGAACATCGCCTGATCGCGGAGCGGCGCGCCAAACTGCAGTCACTGCGGGAGGCGGGTATTGCCTTCCCGAATGACTTTCGCAGAAATGTCATGGCGGGCGAGTTGCACGCCGAATATGACGAGCGCGATCCCGCCTTCTTCGAAGAGAATCCGATCCGGGTGAGAATCGCCGGGCGCATGATGGCGAAGCGCGTGATGGGCAAGGCGAGTTTCGCTCATGTCCAGGATATGTCCGGCCGCATTCAGTTATTCGTGCAGCGCGACGCGCTGCCCGAGGGGCGCTACCAGGCGTTCAAGGGCTGGGATATCGGCGACATCCTCGGCGCCGAAGGCAGCCTCTTCAAGACCAGGACCGGTGAGCTCAGTGTGCGCGCCGACGAGGTGCGCCTGCTGACCAAGTCCCTGCGGCCGCTGCCCGAAAAATTCCACGGGCTCGCCGATCAGGAGACGCGCTACCGTCAGCGCTATCTCGACCTGATCATGAACGAGACCTCGCGGCGCGTGTTTCGCATGCGCACAGTCATCGTCCAGTTCATTCGCGAGTTCCTCAATGAGCGCGGGTTTCTGGAAGTGGAGACGCCCATGATGCAGGCGATCCCCGGTGGCGCGACCGCACGGCCATTTGTGACCCATCATAACGTGCTGGATATGCAGCTGTTCCTGCGGATCGCCCCGGAATTGTATCTCAAGCGTCTGGTCGTGGGTGGCTTTGAGAAGGTCTACGAGATCAACCGCAACTTCCGCAACGAAGGTCTGTCCACGCGCCATAACCCGGAATTCACCATGCTCGAGTTTTATGAGGCGTATGCCGATTACAACGACCTCATGGATCTCACGGAGGCGTTGATGCGCACGATGGCGCAGGACGTGCTTGGGACGACGCAGGTTCCCTATCAGGGCGCGTTGTATGATTTCGCCAGGCCCTTTCGGCGCATGACGGTGAAGGAATCCATCCTGCACTTCAATCCCGATCTCGAGGCGGGGCAGATTGACCATCTGGATGCCGCGCGCAAGGTCGCCGAAGGGATGGGAATACCGGTGAAGACCAGCTATGGCGTTGGCAAGCTGCAGATCGAGATCTTCGAGAAAACCGTGGAGCACCGCCTGGATGATCCGACCTTTATCACGGCCTATCCAACCGAGGTCTCACCCCTGGCGCGGCGGAACGATACGGACGCCTTCGTGACAGACCGGTTTGAATTCTTCGTCGGCGGCCGGGAGATCGCCAACGGTTTTTCCGAGCTCAATGATGCCGAAGATCAGGCCGAGCGGTTTCGCCGTCAGGTCGAGGAAAAAGAGGCAGGCGACGAAGAGGCCATGCACTTTGATGCGGACTACATACGTGCGCTAGAGCACGGTATGCCGCCGACGGCGGGCGAGGGCATCGGGATTGACCGCCTGGTGATGCTGTTCACCGATTCGCCCTCCATCCGCGATGTGTTGCTGTTCCCGCATATGCGGCAGGAGGGGCGGTAGAACAGAAGACAGGAAACAGAATACAGAATACAGAATACAGAATACAGGAGTCAGGAGTCAGGAGTCAGGAGTCAGGAGTCAGGCCCGAATGGCACTGACTTAAGTCGAAATGTAGGGTGGGTTAGCGCTTTTTGCGTAACCCACCAGGGGCTGCGAAACAATACAACGCATTTTTTAGTGCGTGCCTGCTGGCACATCCGGTGGGTTACGGCACAAACGGCGTGCCTAACCCACCCTACATTGATTGTGGAGCCGCCTAAGCAAGTGCCATTCGAGACAGGCCCAGGATTTCTGGGTACTGGGTTCTGTATTCTGTTTCCTGTCTTCTGTCTTCTGAATTCTGCCATTCGCTTCCCGCTAGCCTTTCTCTTCCTCGCTCTCAAAGGCGTAGGGAAGGTCGAGCAGTTCAATCCGTGCGTCCCTGGAACGGCCCAGAAACAGCTCGTCGGCCGCGGCGCTGATCTGGATCACTGCCAGGGCGCGGTAGCCTCCGTCGGGATGGGCTTGCGCAGTCACGATCCTGCCGGCACTTTGCTCGGGATCGGCGGGGCTGAAAATTTCCTCTCCGGGTTCGGGGGCGCCGTCGCCGTCAATCTTTACCAGGTACATTCTCCGCTTCAGCTTGCCAAGGTATTGCATGCGGGCGACAACTTCCTGGCCGGGGTAACAGCCCTTCTTGAAACTCACGCCGCCCAGGAGCTGCATGTTGACCATTTGGGGAACGAACAGATCGCACGTTTTCGGATGAAGGGTGGGTACGCCGGCCAGGATATCGAGCAGCTCCCATACCGAGGCGCCCACGGGCGCGCCGCGCACGTTCAGCGCATCCCAGATTTTTCTGGCCGCGTCCAGCGCGGCATAGATCTCGAAGCGAGGTTGTGCGCCCGGCACACGGATGATGGAAAATGCCTCGCGTTCCAATACGCCGTTGACCGCCTGCGGAACCGCTTCCCCGATGGCCGACTCGAGCTCGGCGACGGCGTCCGGTCCGGACAGACCCACGCGCATCCAGGCCTCGCTGGTATCCTCCAGGGTGACGTCTGCGCGCAGGACGAACATGCGTAACCGCTTCAGCAGCGGCTCAATCATCGCCGCGGGCAGGCAGAGGTAATAGGTGTCGCCGCGCCGAAACATGCGGAAGCTGGCAATCATTCGGCCCTTGGGATTGCAGTAGGCGTTGAGCTGGCTGGTTTCGTTGCTCAGTTGCCTGACATCATTGCTGAATTGCCCCTGCAGGAAACTCTCGGCGTCTTTGCCGTGCACCTCGAGCATACCGAGGTGTGACAGATCGGCGAATACATTGCCAGACAGCGCGGCACGGACCTCGCGCTCCGGGTTGCCGAAGCTGTTGACCCGGTCACAGTCGTCAAACTCGGCGCCGTTGTTCGATAAGAACTCTCGCCACTCCACCTTCATTTCGCTCAAACCTCCTGCTCCCAGAGCAACCCAGTGTAGACAATCTCACCGGGTGGTCCAACCCTATCATCGTGACGGGTTCAGCCATGTGCGCGACAGCCGGCGGCAAGGCGCCGTTACCCCGGGGTAGCCATTCTACGCGAAGCGCGACGGGGGCCGCAGGCGAGCGCTGACTGCCTGCTGCGGCAGGCCTGCGGAGCGGGTTATTCACGCGGCGCGCTGCTGGTCGGCGACCCGGCTGATGGACACCGGGGTAGATCGGCGGCTTGCTGGCGCATCCCTGTCACTAGTGGTATAAGTGCACCCGGATCAATGTTTCCTCTACGATGCGCACAACAGAAAATCGACCCCGGTTCCTCAATCTGTTGCAGATTCGCATGCCGATTGGGGCGGTCGCCTCGATTGCGCATCGCATCAGCGGTGTGCTGCTGTTTCTGATACTGCCGGCAGCGGTTTTCCTTCTTGAGCTCTCGGTGCGGAGCCCCGAGGGTTTCGATCAGGCCAGGGGGATACTGCACGCGCCCCTGGTGCAACTCCTCGGACTCGTGCTGGCATGGGCGCTGTTGCATCACCTTCTGGCCGGGATACGCTTCCTGTTGCTTGATCTCGAGATTGGTATCGAGCGCAAGCAGGCACGCGTGAGCGCCTGGCTGGTGAATCTCGGCGCACCCCTGCTGTTGCTGCTTGTGCTGGGGGCCATGTTGTGAGCCGCAAGGCGCATGGACTGCGCGCCTGGGTACTGCAGCGGATCAGCGCTGTCTATCTCGCGGCCTATTTCCTGCTCACCTCGACTTACCTTGTGGCCCGTTCGCCGGGTTCCTATGAGGCCTGGCGTGGCTGGCTGGCCGATCCCTGGGTCAATCTCGCCACCGGGTTGTTCATTCTGTCGCTGCTGGTGCACGCCTGGGTCGGTATCCGTGACGTGGTGATGGATTATGTGCCGCACATGGGCCTGCGGGTGAGCCTGTTTGCAGTGATTGGCCTGACGCTGGCCGGTTGCGGCATCTGGTCGTTGCGGATTCTCTTCTCCGTCTGAGAAAACGATGGAGATCAGACGGCGCAAATTTGATTCCCTGATCATCGGTGCGGGCGGTGGCGGTTTGCGGGCGGCGCTCCAGTTGTCGCGGGCCGAGGCCCATGTTGCGGTGGTTTCCAAGGTGTTTCCCACCCGTTCACACACCGTCGCCGCGCAGGGTGGTGTCACCGCCGCGCTGGGCAACATTCTGCCCGACAACTGGCACTGGCACATGTTTGATACCGTCAAGGGCAGCGATTATCTCGGCGACCAGGATGCCATCGAGTACATGTGCCGCGCCGCGCCGCGCGTGGTCTATGAGCTCGAGCACATGGGGGTTCCCTTTTCGCGTCTCGACAACGGCAAGATCTACCAGCGCGCCTTCGGCGGCCAGAGTCAGAATTTCGGGGGGGAGCAGGCAGTGCGTACCTGCGCGGCGGCAGACCGCACCGGTCACGCGATTCTGCACACGCTCTATCAGCAGAACATTCGTGCGCGCACGCACTTCTTCGACGAATTCTTTGCGCTGGACCTGCTCTCGGACCATGAGGGTAACGTCCTTGGCGCGGTGGCGCTGGAAATTGCCACCGGTGAGCCGATCGTCATCGAGGCCAAGACGACCTTGCTGGCAACCGGTGGCGCCGGCCAGTTGTTCCGCACCAATACCAATGCCCTGATCAATACGGGAGACGGCATGGCGATGGCGCTGCGCGCCGGCATTCCACTGCAGGATATGGAGTTTTTCCAGTTCCATCCGACCGGTATTGCTGGCAAGGGCATGCTGATTACCGAAGGTGCGCGGGGCGAGGGCGGCTACCTCGTCAACTCGGAGGGCGAGCGTTTCATGGAACGCTACGCGCCCCATGCCAAGGACCTGGCCAGTCGTGATGTCGTCAGTCGGGCCGTGTACATCGAGGTGAGTGAAGGCCGCGGCTGCGGCCCGAACAAGGACTACGTGTTGCTGAAACTGGACCATCTGGGCAAGGATGTGGTTGCCAGGCGTCTGCCGGGCATACGCGACATGGTGCAGACCTTTCTCCATATGGATCCCGCCGAGCAGCCGATTCCGGTCTATCCGACTGCCCACTACACCATGGGCGGTATTCCGACCAACCGCTTCGGGCAGGTCGTAGTGCCCGAGCAGAATGGGCCGGAGGAACCGGTGCCCGGTTTGTACGCCGCCGGGGAGTGTGCCTGTGTCTCCGTGCATGGCGCCAACCGGCTGGGCGGCAATTCACTGCTCGACATCCTGGTGTTCGGCCGCGCCGCGGCGAACCATATTATTGAGTTTCTGGCGGAGAACCCCTATCACCTGCCGCTGGACGAGGCGGGTTTGGATCGGGCCATGCAACGCATCCATCGCTGGCAGCGCAGGCAGGGCAGCGAGTCTGTGGACCGGATACGCCGCGAACTCGGGGAGACCATGGAAAAATACTGCGGCGTGTTCCGCACGGCGGATGTGCTGCAGCAGGGCGTTGAGCGGGTCTCCGCACTGGAAGCGCGTCTGCGGGACGCCGCCATCACGGATCACAGTCGTATCTTCAATACCGCGCGCATCGAGGCCATGGAGCTCGAGAACCTGATGGATATCGCACTGGCAACCGTGAACTGTGCCCTGGGGCGGCTGGAGAGCCGGGGTGCACACTCGCGCGTGGATTATCCGGAACGTGACGATGTGCACTGGATGCGCCACAGCCTTTACTACCGCGACGGGCGGCGCGTGGATTACAAGCCGGTCAGGGTGAAGCCCCTGACGGTCGATCCGTTTCCTCCGAAACCGCGGGTCTATTGAACAGGCAGGCGGAAACATGAAATTCTCAGTCTACCGATACAATCCGGACGCCGACGATCATCCTCACATGCGCGAGTATGAGCTGCCCGATGAGCAGATCAGGCCCGGCATGATGCTGCTGGATGCCCTGTTGTTGCTGAAGGCGCAGGATGAAAGCCTGGGTTTTCGGCGTTCCTGTGGCGAGGGGGTCTGTGGCTCGGACGGAATGAATATCAATGGGCGCAACGGTCTCGCCTGTATCACGCCCCTGGACGGTCTGAAAACGCCCGTTAAACTGCGGCCCTTGCCGGGTCTGCCCGTGGTGCGGGACCTGGTGGTCGATCTCGAGCAGTTTTACCAGCAGTACCGGGCGGTACAACCCTATCTCATCAACCATGATCCGGTGCCCGAGGTGGAACGGCTGCAGTCGCCGCAGGAGCGCGACAGGCTCGATGGACTGTACGAGTGTATCCTCTGTGCCTGTTGTTCGACCTCCTGCCCGTCCTTCTGGTGGAACCCGGACAAGTTCCGCGGGCCGGCGGCATTGCTGCAGTCATGGCGATTCCTGGCGGACAGCCGGGATCAGGCGACCGAGGCGCGACTGGATGAGCTGGAAGGGCCGTTCAGCCTGTTTCGCTGTCACACGATCATGAATTGTGTGGAGGTGTGCCCGAAGGGACTGAACCCCACGCGCGCGATCGGACGCATCAAGGAACTGATGCTGAAGCGGTCGCTGTAGCCTGCCATGAGCGCGCTCAGAGCGCAACGTGCGCGGCTGTACTGGCAGTGCCGGCGGGGCATGCGGGAGCTGGATGTCCTGCTCGGGGGGTTTCTCGAGCAGGGCTATGACGATCTTGACCCTGCGGGGCGCCGGGTGTTCGAGGCCGTGCTGGCGTATCCGGACACCCTGTTGCTGGAAATGCTCATGGGCCGGCTGATCCCGGCGGACACGGAAGTCGCACATGTGGTCGAACGGATACGCAACGCCGCTGCACCTTGATGTGAAACCCTCACGGCTACTGACCGCTGCTGTGGGTGCCATGCATGTGCTTGCATTCGGACTGGCGGTATCGGGGCCGGGTGCCGGCTGGCAGCGGCTGCTCCTGGGGCTGCTCGTGATCGGCAGCTGGTTGCGCCTGCACACCCGGCATCCGTTGTGGCCGAACCCCGGTCGCATCACGCGCCTGGTCTGGGGCCGCGAGGCGAGCTGGGAGATCGGGCGATCAGGCGCGGTCGAGTCGGCCCGCCTCGGCGGGGAGGCAGTGGTGACACCCTATCTGGTCATTTTGCCGCTCGAACTCGAAAGCGGGCGCAGCCTCCGCCTTCCGATCCTCCCCGATATGCTGGATCCGACCACGTTCCGGCGTTTGCGCGTGCGCCTGCGCCTGTACGGACAAACCCACTGAGAAAGGTTCTGCTTATGGCAACGGAAATTGAGCGCAAGTTCCTGGTCACTGGTGACGGCTGGCGCGATCAGGCAGATCAGGGCGTTCGCTACCGGCAGGGTTACCTCACGTCGCTCGCGCCGGGCGGTGAGGCCAAGGTGTCGATACGGGTGCGGATGCAGGGAAACGCGGCCTACCTGAATATCAAGAGCGCGACGCTCGGTATCCGCCGTCAGGAGTTCGAATACCCCATTCCCGCGGCAGAGGCGAAGGCGATGCTGAAGGATCTGTGCGTCGGCGCAGTGGTCGAGAAGACCCGCTACCACGTGACCTTTCAGGAGCATGTCTGGGAGATCGATGTCTTTCACGGGGACAACGCCGGTCTGATCGTGGCCGAGCTCGAACTGTCCGACGAGCATGAGGTTTTCGCCAGGCCGGCGTGGCTGGGTGAGGAGGTGTCGGAGGACACACGCTATTACAATGTCTGCCTGGCTCAGCATCCTTACAAGGACTGGTAACATCGGGCCTGGCAGTCCAGGGCGCGGCGGCAGTGACGGCGCATCCGCGCGCCCGCACCGGTGGCGACGCTGTGATATTTTCCTCGGTGTGCTCATCCTGCTCCTGCTGCTGGGCGGCTGCGCCCAGGAATCCGGAACAGCGATTCGTTTCGGGGTGGCCAGCGCGCCGCAAAACCTGGATCCGCGCTTTGCGACCGATGCGGCATCGGCGCGCATCAATCGCCTGCTGTACCAGCGCCTGGTCGATTTCGACGACCGCGGCGAAGCGGTCCCCGCGCTGGCGACGTGGGAGGTGCTGTCAGCCACCCATTACCGTTTCCGACTCAAGCCGCAGCGCCGGCATTTTCACGACGGAACACGCCTGACGGCACGCGATGTCGAGGCAACCTATGGCTTCATACTGGATCCGGACAATGCCTCACCGCACCGGGCGACACTCGAGCTCATCGATGCGCTGAAGCTGATCGATGACGATACCATCGATTTCCTGCTGAAACGCCCCGACCGCCTGTTTCCCGCCTATCTGGTGATCGGTATTGTGCCCTCGGCGCGGATTGCGGCAGGATTTCCATTGAACGAGACGCCCGTGGGCAGCGGCCCGTTTCGTTATATCGCACGACCGCGGCCGGGCCGCCTCATTCTCGAACGCAGCGATGACGGCCAGCGGTTTGAGTTCGTGCATGTCGCGGACCCGACAGTCCGCGTGCTCAAGCTGCTGAGAGGGGAGATTGACCTGCTGCAGAATGATCTGCCCGCCGAGCTGATCGGCTGGCTGCAGGCACGCCCGCAGGTGAAGGTGTCGCAGGCGCCGGGTACGAATTATTCCTATCTGGGTTTCAATCTGTCAGATCCGGTTACCGGACAGCTGGCGGTGCGTCAGGCGGTTGCACAGGCGATCGACCGGCAGGCTATCATCCGCTACGTGTTGGGGGGTGGGGCGCGGACCGCGAGCGCGCTCCTGCCGGCGGATCACTGGGCCGGCCATCCCGATATCCGGCCTGTCCCCCATGATCCCGAACAGGCCAGGCGCTTACTGGCAGGGCTCGGTTACACTGAGCAGCATCCGCTGGCGCTGACCTACAAGACATCGAGTGATCCGCTGCGCATCCGCCTGGCGACGGTGATTCAGGATCAGCTGGGTCGTGTCGGCTTTCGGGTTCGCATCCAGAGCTATGACTGGGGAACGTTTTACGGTGACATCAAGAACGGTCGCTTCCAGGTCTATAGCCTGGCGTGGGTGGGGGTGCATACGCCGGATATCTTCCGCTATGTGTTTCACAGCCAGTCGCTGCCGCCGCAGGGGGCCAATCGGGGCCGGTTTCACGATCCGCAGACCGACGAACTCATCGCGCAAGCGGAATTGGCGCAGGACTACCAGGTGCAGGCCGATCTGTATCGCCGGTTGCAGCAGCGGCTTGCCAGGCTGATACCCTATGTTTCGCTCTGGTACGAAGATCATGTCTATGCGGCGCGAGCGGACATCAACGGTTACCGGCTGGCGCCGGACGGCAATTATGATGGTCTGACAGCCGTCCATCGATCGGTTGCAGCGACGACGCTGGCGAGCACGCACTGAAACCATGCAGTCACCCGCAGCTCAGATGTCAGATGACCGCTACTGGATCCGGGTCAGTCTCAGCGAACAGCGCCTGCAGGCCCTGCGGGGCAGTCATGTCCTCAAGAGCTGGCCGGTATCCACGGCGCGCAATGGACCCGGCGAGGAGACGGACAGTGAATGTACGCCGCGCGGCTGGCATTGTGTCCGCGCCAGGATTGGCGCGGGCTGTGAGGCCAATACCGTGTTCGTGGGCCGACGGCCCAGCGGCGAGATCTACTCGCCCGAGCTCGCGCAGCAGTTTCCCGAGCGCGACTGGATACTCACCCGCATCCTCTGGCTGAGCGGTCTGGAACCGGGCAGGAACCGGCTCGGTAAACGCGACAGCATGCGGCGCTATATCTACATCCACGGTTGCCCGGATGATCGGCCGGTGGGCGTACCGGCCTCGCACGGCTGCATCCGGATGCGCAACCGCGATGTGGCAGAGCTCTTTGGCATGACGCCGGCCTATACGCCGGTATTGATTCAGGAAGGCCCATTCCAGCCGGTCGCGCGTGAGGGGGCGGGGGTGTGTTAGTCGCTGCGCTGAGGCGGCTGGGGGGCATGACGCTGGTTATCCTGGGCGTCGTCGTGCTGGTGTTTCTGTTTATCCATCTGATTCCGGGCGACCCGGTCGACGTGATGCTGGGGGAGGGGGCCAGCCCAGCCGA
>Ga0209536_100016751_pt1 | contig 10410 bp, 11 predicted proteins | sample DeeMarSeWOR28_12_FD_187461 | JGI IMG/M metagenome (GOLD analysis project Ga0209536, IMG submission 187461) | Marine sediment microbial communities from White Oak River estuary, North Carolina - WOR-2-8_12 (SPAdes) (version 2) | ecosystem: Environmental > Aquatic > Marine > Intertidal zone >... | reverse complement strand
ATAATTTTTTAAGCTTTGCTTGAGGGTGAATATTGAAATCTGATGTTCTATCTGGAGCCTTTAAAGATCATCTGTCCATAGGATAAGGGATTATGAAAAGCCGGGGGTGACCATGAAGAGGCTTCTCTGCGTTCCGGATTTTCATCTCCTTCCCCTCTCGTAAAGGTAACATACCAGACATCTCCCGGCACTGGAGGATTATTCGGGGCCGTATAGACCTGGTCAAAAGGTATGGCAATTTCAAAGGTCCAGTGATTATCCCTATCAGATGCATCATTTATCGTACCATCCACCACTACCTGACTGAGCAATCCCTCGCAGTCCCAATTCCACAGTTGCCGGATGTCACTCCTGTCGTTGTGTTTGTTTAATACGAATAAATCCAGAATAGTATTGAGCGGGTTGATCTCAATTTCTATGTATGATTTTGAAGATCCATCGGCATTGATAAAAAATTCAACCACATTTTCGTACCATAAATAGGCATCCCTCTCCGTCATTTTTGCCCAGATGTGGTCATCTTCAACATAGAAAGCACCATAAAGATAGTTGTCATCCCATAGCCACCGGAAGCGTGTTTCCTGCCGCGGCGCTGATCCATCGGCATTGATGAAAGTAGCTTCCGGGGCCATATCCCATGCCTTCTCATCTATCTTTCCATCAACCTGGATGGTCTCACTGGTCCTGTAACAATCGTAGGTGGGCACATCATTGTTCTCCGGATGGATGAACCATGAAATATATGCGACCAAAACATACAAATACATCATAAGCAATTTATTAATTGATAATTAATTCTGATTTTCCTTTCGGCAAACTGAAACACAAGAATGATTCCTTCCCTCCTGCAAAGAAAGTAGATTCAGTCAGTTCAAGAAGGGAGCTTCTTTTGTCCAATGCTGACCTTTCTCCGGAGGAATTGATGAGCTCTGCCCCTTTAATTTTTTTATCAATATGCAACGTGAACTCTGGGGATGCAAAGGGAGCGTCCAGCAGAACCCTTTTTTTCTCAACAGAGATCTTGGTTAGTTTCTTAGCTGCCCAGTATCGCGCAATCCCACTCAATGTCATCCAATACAGATGATCATACTTCTGGTGAATTCTTTGCACAACCGTCTTTAAAACGTTGAATCCTGTTTTTTCCCCGTTATAATAAATTCCCGGCCAGTGACACACCATAATGGCAGGTTCCTCTTTTTCAATTACTTCCACCATTCTGCCCTGTGACAGGTCCGGTGTGATGAATTTATCAGGATCTCCCGGGTTCAGGCCATCCCATCCGCCAAACCAGTCACCCGTACAGCCAATAATATGAACCGAACATCTCGGATCCTCTGTTCCTATTCCGGATACATGAAAAAGCTCAGGCTCTACACTTTTTTCAGGATCCGTATAGAGGTTCCTGAAAAAATGAGGGATCTCTGTCCGGTAGATGTCCTTCTGTGCTTCCAAAGTGCCAAGGGCCAGGTTTTCCATGTTCCTTCCGCCAAATCCACCTGGTGTGGTGATGCCTTCACAGGTAAAGCCAGCTTCCTTCAAAACATTCAGAGCATAGGCGATGTAATTTGCCAGTTCATCAGCACTTTTTTTCTGGCTCCATTCCCAGTTTTCCATATACTCAGGGGTAGCATATGGATAAGGAAGACCTGTTTTTGTATCGATCACCCGGGTATGGCTGATCATTTCCGGATGAATATCCCAATCGTCGGTCATGGTATCTCTCACCAGTCGGAGGCTTGCTTCCAGGTCAGACTTTGACCATCCGGGGATGAATCGGTGCAACCACCCCGTACAGGCCGGATAGGGAACCATACTGTACTTCCCCTTCACACCATGCTCCCCGCACCAATCCCTGAATTCCCGCACAAAATCATCCGGGATTTCACGGGGCAATCGCTTCCAGTCCTGTTTATATTGCTCAGGAAAAACTTCTTTAAACTGTGGAATACCATAGTAGGCCATATTCACCAGGGCGGTAGAATCATCAATAATAAAACTGACAGGAACCCGGTTGCGCGGATTCACAACTGTAGCTTGCAGGGTTTGATTATTTGCCATAAGCGGATTGGTAATTCCGGTGGAGATCAAAGCGGAAGATGCGATGCCCTTGCGCAAAAAAGCCCGCCGGGAATCTTTATTTGATTGCATAGGTTACCTATTGGATTTACAATCCAATTTACATAAAAATATGCATATGCACGATCGATTCCGGAGCAATAATCAAATCAGGTTATTTCCTGAGCGCACCTTTATTCAGCAGGTCCGGAGGAATCGGAACGTCAAACTGGATCTCATTGACAATGAATTCTGTTCCCTTGCCGTCTTTCAACATGTCTTTAAAGGTCATTTTTCTCGGATACCACCTGTTCTGGACCCTCACAATATCACTCATTTCCATGCGCTTCAATAGCTTTCCGCTTTTGGCGAACAATTCCTGTCTCATGGGTATATATTTCTCTTTATCCACCCATATTTTTCTGGAATCATAGGCCAGATCATCCGTCTTGGCCTTCAGATCGATCACCCAACATGAGGTGCCCTGTATATCCTCTTCGGCCGTAACTTTCGCATCGTAGCTTTCTGTCATCTTTTTGTCATCCAGCATGTCTTCGTAAGACAAGTCCGAGCCCATAACCGATTGCCTGAGCATGTGTCCGCTGATCTTTATGGTCCTGTCGGTACTGGGTGAGTACATCCACAAAAGGTCTTCAAGCTTTAGCATCTTGGTACCTTCTTCCCTGGCCGGAGCAAGGTATTCGGTAAAGGAATTGTTATCCCCTTCCGCCCAGGTCTTTGATTCCACATTCCTGCTCCCCCTCCTGCCATGAATGATCATCGTGGAGGTAAAGATGCGCGAATCGGAAGACATATTCTCATCGATCTTTTCCAACAATTCCTCTCCATCCGGATATTGTCCATACGACATTGTCGATATAAATAGGAAAAGTATCAGGCTATTTTTCATATAAGATTTCATTATTGTATTAGATTCATTATTTATAATTATATAAGTCAACCTGGATCTTCACTTTCCAGGGAATACAACCAATTGTCCAATCGAATGCAGAAGGCAGATTATTCATGTTATGCTACGTTTCCAGTTCTTTGAACAATTGGGCCGTTTTTCTTTTGTATATCCCAATCCCACTTAAGGCCGTACCGAGTACAGTGGAAAACAATCCCGGAACAAAACCTATATAGTAGGCTTCCGGAGTTATATGTGCCCTATATACATTGGGTATCATCATCGTAGATTTTTGTGCAAACTGACTCACATCAAAACCATATACCTGAAGATATAAAGCAAAACCCAGGCCAATAAGGGAGCCCAGGAAGGATCCGACAATGCCTATTGCCACCGATTCGGACAGCATCGATCGGAATACATGCCCTTTATTTTCTCCTATGGCCAATCGCAATCCATACTCGCCATATCTTCGAATCCCACCCAATAGTCCGGCATTCCATAAGACGATCGACATAGCCAGTACGAAGATAAACACGATTATACCGATCATCGCCTCTGAATACGTTAGCATGGCATCCAGCTGGTTCTGTTGTCTGAGCGATTGCATAACAGGTGAAAATTCATCCGTAACATCCAGGAATTTTGCATTGTATTCCTTAACAACCGTAAGGGCGAGTTCATCTTCATAGATCCCGTTGTTAAAATAACCTACAATCTCACTGGCGGCATCAACCATGTCCAGGGCATACTGCGCATCAGCCAGATCCACAATAATTGTTCCTCTGTCCATGGCCGCCATTCCGAATTCCACCATTCCCGCAATGGTAAAATTCTGCATGGCCATGCTCCCGTACATCGTCGAACTGATCAGGGTGACTACGTCTCCAAGTCCCACTTCCAGTTTTTCTGCAAATTCACGGCTAATCAATATCTCACCCGGTTCAGCAGGAATCTTGCCTTCCACAAGAGATGTTTCAATATTCATACGATCTATCTCGCGGGTATCGGGGGACAAAAGGTCAATTCCCCAGCCCATGACTGTTCCCTGGGATCTGGTTTCACCATGTTCATCCGGTGCGTCCAGTAATCCCCCGAATCGTATGCGGGTTGTAAAGTTCATATCAGGAAATGTTGCCTCAGCAGCGGCAATAAGGTCCTTATCATTCAATAGGGCAAGATCGTTGGGTGACTGATCAATATTTTCCAGGTATGCCTGGGACATGATTTTAACATGACCGGTGGAAAACCGGGCGTTTATATCGATTATATCGGTGAATATTCCACTTACCCAGCAGTGAATCAGCACGGTAAGTGCAACACCTATGGTGACGGTGAGTATGGGGAACAGGCTTCGGTTCCGGTCCCGTATCAACCCTTTGATTAAAAATCTTATCATTGTATTTTTCCTTTAATAGCATCCGTCGGATTCATCCTGGAAATTTTCCTGGCCGGCATATAGCTCACAATCGTTGCCGTTATCATTACGATCAGGATGGTTCCTGTGATTAATCCTATACTGTACGAAGGGTAAATCACCTCACTGATCGCAATTCCCAGGTCATCCGGATTGTAGGGCATGGCATAGCCCATGTTGTTCTGTACGATCAATAGAGGGATCCCATATATTGCACCGACCAGGGCTGCCAGAACACTGGTCATGCCTCCCTCAATGGTAAACAGGCGAACGACCTGTTTCCTTGTCATTCCGAGCGCGATAAATGTGCCTATCTCTTTTTGTCTCCTGAAAATAGAGAGTATCTGGGTATCGAATATGGCAAGCATAGCTAATATCAGCAATAGGATGTACATAACAGATCCACCAACACTTTTCTGTTTGATGATCTGATTCAGATCGGCAAGCAGGAAATCGTGGTCTTTAAAGGTCCATCCGGGCACATCGACACCTCCCAGGGAGGCTGTTCCTGCAATGATCATGGTAGCCTCGCCTTGCGATTGTGTCATCTGCTGCAGGTCGTCCAGCGCCAGCCAGACGTGACCCTGATCGATTGATGGAACATCCGTTTTGAAAATTCCGGCAATCCTTACTTCCGTAGCATCAAAAGTTCCATTCGAATCCCTCCATCGCAATGTCAGAAAGTCCCCTTCATTCAATTTGTTGTTCGTGGCCATTCTCTTTCCGATCAGAACAGGGATTTCCCCGTTCTCTTTAACCAGGCGATCCGTGGGCAACCGCAGAACCTGCTGGTTCTTGTCAATTCCTTTGAGGATCACCCCCTGAATCCTGCCATCCGGATAGATTGTTCCCTGGGTGATCAAAATGGACGCAATGTTCTCCTTCAGGAGAACTTCTGGTATCAGGGCATGACTTTCTTCCAGGGTGAAGGGATCGTAAGGATCGTAGGCTTCGTGCCAGAACTGACCCTCCGCAATTTCCCAGGCAATCATATCCCTTCTGGCCTGCACATTCCAGCCATCAATCAATCCCTGGTACCAGATTATGATCACATAGGAAAAGGACAATACGATAACATTCAGCCAGGTCCTCAGTCCGGCACCCAGCAAATTTCTTAAAGCCAGTTTTATAGACATCATGACGGTATAGTTTAGCTTGCTACCTTTCTTTCTGATATCCATTCATCCTGTGCTACCTTTCCATCTTCCAGGCGAATCATTCTTTTCAGATAGGACATCACCTTTTCGTCGTGTGTGGCGAAAACAAACGTGGTGTTTAATTCAGTATTCAGCTTTTCCATGGTGCGGAGAATATGATGTGAATTTTCTGAATCCAGGTTAGCTGTTGGTTCATCCGCAAGTACAATTTCAGGTTTTTTGACCATCGCCCTGGCGATTGCCACCCGCTGACTTTCCCCGCCAGAAAGCTGAGCAGGCTTTGATTTGATCTTGTCGGTTAAACCAACCCACTCTATGGCTTCCAGTACCGCTTTCTCTCTATCCCTGGCCAGTGTTTTAAGCAGCAATAATGGGAATTCCACATTCTCATACACCGTGTACACCGGCAATAGATTATAAGTTTGGAAAATAAATCCAATATGCCCGTTCCTTAGCTGGGCCGCCTGCTTGTGAGAAAGGGTACTGATCTTGTTACCCAATACGGTAACCTCTCCTTCGGAAGGCACGTCCAGGGATCCCAGAATATTCAGAAGGGTCGTTTTGCCCGATCCGCTCGGCCCTACGATTCCTGTGAATTCTCCCCTCGATAAAGATAAATTGATATCATCAAGTGCAGTAAAAAAATCCCCTCCCACCGGAAATCGTTTTACAAGTTTGCTGATTTCAATGATACTTGATTTTTCCATATTGCTATGATTAATGATTAAATACAAATTGAACCTGGAAACCTTTTCCAGTATACAGTGTAACTTCTTCGCTTAGGTTTTGATAGAGGTTGAACCGGTCAGGATTCCAATAGGCCATAACATACAGGTTGATCCTGTCCCAGGTCATTCCCCAGTTGATGAAATTATAGACTCCATTGTTGGACCAGTCGTAATAGAATATATACGTCAGGTTGTCGATAATACTGACCGGGTAGTTCGCGGATATAGCCGTAAAGGAATTGCTTTGCGTGCTGTTGAAAAACTCCTCCCCGGAGGTAAACCACAACTGCTCTGCCATAAGCATCAACCCATTGCCGACTCCAATGGTATAATCCATGCCTATATTTATCATCTTTTTTGCCCTAAATTCCGGGACATCTATATCCTGGTGGATGAAGGCGGTTTCAAACCACAGGCCAACCCCTACATCCCATTTTCCATCCAGCCCTATGCGGTTTTCCGCTGCTTCGCCAGGACTTTGCAGTTCCGGGATCAGCTCATTTTGTGTATTCGCTACCCGGTGGTGATAGCTCAAGGCCAATTCACCGGTAAACAAAGGGGTCTGGAATCTGCCCCCAAATTCCGGGATTTTCTTAACGGATGGAAAAAGTTCCCAGCCTTTCCGTGTATCATTTCCATAAAGAAGCCAAAACCAGATATTGGCATTATTGGCAAAATAATATTGTCCCAGGATGCTATATACGCCATCAGTGAGTTGGAGGGGATCCCGGGGGTCTATCTGGTCGAACCACATGAGCGGACGCAGCATGGCCGCTGAGCCAAAGCTTATTTTCTGCAATCCGACCCTAAGATTGAACGTATTCGATGAAAATCTGACCCATCCCCTGAAAAGGTCAAACTGCCCATCCCATTTTACAGAATCGCCATTATAGTACATGTATCCGTACATGTTGAGCTGCACCTCAGCATCCAGGGTATATTTTTCCTTAAAAGTGTATCCATAATAAAGTTCGGGAATGTAGCGGGCTCCCAGCTGCGATTCAAAATTGTCAAAAGGTTTGGTAACACCCCATGCCGAGAGTTGTCCTTTGAAACTAAGACCTTGAGAAAATCCTTTTATCGTCATGATCAGAATAATAAGTATCAATATCCAGACGAATTTTTTCATTCTGTTACCGTTTCTCGGCAGGTAAAAGTCCGTAAAAAAAGAAGTTTGTCAGTTCCATAATAAGATCGTGGGGATTGCCGTACATGCCCATCAATTCATCATCTTTAGCCATTTCGATCATGTGATTCAGGTAGTAAACGATGAATTCCGGTTTAATATCCCGGCGTATATCACCCTCTTCCTGGGCTTTCAGATACATATCCGTAACTGCTTTTATGTTGGATCTTTGTTGCTCCTGTAGAACCCTGTTCAACTCGGGATCATTTTGCTTGTGGAAATCGTTGAAGAAGGCCTCGCTTACATTCTTTGTTTGTTCTAATTTGAGTTGTACAGATTGCTTTATCTTATCGATGAAAGGGATATCCTGGTCCATTATCTCCTGGTATAGTCGGATGGAGCTTTCCGAGAGTTCCATCATGATGAACCGGACCAGGTCTGTTTTATTTTTGAAGTGTTTGTAAAAAGTCATTTTACTCACTCCTGCTTCCTTGCATACCTCCTCGATACTTACTCTTGTAAACCCAAACTTCCAGAAAAGCTCCCAGGCAGTTTCTACAAGCTGCTGAAGCTTTTTGTTTCCATAGTTTTTAACAGGCCACATAATTAATTAATTTATCCACTTTACGAATATAGTATATTTTTACTATTATCGTACGTTTTTAATAAAAAAGTGTTTCATAATTCTGGTATTTCTAATATAGAATGAATTTCAAGAATTTAGGCGTATATTTGTCCTCAAACCTGATACCACCTGAGATTTTTACAGCTATTGATTTTAACATTCTGGACAAAGATTATTAAGAATAGCATAGGCATGAACAAGATAATAACCTTAGGAACACTATTTATATTAATCAGCAGCGTATATGCGTGCAATGGAGATGGAGAAACTGTAGATCCTGAACTTACTATAGGATCAAAAACGGTAACTGAGGGAAATAGTGGAATAACCACATTGGCTGTCGACATTTCTTCCAATCTTCAATTGGATGCACCCGTAGAGATCCGGTATGGTACTGAAGATGGGCTTGCAAAAAGTGGGACAGATTACACCGCCGTTAGCAACGGGTCAGTGGTTATTCCTGAGGGGAGCACTTCGGCCACCATCGAGATAGAGGTATTGACCGATGAGATAATGGAATTTAAGGAGGACCTGTATATCAATATCCTCAGCACTGGCGACCTAAAAATTAACACCAATAAAACAAGGGTATTTATACTGGATGATGATGAATCCTATGACATCGATCGTGATGCTGATGGTTTTATTACTCCAGACAGTTACCCGAGCATGAAACTGGTCTGGAGTGACGAATTTGATGGCCCATCGATCGATACAGACAACTGGACTTTTGAGATTGGCGACGGGTGCCCCAATGTATGCGGATGGGGGAATAATGAACTGGAATATTATACAGAAAGTGAAGAAAATGCCAGAATAGTGGATGGAAGATTGATCATTACTGCTATCGAGGGTGATCGATCCGGGGAATATACTTCAGCCAGAATGATCACCAAGGATAAACAGGAGTTTAAGTTCGGCAGAATTGATGTCCGGGCGAAACTTCCTGAAGGGCAAGGCATCTGGCCTGCCATCTGGATGCTTGGGCATGATATTGATGAAGTCGGGTGGCCCAGTTGTGGAGAAATTGACATTATGGAATTGGTCGGGCACCAGCCCAGCACATCACATGGTACAGCACACTATAACAAAGGGGGGCACAACTACGAAGGTAATTTTTACAGCATTCAGAATAAATTCAGTGAAGAATTTCATGTATTTTCAATATTCTGGGATGAAGGCATCATCAAATGGTATGTGGATTATAATAAATTCTATGAGATTGAAATTGCTGATGTAGGCAGTACGTATCCATTCGATGATCTTTTCTTTTTCATACTGAATATCGCGGTAGGCGGAAACTGGCCGGGCTCTCCGGATGAGACTACCGTTTTCCCTCAGGAAATGCACATTGATTATGTAAGAGTATTTCAGGCTGATTAAGTTTCCTTACGGGCGGCGTGCGTGTGTATTAAACCTTGCAGATTGAGTCCGCTTTAATCCTCAATGATTTGAAGTATATTGTTTTCCTTGACATAGGCCGTATTCCCCTTCCATTCCACTTTTACCCAGACATCCGTTTTACCCAGGACGTGTACGCGATGTCCCATGTCAGCAATGGCGATTAGTTTGGCTCCGGAAGAGGGGCCGTCCATCAGGTAGGTATCCGGACTAATAATAATGCCTTTCTGGTATTTCTTGCCGAAGTTTACCACAAAGAAAAGAAGCGTTACCACAATCAGCAGGTAAAAAAGTGAAAATCCAGGCCTGACCCTTAAACGCATTTTCTTGAAAATCATATAGGCTGCCAGGATTATCGTTAACCCGATCAGGCTGAATATTATGGCCTGATAATACCGGTAAAAAATATTTTTAAAGAATTCCATATCCGTATACCTGTACCCATCCAGATTGTATTGTTTGGCAAGGTCTTCCATTTTCCGTAGAGCCCGCTTATTGTGTGTCTGAAGGTAGTAGAGATTCAGGTAATATAAGGAATTGCTGTAATCCCCAAGGCCTTCTTTAATATAGGCCATCTTCAGCAACATGGCTGGTGAAGTATAGTTGCCCGCCTGAAGTATACGGTTATAAATCTCAAAAGACTCGGTGTATTTCTGCTGGTTGAATAATGAATCAGCTACCTTAAGATCTGCTGAAATTTTCTGGCCCATGGCTGATAAAGCAAAGCCCATGGCGATAATTGGAATCAATACAACATTTTTGAAATTCAAATTTTGTATTCTGAGCATAACAGTCTAGATTTGCATTCCGTTTACAACAATGCGGTACAAAAATACACAAAAAGTGTAGATTCCGTAGCTCAGCTGGTAGAGCATCTCCCTTTTAAGGAGAGGGTCCTGGGTTCGAGCCCCAGCGGGATCACAGCTAACACATTAACCTACTGATTATCAGTGGGTTATTTTTTTGTCAATATATGATTATGGCATAAAAA
>Ga0209536_100016750_pt1 | contig 10410 bp, 12 predicted proteins | sample DeeMarSeWOR28_12_FD_187461 | JGI IMG/M metagenome (GOLD analysis project Ga0209536, IMG submission 187461) | Marine sediment microbial communities from White Oak River estuary, North Carolina - WOR-2-8_12 (SPAdes) (version 2) | ecosystem: Environmental > Aquatic > Marine > Intertidal zone >... | reverse complement strand
CCCTCGGTTGAGGCAGGTCCCTCCCAGGGGGCCGCTCTCCACCACGGCGACCTTCATTCCGCGGTTGAGCGCGCCGTCGGCGATGGACATCCCCGACCCGGAGCCGATGACTAGGACGTCGTATTTCTCCATAACAATCAGTATCAACTGAGAAATGATGGTTAAAAAACCCGCCTGATTAATAATTGAATTCTCTCAACTCGAAAAAAGAGAGGGGATATATGTCCTACTCCAATTTTTCCGTCCCGTACTTTTCGTAATACTCTATCCAGAGCCGCTTCATCTCGTCGTCGAGGCTGTCCTTGATCTTGTCGTAGACGGCCGTGATGTTCTCAAGGGAGAAGACCTTGACGCCCAGCTCCTTCTCAAGATACTCCACAGCTCCCTGCTCCTCGATGTTATCGACGTCCCCCAGCTTCTCCTGGCGGTCCACGGCAATGATGAAACCGACGATGGTATGCTCCCCGAGGAGCTTCAGCTTCTCGATGCTCTCCACCTTCGTCGCCCCCGTGGTGATGGTGTCGTCGACGACGAGGATCTTCTGCCCCGGCTTGAAGTAGCCGGCCCCGACGATGACCCTGTCGGCGGAGAGGTCGCCGTACTCCTTCTCCTCCTTCCTGTCGTACATGTAGCGCTTGTCCATGCCGTAGAGCTCGTTGAGCCCCTCGCAGGTAAGGGTCGCCAGGCTGATCCCCTTGTAGCTGGGGCCGAAGACGTAGTCGAAGTCCTCTAGGACCCCCTGCTCCATGAGGAGGACCACGTAGCTGGCGAAGGCCCACTTCACCGCCGCAAGGGACTCCCCGTCGGTGAGTGCCCCCAGGTTCACGAAGTAGGGGGACGGCCTCCCGCTCTTCAGCAGGAAGGGCTCATCCGGGTTGGGCGGCAGCCGCAGGGCCCCCTTCCTGATGAGGATGTCGAGGAAGACCTGCTCTATCCTCTCCTTTGAGACTAGCCCCCCGCCCTCAAGGGAGAACTCGTCGCTGTTGATGTGATCCAGGATCGTCCCGTAGTAGAGGATGGAGCCGCAGTACGTGCAGTGGAGCTTTATCGTCTCCACCTCGCCGCTCGTCTCCACCCTGAACTTGGTACGGGGGGGCGTGTACCTCTCGTTGGTGGGGCACAGGGGATTGGGGCACCTGAAGATTCCGTCTATGAACTCAGGGAGCTGTAGGCGACGCTTCTCCTTGACGCCCCAGTTCTCGATGACGTTAAGAGTCGCCGATGGGGCCACGAGGGCGATGAGATCGATCTGACTCGACGTCAGGTATGAGCCCTCGATCTTGATGAGGTCCTTCCTCTTCAGGCTCTTGCTCTCGACGTTCTGGGCGATGAGCGCCCTGGCGTCGGGATCCAGCTTCAGGAGATGGAGGACTGAGAACGCCTTCCCAGGCGGAATGTGATCGATGACGATGCCTGTCTCAATTTTGCTGACGAGCAGCTGCTTATCCGACAAACGATACCCCCATGAAACCTGACAATCCTACTGAAAAAGGTTGTCACACTAATATTCAGATAAATTAAGTCCACTGAAGCGATCCACAATGACACAGTTTTTACGGTCATAGAATAAGTATGATAACAGGTATACACTTGAGCCTTTCAGGCCATAATCCCGAAGGCCCCAGGAGCCTGGGAGCCGACGAGAAACTTGGAGACATACTCGACTCCCTCTTCGATATCGAGGAGGGCATTGAGCGGGGGCCGGAGTCGCTGCGCAGGGCACTGGGAGTTCTCCTTGGGAGGATAATTGAGCAGAGGATAGGCTACTACATCCTCCCCATGGATGACGAGGACGGAGTAAACGGCTTTACAACTTAAGATCGGACGCTCAAGCACATCGACGTTACTTAGAACAGTTTATACACCCCGCAACGTGAGAGATACCGATACAAATGAGTGGAAAAACCAACTCGTACGACGATAGAGGATACAGCCCTAGGTCTCCCGCCGCAAGCTTCTTTGCGCGGCGCTCGGGGCTGATCGCAGTGGTGATTATAGTTCTGGTCCTGGGTGGGGCCCTGTACGTGCAGGGCTTCGCCAGGGTCCCCGCAGGCTACCGTGGAGTACTGCTGACGTGGGGTAAGCCCGAGGACAAGATCCTTGGTGAAGGCCTCAACTTCATAATACCCTTCATGCAGAACATCGAGCTCATGAACGTGCAGGTACAGAAGGCCGAGTCCTCCGAGGACACCGCCACCAGGGACCTACAGCAGGTCACGACAACGGTGGCCGTGAACTTCAGGCTGAACCCGACCAAGGTTAACACCATCTACCGTGAGCTACGGCAGGACTACGTCTCGCGTGTCATCAAGCCCAACATCGAGGAGTCGCTGAAGGCAGCCACCGCCCTATACACCGCAGAGGAGCTCATCAGCAAGAGGCCCATCGTGAAGTCGACGTTCGACGACATCCTGGCCGAGAGGCTGTTGGTCTTCGACATCGACGTCGTCTCGGTCTCGCTGACGGACTTCCAGTTCAGCCCCAGCTTCAAGGCGGCCATCGAGGCCAAGGTGACGGCTGAGCAGCAGGCCCTGGAGGCGAAGAACAAGCTTGAGCAGATCCGATATGAGGCGCAGCAGCAGATTATCCAGGCGGAGGCGGAGAAGAACGCCACCATCGCCCGCTCTGAGGGTGAGGCCCAGGCTGCGATAATCAAAGCCAACGCCACGGCGGCGTCCATCGAGCTGATCACATCCCAGATGACCCCCGAGTACGCCCAGTACCTCTGGCTGACCCAGTGGGACGGGAAGCTCCCCGCGGTCGTCGGGGACGAGTCAGGCCTCATAATAGACATAAACTCACTGGTCGACGAGACCCAGTAAACCCCTCTTTTATTTCCTTTTTTTATTTTAAACCTCAGTAGAGCGGGCTCTCCTCGTCCGGAGGCTCAAAGCTGAAATACGTCGATCGCCATTATGCCTCCCATGTCAGAGGAAAGACTAGGCGAGTTCCTTAGGACTGGCAACGACTGGGAGAAGCTCAAGACCTCGATACCCGGGGTCTTCATCCAGAAGCTCCCCCCCTACAGGTCCTCACCAGCCCGCCTCGCCATAGAGGTGAACCCCGTGGACTCCTCGGGGAACCCCACGAAGAGGCGGGGGCTGCTCATCAGGTTCACGGACGAGTACGAGTCCTTCAAGGAGATACTGGAGGACGAGGGCTTCCCCCGGCTCCTGGACCTCCTAGACAAGGTCAACCCCGGCTCGGGTCAGAGGAGCAAGAGCAAGAACGACGACGTGATTGTGATCTAGGCGGCTGATGAGCCCCCAGTTTTTCACGCCTCGGTGACGGCGAAAGCGAAGGAGACCCTCCTCCACTTACCCCTCACGCCCCTCAGCATCAGAATGGAGGCGGCCACCTGGACGAGGGAGACCGCCGCGATCGTGTAGACCACAGGGGCGCCTATGACCTGGATCCACAGGGAGGCGCTCTCCACGACCAGGAGGGGTGGGACGACGGCAGCCGCGAACTTGGAGATCACCTTGGCGTCGAAGAACATGGTGTTGGTCCAGAGTCCCGTCAGGCGCGCGGCGACGGAGCCGGCGTAGACCGCGTTCGCCCCGGCGACGAGGAGACCAAGCGCCAGGAGACCGAGTTCAGCCCTGGCCACGCTGATTAGGATCACGCATCCGGCGGAGATGCCGGCTGTGAGGATGAGGTAGAGGACCAGCTTCGCCTCGACGACCTCGTCGACGCTCACGGGGAGCGCGTTGAGGCTCTCGTTGTGCTCCATTGCGGTGATCCAGGAGTAGGTGAGGACCCCCATGAACCCGACGAAGCCGCTATAGGAGACGACGTTGAACGGGAAGTGGAACCCGAGACCCGTCTCTATGAGCCAGATGATGAAGTAGACCCCCAAGAGGGTGCCCGCCAGCCCCAGGACGACCTGCTTCATGACGCCGCTCCTGCTCAGCTCAACCCACTCCTTCGCCACGAGGGAGCTGAGCTTCCCCGTGAACGCGAACCGGGGCTCCACATCCAGAAGGGAACTTCTATGCCTCCTCTGGGACGCCTCGAAGCGCTCCTTGATGACGGTAACCGCGGAGATCGAGAGGGTCACCGTCACAGCGACGGAGAAGACGAGCAGCAGGGGGTTGGGCTTGTACCAGTACCCCAGGGGGAGCAGCAGCTGCCCGGGGGTGAGGACGTTCAGGGGCCACACGAGGGACGCCACGCCCAGCACGGAGAGCCCTATGACGCCAGCCGCCCTCCTCGACCTCACCGCCGATGCGGAGAGAAGGAAGCTGAGGCTCATCCCCATCATGAACGTAAGCACCATGGTGAGGCACAGCTGGGCCACGCTCCCGAGGGCGATCCCGGCCAGGGGGGCGGCGACAGCTAGTCCGAGGGTGAAGGGCGCGTAGCTGTAGAGGATGTAGTAGAGGGCGTCCTTCAGGTAGAAGATGGCCATCACCCTCTTGAAGGAGAGGGGGTGGATCTGGGGGAGCTGAAGGATGACGTTTATCTGCCCGAGCCTCCTGCTCCAGATCTCCTCCCCGATGTGGCCTATGGAGCCGACGAAGAGGCCGTACATCACGGAGGCGACGTGGAACATCAGGAGCAGCGTCGAGTAGCATAGGCCGCTCAGGAACATGGGGACGAGGACCGCTAGGGCGACCGTGAAGACGAATATGAACCCCGGGAAGAAGGCGGAGCCCATGGGCCCTATCAGGGACTGGTGAAGCCTCCACTCCTCCCTCAGCATGCTGACGAAGAGGTGCCTGTCTAGGTCAGAGGGTAAGGCTCGGCCCCTCCCCCACGAGACGCATGAAGATGTCCTCCAAGTTCTCCCCCTCGACCTCCCTCATCTGGTCGATGGTGCCTTCCTCGATGATCGATCCGTCGCTGATGACGGCGATACGCGTGCAGAGCCTCTCGGCGATCTCCAGGATGTGGGTGCACATGAATATGGTGCGCCCCTCCGCGAGGAGGCCCTGGAGGTACTCACGGACCTTCCTCTGGAAGATGGGGTCCAGGTTGATGAAGGGCTCGTCCAGGAGCAGCAGCCGGGGCTCGTGGATGAAGGCGGAGGCGAGCATCATCTTCTGCCTCTGCCCCTTGGACAGGTCCTTGCAGAGGACGTCCCTCTTGTCCTCCATCTCGAAGAACCCCAGCCAACGGTCGACCCTCCCCTTGACATCGTCCAGCCCCCTGATCCTGCACGTGAGCTCAAGGAGCTCCTGGGCGGTCATGAAGGAGGGCGGCGTCTCGGCCTCGGGGACTATCCCCACGGCCCGCTTGACGCTCATGGAGTCATGGGAGGAGACCCCCGCCGTCGTGGCGGAGCCCGAGTCGGGGAGTATCTGACCTGTGAGTATCCTGAGGAGGGTGGTCTTCCCAGCCCCGTTGGGGCCGAAGAGGCCGAAGAAGTCCCCTTCGTGGACCGTGAGAGAGACGTCCTTCAGGGCCTCGACCTCTGCGAACCGCTTGGAGATGTTTACAGCTTCTATGACGGGCATGTGCGTTCCATCCATTTTTCCGCTCCCATCCGGGGCTCGTCCAGGACGTCCATGGAGGCGCCTGGCTTTCCCCCCTGGGAGTGACTCAAAATTCACGCTTGCCCTTCAGATAAAATCATTCTGTATTACAGCTAAGTCTTAATGATACACGTTCTCGGCGTCAGGATCTCCAGCGCTCCCGCCTCAGGAAGTCCCCTATGTCGAACACGTTCTTCAGGATCCTCCTCCCTTGGAACATCTCGACCCTGCCGTAGCCGAGGCAGTCCCCGTCGAGCATCACGAGGCTGAAGGATCCCTCCTCGAACTCTCCCTCCTTCCTCAGGATGCTCTCCTCGAAGATGTCCCGTCCGCAGACGAAGAGCCACCCGGTCTCCCTGTCCACGTGGATCCTGTTGAGGTCTCCTTTTTCGGACGCAACTTCCTGGAGCAAGGCGGGGCTCGGGTGGAACAGCCTCCTGTCCTTCCCGAGGAGCTTCCCCGCGTAGACGAGGTTGTCCCACCTGAAGATGAAGTCGTCGAGGTCTTCCCCGACGGTGAACCTCCTGTTGTTGATACGTAGAAGCCTATCCTCATCCACGTTGAGGGATGAGCCCACCCCATCGAGGAACCTCTTCAGCAACCTCACTGCTTCACCGCCTCCGCAACGAAGAAGCCCTGGGTACCCATCTCGTCGGGCCAGAAACGCATGGACCTTCCGACGTCGTCGTCCAGCTCCTCCCCGAAGACCTCTGTGAGCCCCCGGCTCCCCGGCCCCTCTATCTCCCGGAGCTCGACGTCGAAGTTGTCCAGCAGCCACTGGACGTTCAGCTCGTCCTCCTCGGGCTCCAGCGAACAGGTTGTGTAGGACAGGACGCCGCCCTCCCTCAGCAGCCCCACGGCGGTCTCCAGGAGCCCCCGCTGCCTCTCGGCGTTCCTCTCCACGTCCTCCAGGCTCCGCTTCTCAAACCATTCCCCGTCGATGACGTAGTTGCCGGAGCAAGGCGCGTCAAGGAGCACCTTGTCGAATCGGATCTCCCCGAAATCAAGCTCGTTGACGTCCGAGTGGTACACGACGCAGTTCTCGACGCCGCACCTCTCCAGGTTGTTCTCAAGGGCGTAGAGCCGGCTCCTGTCGACGTCGACCGCGATCACAGCCCCCTGATTCTCCATGTGGGCCGCCAGCTGGGTGGTCTTGATCCCCGGAGCCGCGCACATGTCGAGGACCGCCTCTCCTGGTCTTGGCCCCAAGGCCTCGACGGGGAACTGGGAGGAAGCCTCCTGCAGCGTGTAGTGTCCGAGGAGGTACTCGAAGGAGGCGCCCAGGGAGAAAGGGCTCTCCTCGATGACGTACCCGTCCCTGAGGTAGTCTATCTTCTTCAGGGAGGCACCTAACCCATTCAATCTCTTGAGGAGCAGCTTTCGATTTTTTTTCAGGTTATTTATTCTAATTGACTTGAATGTTCTCTCTTCACCAGTTAAGTCACGACCTAACAGTAAATATCTCTGAAGGAAGACGTTCTGCTTCATTAAATCTGTCTCAAGAATATCGCTGTACGATATAATTGTTATCCGGGATTGGGAGTATCCGGACAGTTCAAGCACGGGTAAAACCTTACAGTTAAGATTTAATCTTTGAATTAATTAGATAATTAGGGATCCATGACCGAGAAGGCTTATACCATCAGTGAATCTATCATAGAGAACATATCACTGACATGGAAAATGTCTGAAGACGTTTTTAAGAAGATACCTGACTCACAATGGCGAACAGGAGAGAACGATTACCTTATACCAGCACGATTGATGCTGCATACCATAGAAACGATGGACTTTTACTCAAGTATCTCACCTGACAACTATGAACATCATTATCGCTTCAGAATCGATACCGACAGAGTTTCACCAGAGTTATTACCAAACAAACAACAACTTGAAACATATCTTAGGGAGGTACAGCAAAAGACGGAGTCTTGGCTCAAGGACTTGAGTGATGAAGACTTTCTCTCACCTGAATACGAGTTTCCTTGGACGGGAAGCACAGTTTTGGGACGTGTCTTGTACTTGCTTGAGCATAGTCGTCAGCATTTTGGAGAGCTCAACGCAGAGCTTAGGATACGAGGTTTGCCCCGAATCAAATGGAGAACATTCTAATTGTCACGCGCATAATAACGGGGTCATATGGAATGATACCATTTTACACGATTTGCCGTGCGTTTCTTCGTTATGGTGAGCTCTTCTGAGTTCCCGGCGTATTACTTCGAGAAGGAAAAATGCGTGTTCGAGTTGTATCCAACGAATCAGCCAAAACGAACCGTCACGATAAGATCTCTTAAACTTTTTCCCCCGAACGATTTGCACATAACAAAACATAGCGTACTCCATGTCAACTTGTGTCTGACAGGAGACGAGATCTTGGAAAAAAACTAGAATGGTGCGAAGATGCCCACGAAGACGATCCACGACAGGATGGTCTTGGCCACGAAGCTGAGTATGATGTAGAACCTCTCCCCGTAGAGGTAGTCCCTCCATGGTCCGGTTCCCCTGTACTGTAGGACCATGTTCAGGGCGAAGCTGTTGAACATCACGAAGTAGAAGGCGATTATGAGGTAGACGAAGTTGGGGGGCTCCAGCCCCGTTGAGAGGATGGCGGAGACGAAGTAGCCGAAGAGGACCACCCAAGGGGTGACCCCCGAGATGCATCCCAGTATGAAGGGAGTCCAGTTAGTCTTCTCCGTGTTCTGGTTGAGGACCTCCATGAGGTAGCCGAACCCGATCATCATGGCGTTGAGGACGAAGATCATCACCAGGGACCAGAGCTCCCAGACCCCCGTCAGGAAGCAGATGAGGACGATCATGATGGAGCTGGAGACCGAGTACTCGTACCACCTGTAGGGGTTCATCCCCCTCCTGTTGGCCTCGTTGTACCTGCCGTTCAGTGGGAAGGCTATGAGGAAGTGGGCCAGCGACGAGAGGAGGGGGAAGGAGGCCAGGATGACCCCCAGGCTGCCGATGGTGAACGCGATCTGCGGGTTGGGCAGGACCTCGAAGACGGGTGGGCTCGTACTGATGATGTTGAAGTCGAGGTATATGGTGTAGATGTCCCTCTCCCACTCAAGGAGCAGCCCCAGGTATAGCATCAGGGCGCCCTGCACCAGGTGCAGCACCCCTGCGGCGATGTTGAAGCGCCTGAGGCTGTCGAAGGAGATGGGCGAGTTGGCTATGATCTCACGTCTTTCAGCGGAGTTCATGGTAAAACCGGGTGTTACTCCGGAATGAAGATTTATGAACCTTTTTGAAAATACTTTGGAAACGTATATTCCCTGCGGTCCTCCAGCCTTACGTCGAGGATGGGTCCGAGGCTCCGAAGATACCTGCTCCTGCTCACTTCCAGTGTGTTCTTCTTCGTAGTGGTCCCCATGGTCACTCTGTACTCTGGGAGTCTCATCGATGAGGTGCTCCTGCCCAGCCTCAACATCTGGTCAACAGCAAGTGCCGCAGTGGCGCTGCTGTTCCTACTCTTTGGAGGGTACTTCGTCCTGGAGTCAATCCGCGTTCTGCTAGTGACCGGTGGGGGCATCCCTCTGGGGGACCTGATACCCTCAGCTCAGTCCGAGACCCTCGTCAGGGACGGGGTCTACTCGTTGACCAGGAACCCGATGCTCTTCGGCTATCTACTAGCCCTCAGCGGGGTCGGCCTCCTGACCCGGTCGTTCAGCGTCGCCCTCGCGTTCCCCCTCCTCTACACTGCGATCTGGACGGCGTGGATCAAGGGGCGCGAGGAGCCGGCCCTTGAGAGGAGGTTTGGGGACGATTATCGCAGGTACAGGGATGAGACGCCCTTCTTGATTCCACGGCTGCTCCCGAGTCGCTGACCGGTCTCGTTCTCCTGCGCCCATTGGATGAGGAGAATTAACGATTAATACCGGGATTCCCCAGATCCTAACTGATATGAAGCCAAAGAAGCTTCCCAAGATGACAAATGAGGAGATCGAGGAACTCCTGGACTCCGAGAGCATCTGCCGCATCGCCTTCAGGGGGGACGAGTACCCGTACATGGCCCCCTTCCAGTACGTCAGGCACGGGGGCGCCCTCTACTTCCACTTCACAAAATACGGGAGGAAGATGAGGCTCCTTGAGGCGGACAGCAACGTCTGCGTGGGCGTCGAGAGGCTCGAGCCGGACCTCAGCGAGTACAGGTTTGTGGCCATCAGCGGCGCACTGGAGAGGGTCGACGAAGCGGCGGAGAGGTCCGAGGCCCTCAGACTCCTCTCCGAGGCAGGAAGGGGGAGCCTGTCCCAGAACTTCCTCGCCGCCCACGGGTTCGACACTGAGGAGAGCTGGTCCGCCCTCTCTGACGATGCGCCCCTTGCGGTCTACAAGCTGGCACGCTTCACCGATGTCGTCGGCCTCAGGTCTCCCCATCAAAGCTAATTATTCGGCAACATCTAGGTTATACCGAGTCCTCATTGTCGGGCCTGCCCTACGCCACAGAGGGCCTCCCCGGGATCGGGGGGTCCATCCGGGAGACCAGCGAAGACTTCTTGGTTGAGGAGGTCCCCGCGTTCGAGCCCTCAGGGGCGGGCGACCACGTCTTCGTGAACCTCACGAAGAGGGGCATCAACACGAGGGGGCTGGCGAGGAGCCTGGCGGAGGTCCTCGGTCTCCCCATGGTGGCGGTGGGCTACGCCGGCCTCAAGGACAAGAACGCGGTGACCACCCAGACCTTCAGCCTGCACCTGCCCGAGACCGAGGTGGAGGGCCTCGAGGACGTTGAGCGGCTGGGATGCGCCGAGCTGCCGGTCAAGGTGAACTGGGTCCGCCGCCACATGAGGAAGCTGAAGACAGGGCAGCTCAAGGGCAACCTGTTCAAGGTGAACGTGACGGGGCTTGAGATAGGCGTGGGGGAGGCCTTGGGGAGGGCCGAGGCCATCTCGAAGGTTCTGGGGACGACGGGGATGCCCAACTTCTACGG
>Ga0209536_100016749_pt1 | contig 10411 bp, 9 predicted proteins | sample DeeMarSeWOR28_12_FD_187461 | JGI IMG/M metagenome (GOLD analysis project Ga0209536, IMG submission 187461) | Marine sediment microbial communities from White Oak River estuary, North Carolina - WOR-2-8_12 (SPAdes) (version 2) | ecosystem: Environmental > Aquatic > Marine > Intertidal zone >... | reverse complement strand
CCCCCGGGCCTGAAGATGGTGATACCATCGAGTCCCCGAAATGCACGGGCTTTGTTGGTCGCCGCCATCCGTGACCCCGACCCGGTAATTTTTTATGAACCCAAAGCAATTTACCGCGCTTTTCGCGAGGAAGTCCCTGAAAAAGAAGAAGTCATGGCCATCGGAAAATCCAGGATCGTGCGCGAGGGTAAGGACCTGACCATGATATCTTATGGCGCCATGATGCGTCCGACCCTGGAAGCAGCTGCAGCGCTGAAGGAAAAATCAGGGGTGGCGGCAGAAGTTATCGATCTGCTGACCATTTCACCGCTCGATGATGAGTTGTTTGTTCAATCTGTTCGAAAAACCGGCCGGGCCGTGGTTATTCATGAGGCGCCCCGCAGCTTCGGACCTGCTGCTGAAATTATTACCCGGTTAATGGAAAAGGCCTTTTATTACCTGGAAGTCCCGATAGAACGTGTGACCGGCTTTGATATCATCGTGCCGCTGTTCAGCCGCGAAAAAGCCTATTTGCCGGATGCACAGCGTATCATAAGGGCCGCCGATAAGGTATTGGCGGTTTGAATCTTCCTATTTCTTTTCTTGATCTTAGGAGTCAGGTAGAAAGGGGTTCAGGTTTCAGGTGTCAGGTTTCAGGAAAGACATGGAGACTGCAGGGACATATCAGAAAAACCACCGCCAGATGTGCAGCAGGGTTGAACCGGCAAGATGGGTTGCAATTAACTCATGCTTGAAATCAAAGACAAAGATTTCATTGGCAGTTTTTGATTTCTGTGTCATCAGCTCCTGACACCTGACACCTGACACCTGAAACCAAAAAGTACGGATAAAATTGGGAAAAAGTTTACGATAATTGAATCTATGTGCAGGGATAAACGAATCACCCTGGGGAGGAAAGATGTCCCAATCGTTTAAATTGCCCGATCTGGGAGAAGGTATCCATGAAGGTGAGGTTCTATCTGTCCCGGTTACCGTCGCCCAGGAGGTTAAAGAGGGTGATATCATTCTGGAGGTTGAAACTGACAAAGCCGCAGTAGAAATCCCATCTCCTTATACCGGCAGCGTTCAGGAAATATTTGTCAAACCGGGAGATGTCGTTAACGTCGGTGATGTCATGATGACCTTCTCCGGTGGCGATGAGGCGCAGACGGTTGAAGCTAAAAAACAGACCGATGTGCCGGCACCGCCGGTCGCAGATGCATCAGCTGTTGCCCAACCCGCAGCCGCCGCCGCGACCGGAACCGGACCGGTTCCGGCTTCACCGGCAACCCGGCGTCTGGCACGGGAGCTGGAAGTCGATCTGCGCCTGGTCACGCCGACAGGACCGGCGGGCTTGGTGACGGCCGAAGATGTGCGTGCGTTTTCGGCCCAAGGTTCAGGGGGGCCCAAAGACGCAGCCGCTGCTCCGGGGCCGCCGGCTGAAGCCCGCCCGGCAGTGGCATCAGAAACAGAACTGCCCGATTTTGCGAAGTGGGGTTCGGTGGAACGCGTCCCGTTTCGTTCCATCCGCAGGGCGACCGCCAGGCAGATGTCTCTGGCCTGGTCGCAAATCCCCCACGTCAACAGCCAGGATGTGGTGGACGTCACGAAGCTGGAAGCCTTCCGGCAGAAACACAAAACCGAGATTGAAGGTATCGGCGGCAAGTTGACACTCACGGTTTTTGCGCTCAAAGCCATTGCAACGGCGCTGAAAACCTATCCCAATTTTAATGCGACCCTGGACACGACCCATTCTGAGATCATCATCAAGCACTACTGTAATATCGGTGTGGCGGTCAACACAGACAGCGGCCTGATTGTTCCGGTGGTCCGCGACGTGGACCGCAAGAGCATCAAGGAACTGGCCGTCGAGCTGAACGATCTGGTCCAGAGAACCCGGGCACGAAAAACAACAGTGGAAGAAATGCAGGGCGGCACGTTTACTATCACCAACGCGGGGGCCATGGGCGGTGGATTTTTTGCCCCTATTATCAATTATCCGGAAGTTGCCATTTTGGGTGTGGGCCAGGCGCGCATGCAACCGGTGGTCCGGGAAAAAGAAAAGGGCAATTTGGTGATTGTCCCCCGGTTGATGATGCCGGTTGCACTGTGCATCGACCATCGGGTTCTGGATGGCGCTGATGCCATCCGCTTCCTCAGGGTCCTTATCGATACCCTGGAGGATCCGGATGAACTCTTAATTAGTATGATATAAACGGGTTTCTGGTTTCTTGTTACTGGTTTCTGGCTGCTGTTAAGTTAAAGGTTTCAGGTGTCAGGTTTCAGGTGTCAGGGCTCAAAATTCAGAAACTGACACCTGGACACTGACACCTGACACCAACTATTATTTGTTAAAAGCATGAACCGGAGGTCGTGATCTCGGGCTACAGAAAATAAATTAATTTGGAGATACAACCATGGTTATGGGAGAACTAACGCAGGAAGCTGAGGTTCTGGTGGTCGGCAGCGGGCCGGGCGGGTATGCTGCGGCTTTCAGGGCGGCGGATCTGGGTCTGGATGTTACCATGGTTGACCCCGGTGCGCGGCCCGGGGGCGTATGCCTCTATAAAGGATGCATTCCTTCCAAAACCTTTCTCTATCTTGCAGAACTCATTTTCGATGCCGCCAAGGCCGGGTCCATGGGAGTGGCTTTTGGTAAGCCGCGCATTGATCTGGAGGCTTTGCGGGCCTGGAAAGCAAAGGTCATCGACCAGATGGCCAACGGCCTGGTCAGTTTGAATAACCGTAGAGGTGTTCAACTGATAAAAGGCCAGGTAAAATTCGAAAGCTCTGATACGGCGCGGATTCATGACGCCGACGTCAGTCACATTAAATTTCGTCATGCCATCCTGGCAACGGGCTCCCGGCCCATACCGTTCCCGGGGACCACCTTTAAAGCCGGGGGTCGGATAATGAGTTCCACCGGCGCGCTGGCCCTGGCGGATGTGCCCGAGAAGCTTCTGGTGCTCGGTGGCGGCTATGTAGGGTTGGAGCTTGGAACTGTGTACGCTGCCCTGGGAAGCCGGGTTAGCCTGGTGGAGCTCGAAGACAGATTGCTGGCCGGAGTTGATCAGGATCTGGTGGCGCCGCTGCAGCGCAAACTAAATATGATATTTGACAGCATTAACCTCAAGACCAAAGTCGTTTCAATGACGGAAAATGAAGCCGGGGTCGATGTGACCCTCGAAGGTGGCATCGATGCGCCGCAGCAGACCTTCGACCGGGTACTGGTAGCTATCGGCCGCAGGCCGGTTACCAGCGATATCGGTCTGGCGAACACCGGCGTTGAAGTGGATCAAAGGGGATTTGTCATCGTGGATGACCGGCAGCGGACCACCGACGAAAGAATTTTTGCCGTCGGCGACGTCATCGGCGGTATGATGCTGGCCCATAAAGCCACCCGGGAAGGCAAGGTGGCGGCCGAAGTCATCGCGGGTGAACCGTCAGCCTTTGATGCCCGGGCCATACCGGCGGTGGTTTATACCGACCCCCAGATTGCGTGGTGTGGTATGACCGAGGAGCAGGCACGCAGGGAGAATCGATCTGTAAACGTACAGCGATTTCCGTGGAAATTTTCAGGCCGGGCCACCACCATGGGTGCCCCGGAAGGTTTGACCAAAATAATTGTCGATCCGGATACCGGTCGGATTCTCGGGGTGGGCATCGCCGGTCGCGATACGGAGGGATTGATTTCAGAAGGTGTGCTGGCCATTGAAATGGGAGCGCTGGCCGAGGACATGGCTTTAAGTATTCATCCCCACCCCACGCTTTCCGAGACCGAGGGTGAAGCAGCGGAAATCTTTCTGGGCAGTGCTACGCACATATTGTCAAAGCCGTCAGCGTCTTAAGCTGGATTAGATTATCATTGTGGTCTTTGATAAATGTATTATCTGTTGTAAATTCGAAATCCGAATTTCGGGTTTCGGATTTCGGGTTTCTCAAAGACATAAGCAGGTATCAATTCAAATATAGCACTTGAAGTCAGCCCTGCTAAAAAAGGTTAGGGTGGGTTTATGAAATCAGATTTGGAAAAAACAAAAGAGGAACTGATCGAGGACCTTAAGGATTTGAAGGCCCGCTTTGAAGAACGCACCCGGGCCCTCGAGCGCGAATGCCTGGACCGGGATCAGACCGAAGAGGCCCTGCGCATGGCCGACGTAATTATCGACAACAGCCCGACAATCCTGTTTCGGCGGTTGGCCGGCGATGAGCCGCGGCTGGTTTACGTTTCAGACAACATCCGCCAGCTGGGGTATACGGCCGAAGAATTCATGAGCGCAAAAATTCATTTTCGCGATATTGTCTATCCGGACGATATGGATAAGGTGGGTGAGGAAATCAGATACTACGCCGAAAAGGATGTGGAAGATTACACCCAGATCTATCGGGTTGTAACCAAAAACGGTGATGTGCGGTGGGTGGAAGACCAGACCTCGGTTGTCAGGGACGCGGATGGCAACAAAACTTACAATCAGGGCGTTCTGGTGGACATCACCGAGCGCAAACTGGCCGAAGAAGAGCTGCGCAAAAGTGAGGAAAAATTTCGACGAATTGTCGAAACCGCCGGCGAGGGCTTTCTCCTGATGGATGAGAATCTGCGGATTGTGGATGTCAATGAAGCCTATTGCAAACTGCTGAGATATTCCCGGGAAGAGCTCATCGGCAAGACCCCCCTTGATCTGGCCACCGAAGATTTCAAGCAATTTATGATGACCAACAGAATAAGCACCCTGGCCAAAGAATATCGAAAATTAGAAGGCACTTTAGTTGCCAAGGATGGCCGTCAGGTTCCGGTTCTGATTCACGGCAGCACCCTCAGGGACGACAGGGGCAATGTGATCGGCAACATGGCATTTATCACTGACATGACCGAGAACAAAAAAGCCCTGGCCCTTGCCGGTGAAGTCCAGAAAAGTCTTTTGCCCCAGGACAAACCGGTGGTCCAGGGCCTTGACATCGCCGGCAAAAATGTTTCCTGCGATGAGATCGGCGGCGATTACTTCGATTTTCTTTGGCGGCGCGATACCAAGAAAGGGCCCTGTAGTATCGTGGTGGGAGACATTTCCGGCCATGGGGTCGATTCGGCTCTGCTGATGACCACTGCCCGGGCCTTTTTGCGGATGCGCGCCTCCCAGCCCGGAACCATTTCAGAAATCATCACGGCCATGAACCGTCATTTAACCCGGGATGTCCTGGAAAGCGGCCGGTTTATGACCCTGTTTTACCTGACCATCGATCCCGAAAAAGACCGTATCGACTGGGTCCGGGCCGGTCATGATCCCGCTCTGGTTTACGACCCGGGCCGAGACGAATTCACAGAACTCAAAGGCGATGGAGTGGCCCTGGGGGTCAAGAAAAATTTTGACTACCAGGAGAATACTATCAGTGGTCTGGCCAACGGCCAGATTATTGCCATCGGAACTGACGGCATCTGGGAGGCCGTTAACAGCAATGCTGAAATGTTCGGCAAGGAGCGGTTTCGTAATATCATTAGACAAAACGCCGGGTCCGGATCCGGCGATATTATAAATGCCGTTTATAGCGAACTGGATCAGTTTACCCGGGGACAAAAATCCGAAGACGACATCACCCTGGTCATTATCAAGATTCAGCCCTGATTTTTCAATAGATTATTGGGTTTTGACTTAGGTCAAGGTCTTATATTTGAGCCGCGAATAAGATCGTTTAAGATCCAAGAAATCCAGATTTTGACAGAAGGGGAGGTCAGCCATGTGCCAAAGCTATAAAGTACCCTGCACCTGTGATCAAAATACCGCCGAGATCTTTTTTGGAAAATGCATTCTAAATGAAACCGCCATCGAAGAGGTGTATTGCCCCCGGTGCAGCCAGAATACGGATACCGAGGTTAGCAGCCGGGTATGGGACAACGGCTGGGTGCTGGAATTAAACATGGACGTTGTGCGCCAGTATGCAGGCTCCATGGGTGTTTCTGCCCGGGAACTGACTGCCGATTGGGTTTTTGATCAAGGTTATGCCACCTGGGTCGGCATTACGCCTGATGATACCGAGCGTCGAAATCAGGAGCGTGAGGAAATTCAAAAGCTGGCCAAAACAGATATTCGTGCTTACTATGAAGCCATGAAAGAATGGGGGCTGTCCAGAGAACAGCGCTTTACCGATGAAGGGTGGCGCAAAATGGGTGGCCGCCGTCATTAGACGCCATCTCAAAAAAGTCTTTTGGCCTCCCGCCTTTTTTTTTGAGATGGCGTCTAAGCGGGATTTTGAAACCACTCATCTCAAACACAAGTGCATATTAATATGGCTTCCAACAACATAGAAGAACTATCTGCCTTTTTCCCCATAGATACTGTTGGCTTATGCCCTCCGGAAACCATCATTGTTCCGGTGGTGGGAATACTGCTGGCACTGGCTTTAGGAAAATTTGCCCTTAAGATATTCAAGCGGCCATCCTGATCGGAAGCCATGACGCATGCCAATAAAACGCGCTGTCAGGCTCTGCGCTGTATTTGCCAGGCACTCACTGTTACCCCTCTCTGGTAAATCAAGCCGTATAAAATCGGGATTTTAGCTTGACATATTGCGGCGTATTTTTCTAATTAATCCTCAATAACGCTTAACGGGATAACCGGTGGCTGATTTAATGCTAAGATGAGATGTTTATGAAAGGATTCTGGCGATGCATATGGCCGATGCATTAATCTCACCCGCAGTGGGTGGTGCCCTGTGGGCAGCATCCGCGGGCCTGATCGGGTATTGCTCCAAAAAGCTCAACGACGATCTGGATGATCGCAAAATACCCCTGATGGGCGTAGTGGGAGCATTTATTTTTGCCGCCCAGATGATTAATTTTACAATTCCCGGCACCGGTTCCAGTGGCCATATCGGAGGGGGGATGATTCTGGCGATCCTGCTGGGACCCCATGCGGCCTTTCTTACCATGGCTTCCGTGCTGTTCATTCAGGCCCTGTTTTTTGCCGACGGCGGCCTGCTGGCCCTGGGATGTAACATATTCAATCTTGGTTTTTTCCCTTGTTTTCTGGCCTATCCGCTTATTTACAAACCGATTGTCGCCGACCATCCCAATGACAGGCGTCTGTTTGCCGCGGCCACCCTTGCCTCCCTCTTTGCGCTTCAGCTCGGGGCGTTCAGCGTCGTGCTGCAAACCGTTTTATCAGGCGTATCGGAGCTACCCTTCCGTACCTTTGTCCTGTTTATGCAGCCGATTCATCTGGCCATCGGCTTGGTCGAGGGACTGGCGACAACGGCCGTGGTAATTTTTGTCTGGAAAGCGCGTCCGGAAATGATTCAACCGGCAGCCAGCGAAAATGCCGCCGGGAACCCTTCTTTTCGCATTGTTTTTATCGGGCTTCTGGTGGCGACGGTTATAACCGGCGGTGTATTGAGCTGGTTCGCTTCAACCCGGCCGGACGGACTGGAATGGTCCATCTTTAAAACGGCCGGAACCGAGGAGGTGGATGGATCCCCAAGCGCGATCCACACAACACTGGCAAAAGTTCAGAAAAAATCGGCTTTACTTCCGGATTACGATGTTAAGCGCGAATCCGCAAAACCACCGCTTGAGAAACCAGACGCCAGTCCGGCTTTTGATGGCGGCACGACTGTTGCCGGCCTGGTCGGCGGTGCGATTACCCTGATTATGGCAGCTTCAATTGGATTTGCGCTCAGGCGCCGCAAGCGCTGAGCGTTAGATATACGAGGTTCTGTAACTACTTCCAAACTGATTATATATAGACCTTTGGGGGCTCTGATGATCATGCCACGCACCGGCCAGGCGGACAAAGCAGCCGGCCTCCATTTTGGATATCCATATGGGCACCATTGATCGACATTTTTTTGATATTGGGTACATGGACACCCTGTCCTCCCAGCAAACATCCGTCCATCAACTGGATCCACGTGCCAAACTGCTGACCACCCTTGTATTTGTCGTCGTCGTTGTATCCTTTGGTAAATATGAAATTTCTGCGCTGATCCCGTTTTTTATATTTCCGGTGGCTTTATGTGCGCTCGGCAATGTTCCGCCGGCCTATCTGATCAAAAAACTGGTGCTGGTTTCACCGTTTGCCATCCTGCTGGGCATTTTTAATCCGCTGCTGGACCGTGATATCCTGATCCACCTGGCCGGCATCGAGATATCCGGAGGGTGGGTATCCTTTGCATCTATCCTGGTCCGCTTTGTTCTGACTGTCGGCGTCGCCCTGACCCTGATCGCCGTCACCGGTTTCAATGCCGTCTGCATGGCCCTTGAAAAGCTGGGAGCACCCAAAATTTTTGTGGTTCAGCTGCTGTTTTTGCACCGCTATATGTTTGTCCTGGTTGATGAGGCGGCGCGCATCTTTCGGGCCCGAGCGCTGCGGTCGTTTGGAGGCGAAGGAACCGGAATCAAATCCTACGGCTCCCTTGTGGGCCAACTGCTGCTGCGGACTCTGGATCGCGCCCAGCGAATTTATCTGGCAATGAGCTGCCGTGGTTTTGACGGTCAAATCCGACTCATGCGTCCGCTGAGATTCGGCTCCCGGGAGATCGGATTTATCTTCGGGTGGTCGGCCATTTTTATCCTGATGCGATTTTATAATCTTCCTGTCCTGATCGGCAGGGTAATGACGGAGCTTATGCGATGAGTCATCATATTGTCGAAGCAACGGATCTGCACTACACCTACCCCGACGGCACCGAGGGCATCAGGGGGATCTCTTTTCGCATCACCCATGGTGAATCAGTGGCAATTGTCGGGGCCAATGGTGCCGGCAAGTCAACGCTTTTGCAGCATTTAAACGGTTACCTTATGCCCACCCGGGGCGAGCTGAGAATCGGCGACTATCCATTGACGCGAAAAAATATCAAAACAGTGCGGCGGACGGTGGGTATGGTATTTCAGGATCCGGATGATCAGCTGTTTATGCCCACGGTCTTTGACGACGTCGCATTTGGGCCGCTGAATCTGGGGCTGCCCCCGGATGCGGTTGAAACCTGTGTCATGCAGGCGCTTGAAACGGTCGGTGTACCGCATTTGAGAAATCGGCCGCCGTATAAGCTGTCCGGGGGTGAGAAAAGAGCTGTCGCCATTGCCTCGGTGCTCTCGATGTCACCCAACATCCTGGTAATGGATGAACCCACTTCCGACCTTGATCCGAAGTCCCGGCGTCGGCTGATCAAGTTGCTGAACACCTTTGAGCACACCAAAGTGCTGGCAACCCATGACCTGGATATGGCCGTCGATGTGTGCGAGCGGACCATTGTGATCTTCGCAGGTCGGGTCACCGCGGATGGGCCCACGCTGGAATTATTACAGGATGAAGGACTGCTGGAAAAAAGCGGGTTGGAAAAGCCGCTGCAGATGCAAAATTGCCCCGTCTGCGGGGAACGGAATAAAAAACGCAATGGAAACAGCAATATCATTCGTGCGCCACGGCGAGGTCTACAATCCGGATAACATTTTCTATGGCCGACTCTCCGGATTCCGCCTGTCGGATAAAGGAAATTATCAGGCTGTCAAGGCGGCAGAGACGCTGAACGGCAGCCGACTGGCGGCTATTTTCAGCAGCCCCCTGTTACGCGCCCGGCAGACGGCCGGGGAACTGGTCAAATCCAATCCGCACCTGAGATTGCGCATTTCCAGCCTGCTCTCGGAGGTGGCCACCCCCTTTGATGGGCAACCGGCACGGGAGGTCGATGCCCGTCACGGAGATGTTTACGCGGGATCAACTGATCAATTCGAGCAGCCGGTTGATATCGTCAATCGCGTTCAAAATTTCATTCAGCGTGCCCGCCGGCAATATGCCGGCAAAAAAATCGCGGCGGTAACCCACGGCGATGTCATCGCCTTTGCGATTTTGTGGGCTCAACAACAGCCCCTGATCCCCGCCCACAAAAGCAGGCTGACGCCCTTCGGTATCGCGGACGGCTATCCGGCCCTCGCATCAATAACAACATTTACCTTCCGTACAACTTTGAGTGATGAGATGCCTGCGGTGGCCTATGTGCGACCCTTTTAGATAGAAAAACCCGGCCGACGACTGTATGAAATGGATGTATATATTACTTATCTGCAATTTCACAAGCTTCAAATTTTATCATCAAAACCGCAATATTTCTAACTTTAGCCGCAGTCGAATCTTTCGCTAAATTACTGATTGGGTACGCCTAATATACAATCTCGGGAAGTCACTTAGAAAGCGGAATTTTAAACCTGAGATATGAAAACGATATCCCAATGGTCAACAGAAACAGCAGGGTAGTAGTACGTTGGAGGTATCGGTAATTTTCATCGACTTGATTTGTTACAGATATCTACTGTATTCGCTATTTTTAACAGATTTTTATTAAGCGGGGAAGACCACCAAATATTGTGGTCGGTATAATGTATCAACGAGCCTTGCTTTATAGCAGAACTCTCAAGAGTCGTCTGTATTGTGATTAGTCTACATTA
>Ga0209536_100016748_pt1 | contig 10411 bp, 9 predicted proteins | sample DeeMarSeWOR28_12_FD_187461 | JGI IMG/M metagenome (GOLD analysis project Ga0209536, IMG submission 187461) | Marine sediment microbial communities from White Oak River estuary, North Carolina - WOR-2-8_12 (SPAdes) (version 2) | ecosystem: Environmental > Aquatic > Marine > Intertidal zone >... | reverse complement strand
AATGGAATTGTCCAACAAGATGTAAGTCATATCCACGTTCTTACGAGCCACGTGGGGTAGATGCCCCCCGCCGATGCCGAGGCCGTCCCCGTCGCCACCCACGGCGAAGACGTTGAGCTGTGGATTGGCGCTCTTCATGCCGGCGGCCGTCGGTAATGCCCGGCCATGCACACCATGAAATCCATAGGTGTTGCAGAAGTAAGGGAAACGACCGGAGCAACCGATCCCCGACACGATGACCGTGTCCTTGGGTTCAAGCTCACAAGCCACCAATGCCTGGTAGAAGGGATTGATCGCACCGTAATCGCCACAGCCGGCGCACCAGATCGGTCTCAGATCCGACTTGAAGTCGGCGACTGTCAGCTGCTGAGTCATAACTCCTCCTTAATGGCATCGTAGATTTCCTCGGAGGTGAAGGGAATACCCTGGCACTTGTGAACCTCGATCGGCCGGATGCCGAACTTCGCCTTCAAGAAATGGGAGTACTGCCCGGTGTAGTTTTCCTCCGGCACGATGATCTTTTTCAGCGGGCCCAGGAAGCGACGGATTCGCCACTCGTTCAATGGGGAGAGCACGCGCGGATGGAGATGAGCCACGTTGATGCCTTCCCGCTCCTTGAGCATTTCAATGGCTTCTTGGATGGCGCCGTAGGTACTGCCCCAACCGACGACTCCAATCTCGGTTCCTTCCGGCTCGTACTCCTCCATGGGTTGTTGCGTGATGCGTTCGCCGAGGGCTTTCAGCTTTCTGAACCGCTTGGCCGACATCGCTTCGTGATTCTCGGGCGAGTAATTGGGAGCGCCGCTCTCGTCGTGCTCGAGCCCGGTTCCCATGTAGCGGAGATCGTCCTCACCGGGAATCGGCATGGGCGAAACACCGTCGTCGGTGAGGGCATACCGTTTGAACCCATCCCGGGGGGTACCCGGCTCCGGGCGGAGGCGGCGGAATCTCGCGATGTTATCCAAGTCCGGTGTGTCGATGTTCATGCTGGTATAAGCCATGGACTGATCGGTCAGCACGATGACCGGGATCTGATACCGTTCCGCAATACGAAAGGCTCGGGGAACCTGCCAGAAGCAATCATAGATGGACACCGGAGCCATGATGCAGCGGGGTGCTTCGCCGCTGGTCCCGTATATCGCGAACTTGAGGTCCGACTGCTCCGTCTTGGTCGGCAAACCGGTCGACGGACCACCGCGCATGACGTTGACGATGACCAGGGGGCACTCGGCCATGGAGGCCAGATTCAGGGTTTCGCTCATGAGAGAGAGCCCCGGCCCACTGGTGGCCGTCATGACACGTTTCCCCACGAAGGATGCTCCGATACCCGCGGCCAGTGAGGCGATCTCGTCCTCGTATTGCAAAGCCACACCGCCGAACTTGGGGAGTTCTTTGCAAAGGAATTCGAAAATGGGTGTGGCGGGTGTGATGGGATAACCGGCCACGTATTCCACGCCGGCTGCCAAGGCACCCAAGGCGACGGCTTCGTTGCCCGTCACCAGGATCTGGTCTCGATCCGGATGGCGATCGAAGCGCCGCTTGAATTCGGTGTAGTGAACCTGGGAATGCTGGTAACCCGCTTCCAAGGCTTTGATGTTGTTGTTGACGACCTCTTCGCTCTTGTGGCCGAAATACTCTTCCATCAGCTTCTGGCCATACTCGACGGGAACGTTATAGAGTTCCAGCGCGGCGCCAAGAGCGGCCATGTTCTTGGCTCGAGTTCCCTCGGTGACCTCGCTGGACAAAGCTTCCAAGGGCAACTCGCGTTGGCGACTCCCCTGCATGCGATCATCCGGATGGCAGAGTTTCGGATCGTAGAGAAGAATCCCATCCTCTTTGAGGTTGTCCACGTAAGCTTCGTAAGCTTCCTGATTGAACGCGAGCAGAATATCGACCCTCTGTTTGAGGGAAAGGGTCAGACCACTGCCCGCGCGCAGCTGAAACATGGCCAGACCACCTTTGATCTCGGCAGGGAAGGTACGAAAGGCGTGAATGTTCAAGCCACCTCGGGCGACGGCTTTGGACAAGATCTCGCCACAGGAGATGATGCCTTCGCCACCCTCACCTGCAATTCGGATCACTAAATCGTCGGAAGCCACCAGAATCCTCCGCGCTTGATTAAGGCCCACTTAGTGAAAAAGGGGACAGGTACGGCAACTCACCAACCAATCACCCTTTGCCTGCTTTCAAAAGTGGTTTATAGATAATATCCGGGTCTGAACGGTGCAACGCAAAAGCGTGTGAGTACTGGGAAAAGTTCACGTTGGTAGGGAGCAGGCCCTCGGTCCTACCTTTTGGCTCAGAGGGTGAATGATGCACCAGCGGCACACTTGTTTCGTCAATTCTATGCGCAGCTTCGGTGGTGCCGAGGTATGGATGCTGCGCGCGGCCCTCGGATTGCAAAAACGGGGCCAAGCCGTGAGCATCGTGGCCCAGCCTGATTCGGATCTTTTACCGCGAGCACAAGAGCTGGGTCTGGAGGCGACACCCATCCCGATCCGGTGCGATACCGCTCCCTGGACTATTGCTAGACTCACCCGATATTTCCGCCAGAACCGGGTGGAGGCTCTCTTCTGTAATCTCACGAAAGACTTGAAAGCCGCGGGGGTCGCAGGCCGCCTGGCCGGTATCGGGAAAATCCTGGCATCCCGTGAAAGTGATTTCCCACTGAAGGACAAACTCTATTACCGATGGTATTTCAACAAGATAGCTAGTGGTGTGGTGGTGAATTCCCTGGCGACACGCCGGACGGTCCTGGCCAGTGTGCCCTGGCTCGATCCGGAGCGGATTCATCTGCTCTACAAGGGAGTCGACCTGAAGCGGTTCCAGCCGCGATCCTCGCCCCTAAAGGTGCCCACGGTGGGCTTTGTTGGCCAACTCATCGAGCGGAAGGGTTTGCCGGAAATCATGGTGGCCTGGCAGCTCCTAGAAGCAAAAACCTGGCCGATCCCTCCCCGCTTGCAGCTGGCCGGTGAGGGGCCGCTGCGCAACAGACTGGAAAAATGGCGCAGATCCCTGCAATATCCAGAAAGAGTGGAGATCAGGGGATTCGTGGCAGATATCGCTGACTTTTATGCCAACACGACCGTGTTGGTTTTGCCTTCCCGTGCAGAGGGGTTCGGTCTGGCCGCCGCTGAAGCCTCGGCATGCAGCCTGCCAGTGATTGCGGGGCGGGCCAGTTCCCTCCCGGAAATAGTACGGGACAACGAGACCGGAATCCTGGTACCACCGCGGGATGCCACGGCCCTGGCTGCAGCCATCCACAAACTGTTGGTCACTCCAGAATTAGGCAAACGAATGGGCCAACGTGGACGCCGGCTCATGGAGGAGCACTTCGATCACGAGCGGACGTTAGACCAGTTGCAGGAACTCCTGGCAGGGCGACCTTTGTGATGAACGACCGATGACAGACAAAAATACAAGACTTGGGTTGGGAATGTCTCGCTATCCGGCTGCCGCTGCATGGGGACTGGCTTTGGCATTGCTGTTCGTCCTGTACGAGACGACCATCCCCTTCCAATTTCGATTCTTTTGGTCGCAAATTGCCGTGGGCTGGGAGCGAGCCGTGCTGGGCCCATTCCAGGGCCCAGGAGGAGTACCCGCGAGTCGCTCCGACCTCATCGGCAACGTTTCGTTGTTTGTACCCCTTGGATTTTTCCTGACCCTCTCCCCTCTGTTTCGGCGCGCCTCCAGGAGGCGACCCCTGCTCTTGGCGGGACTGGGACTGTTGACGAGTCTGGCCGTGGAATGCCTGCAGTTGTTTTCCCCTGTGCGCTGGGCCGAAACCTCTGACCTGATCACCAATGCTTTCGGGACAGGGTTGGGCATCCTGCTGGCTTTGGTCGTCGGCCGCGACCTCTTCGACCGCGCCTGTCACTGGGCTCTCCGTCAATTGCGGGTCGATCCTTCGGCTCTCATATGGCCGTTGCTGACCGCCATCATCCTCCTGGGAGCCTTGCTCCCCCTGGATTTGAGCATCTCTCGTACCTCGCTATTGGGGCAACTCGATACAGCTCGCTGGAACCCCTGGGCTCACCCTCCGGAAGGTTGGACGATTCTGGGTTTGGGATTGATCAAGCAAGCTTGGTTGTTCGCGTTTTGGGGCGCGACTGCGGCTCAACGCTGGGCCGGGCGGCGGCACGCCCTCCTCCAGATTTTCGTTGGGGCGACGCTTTTGGCCCTCTTGGCGGAAGGCAGCCATCTGTTTGTCAGATCCCGGACGCTGAGCGTCCTGGCTATTTTGGTGAGTGGGTGTGGTGCTGGTCTGGGCGCCGGGGCCCTGTTGCTAGGGCGTCATTGGGGGCTGAGCGAAAAACACCTGGTCTTTGGCGTTGGCTCGGGATATGTAATTTATCTCGCTGCCGATTGTCTCAGTCCCTTGGCTGTCTCGGCGGTACGCTTTCTGATCCAGGGAGAGCTGATGCCCCCCCCGGTCAAAACCGGGCCGATCCCCTTGCTCCCCACCCAGCCTGTGCCGACCTTGATGGCACTGGGGAACGGACTGGCCCGTATGATCCGATTCGTGCCGCTGGGCTTGGCCTTACCCTTCTTGATCGAGGCCAAGTCTGTCCGTTATGTGACAGCCCTGACGACCGCCATGGTCGTGTTGATCCTCGAATTGTTGGTCTGGCACTACAGTCCCTGGTCGGGCAATCTGATCGAGGTGGGCCTGGCCTGGGTCGGCATCTCAGTTGGTTGGTCGAGTGGTAACGCCGTGGCAAAGTACCGTTCCACCTCCACAACCGGGATCATCCCTCCAGCCGCGATGGACCGGTGACACGAACCGAGACACACGCACCTAAGGAACGAGGAGTTTCGACCATGAGCCTGATTCACGCTGCCGCCATCCAAACGCACCCCGTTTTCGGTGAAGTGGATCAAAATCTGGCAACCGGCTTGGCGGCCATTCCGGACGGCTGCGACCTGGCTGTCCTGCCAGAGCTGTTCACCACCGGCTACCAATTCCTCTCACGAGAGGAAGCTTGGGACCTGGCCGAAAAGATTCCCGATGGGCCTGTTAGCCGCAGCATTCGGGACCTGGCTGTCGCACGTGAGATGACCCTCGTGGCCGGTTTGGCCGAACGCGATGGTGACAAGCTTTTCAACAGCTGTATTCTGGCTCGACCCGACGGGAGCTGGGAAAGGTACCGAAAGATTCACCTGTTCTGGGACGAGAAGTCTATATTCGATCCTGGTGATCTCGGTTTCTGCGTTCATCCGGCCTGCGGCACCCAGATCGGCTTGATGATCTGCTTCGACTGGATCTACCCAGAAGCTGCCCGCACATTGGCCTTGGCTGGGGCGTCGATTCTGTGCCATCCGTCCAATTTGGTCTTACCTCACTGCCCTCAGTCCATGATCACCCGTTGCGTAGAAAACCGTGTCTTCGCGATCACGGCCAACCGGGTGGGACGCGAGCACCGCACAGCCAATCCGCTGGAGTTCATAGGATTGAGCCGGATCATCGGCCCTGACGGGAAGGTTTTGGCGACATGCGACCAACAAAGCGAGGTGGTTGTCCAGGCTGATATCGATACCAAGTTGACCAACAAACAGGTCACACCTCGGAACCATTTGTGGCAGGACCGCCGGCCGGAGACGTACCGGCTCTGAACATCATCTTTGATGCCAAAGCAAATCTTACTCGAGGGAATGGGCCGGCTCCCGCTGTGAGCCGACCCGTGGGATGGACTTATAAACTACCTCGACCGCGAAACAACCGGGGATGCCAATGGCGCCCCTCAGTCAACTTCCCTCGTGGTGCTCATGGCCCTCGTGATGCTTTTCTTCCATTTGCATTTTCTTGAATTCGTCGATGGTGCGCTTGGCGTGGGCCTGGATCATTTCGATGATTTTCGGATCGGTCGAAGTGATGAGATCGATGTAACCGACGTCGCTCTCAACGGTTTGGAAATTCGCACCAGCCATGTGCAACCCACCATAAGATTGGCAGAATCCGCAAAGGTACATCTGTTCTCCGCTCATGAGTTTCTGGGCGGTTTGTTCCATGTTCTTCACTGACCGGGCAAAAGCATCCTCGAAACCGGGATCCACACGGGTAATGGAGAGCATCCCGTCGTTGATCACATAGTTCTCCCAATGCATGTGCTCCATGAGGCCTTCTTCAGCCATCATATTCTTGCACATGGAACAGTTATCCAGATCGAACCAGGAACCTTCGGCGGCACCTGAAACCTGCGGCATCAGCACTGTCAGCACCACGGCAGCAATAGCAAACAAACTGAAACGTTTCATGTCTTCTCCCTTCGTTTACGTGAACCTCTCATGGTACGGGTAACCGTTGGAATCGCAAATTTAGACTAAATACGTCCGAATTACTCAATAGTTGCGATAGGCATTTCTGAGAACGTGTACTCATCACTGTGGGAAAGGTCAACACCGAAATTGATGTACCCTAACTGCAAAGGTTTAGTTGTGCCTCGTAAATTGTGTCCGAGAAGAATTGAGGTTATGAGCCAATTCCGACCCATAGAGCCTGTGTTAGGGACGCGGCCCGGCGACATCCATGTCTCCGGACCGCTCGGCTTTCCGGGCTCTCCGCCGTCCATGGCTCTCGAGCCCTCCAAGACGCCCTCTCACAGGCTCTATGGGTCGGCATTGGTCAGATTCCCGGGTTGGAACCGGACACAATCTACGAGGCACAACTCAAGGTCCTAGAGCTGATCTTTAAGCCACTCAAACTCCACCTGAAATCTTCCGGCAGTGCCCTACACCACTGTAGGAATCTGTTGAGTAGGAACCCCTGCCGCGACCATAAATTCCCGCACGGCGGAACTGACGTATCGCCCTTTTCTGAGCACAATGCCATAGCCGAGTTTACCAAATATATCCGTGACAGGAATGGCATATATGACCTCTGGATCGCTCTCTTCTATCATCAAGCCCGAGAGGATGGCAATGCCCAGACCGATCCGAACGTACTCCCGTAGAGCTTGAAAACCCCCGACCTCGATGTTCACGTCCGGAGTGAGGCCGTGTTTTGCAAAGATGCTGTCAATGTGACTGCGAATGGAGGTTCCCTGCTCGTAAAGAATCAGCGACTGTTCGGCGATCTCGTTCAGAGACAATCGGTGTCTTTCTTCTGCCCAAGGGTGATTCAGGGGGGTGCAGACATACATGTCGTAGGAAAGGATCTCGAAATACTCAACATCTGCGAACTCGTTCCATGATGATGTCAAGCCAATATCGACCTCCCCATCGGAAACAGCCCGCAAGATCTCACGATCATAGGTTTTACTCGCCACTGCCAACTTGACCTCGGGATGTTGCCGGCGAAACCGTTTCACGATCCAGGGCAGGTGATAGATGGCGATGCCGCGGAAAGAGGCGATGCGGATGGTTCCATGGGGCCGAGCCCGCAGCTCGGCGAACTCGCTTTCCAGGTCGTCCATGCTGTTGAGAATCTGGCGGGCATAGGAGGCCAAGCGTTCGCCTTCGGGCGTCGGGAGAATGCCACGCCCAGACCTTTCATAGAGTTTGACTCCCAACTCCGCCTCTAAAGATTTGACCTGCTGGCTGATGGCTGACTGGGTGACATGGATCTTCTGAGCCGCTTCGGAGAGGCTGTGACAGCGAACGGCCCAATAAAAGCCTCTTAATTTCTGTATTTCCAAAGACTTCTGCCCCCTGTAGTCAAAACGAACCATATCGGTATTGATTAGATACTCTCAGTATAATATAAATTTTATTCATGAGTCAACCAGATATTATAATTGTATCTTATGTCTGAAAGATGCGATAATGAATACATGGAATCGATGAATCTCGGAATTGTTCGTTACCCCTAAGGATGTCCCCCAATGAAGAACATAATTTCCCAACGACCGCGGGACATCAACCCCATACAGGAGGCAATTTGATATGAGAAATCAGATTACCCCGTTGAAGATCAAGGGGCTCATCCCTCCCATCATGCGCCCACTGCCTACGATCTTCACCTACGCCCGCTTGACTGCAGAATCCCGCGGTGTGACCGCACAAGCGCTCGACGACGAGTTCAACGCCAACCTGGCTGCTCTGGTGGAAATCATCGAGAAAGCCGGCCGTGATGCCGGTATTCCCAAAAATGCGTGGTGGAGTGTACAGGAAAGCTGCCTTGCTCTCGCCAATTTGAGAGGCGAGGATTTGGCCGCTGGATTGGACAAGTTCTGTGCCGCATTGACCAGTTTGCATGCCTCCCACGGCAAAGATCTCCAAAAAGCGGTCAAGGCGGAAGTGGATCAGTACCGCCAGCTGTATCGTGAAGTCGGACGGCCCAAGAACCTCCTAGTGTGTTATTGCGAAGGTTTGGACAAACAATCCGATAGCCTCGAAAGGAAGCTTGTCGACCGCTGCTATTACGACTACAAAGCCGTCGCCGAGGATTGGGGAAAGACCCAACAGGGGAGCGCAGACGTCGTCATTTTCGCCCCGAGCGAGAAACCGATTCCAAACAACCTCATCACCCGTGCCGAAGGATGCCTGATGCCGGTCTTGATTCTCATGGGTGGAGACAAAGCCAAAGATCTACAAAACATGGCGCTCATGAAATCGGAATTCTTATACCGCAAGAGCGGTTTCAACGTACTGCGGACTCCTTTCAACCCACCACGACTTTATAGCGCCATCGACGCCATTTACTTGCGCCACCTAGCTGACAAGATCTTACAATTACCTAAGGTCGTGAAGGTGACAACCATCGCTGCTATTGAAGCTGCCGCAGGAGAAAGTTGATAGCAAATTGATTGAAAACTAGTTGCAAACTGGTCGAAAACTGCGAGAAATCTGGTAGGAGGGGAAACCGAAAAGCACGCTAACACGGCAGGAAGCCCTTTTCTCAGCCCATGGAAAGGGCTTCACACAGTTCGGCTACCCGTAAAAAAGACCATCTGAGCTTCAACAATCCACTACCGCGGCGCTTTTAAAACCGCTTTTGCCAACCGATTTGCAGGAGATTGTTTTCGCTTGACGACGCCTGGCTCCCATTTCCGACCTCGTGCAGCTTGGGCACCAGGTAACCCACGGTCGCGCCCAGCAAAGCCCCCGCCAGGATGTCGGTGAGAAAGTGATGCCCGGCTCGATAGCGTAGACATCCCGTCAAGGAAGCAGCGGACAAAGATCCCCCCCACACCCAACCCTTGGCCCGGGAATCAGGATTCAGCTGGGAAAAGACACTGGACAAAAACACCGCGGCCGTAAAAGCGTTGCTGGCATGCTGTGATGGAAACGAGCGGCGTGCGTCGGCGCATTCCTTCATTTGAAGAGGTACCTGTTGATCGTCGTTGTAAACGTAAGGCCGGGTTCTTAGGATCGCGTTCTTCAGGAGCAACGCCAACCCGTTGCTCAAGAGCAAGGTCTGGCCATACACCGAGGCCACGGTTTTGGGTTGCTTGGATCCCGGACCTCCCACCATTAACAATACCGGTGCGGCCAGAAGGGAATACACTAGAATGTCGCTGGCATTGGCGGCGGCGGGAGACCACAGCTGTGTGGCCCCCCGATCCAGATCAGGAATGTCGTCTGGATTCAGAGCGTCGATCTGCCCAGCGGTCAGAGGATCGACACCGGAGGCTATCACGAGGCCCGTCCCCAGGGACAGACTACCGGTGACCCAGAGTACGATCTCGTGATTGGAATCGAGAGCGTAAGGGAAATTGTCCTCAGCCTTTACAACACTCATTCTGCTGCAACTCGCGAGGACAAAGCCGATGAGAATCCATTGTTTCAAGGTCGGAATGGGGGCGCGGTTCAGCTCCCGGCGGCGGCCGCCCCGATACGCTCCAACATTTTGTCGGGTTTGAGCTTGTGCTTATCGAGACCCACTTCCTCCGGCGCCAGTCCTTGGGCCAGCGCCAACAATTGGAAGTAGTAAACCGGGGGTATGGTGAAGTCCAGGCCATACTTCTTGGCCACTCGGATCTGACCCGTGTCGAAAGAATCGAAACAGGAAGGGCAGATTACACCCATGACATCGACTTCTGCCTCGTGAATGGAACAGAGAACGGCTTTGGTCATTTCCCCGGGCAGATCGCACTCGCGGCAAGATTTGCCACAACAAATGATGCGCTCGGTGTGATCCACCGGTGTGGCCCCCAGAGCTCGCAACATGTCCTCGAAAATCGTGGGATTGTCCGGATCGTCCACCTGCATGATATCCCGCGGTTTGAGCAAGTGACAGCCGTAATGCACGGCTACCCGCACCCCTTCCAGCGGTCGTGAGACGGATTCCCGCACTTTACCAGTTCCCACGTCGTCCCGCAGAACGGTCATCAAATGACGAGTGTGAACCGAGCCTTTGTACTCCATGTCGATACGATGCAGGCGGCGATTGACATCTTCGAGCAGTTCACCACCCTCGTTCAGCAGGTGGGCCCCCTCACTCAAAGTCTCGGTACACCCGCTACAGATGGTC
>Ga0209536_100016747_pt1 | contig 10412 bp, 10 predicted proteins | sample DeeMarSeWOR28_12_FD_187461 | JGI IMG/M metagenome (GOLD analysis project Ga0209536, IMG submission 187461) | Marine sediment microbial communities from White Oak River estuary, North Carolina - WOR-2-8_12 (SPAdes) (version 2) | ecosystem: Environmental > Aquatic > Marine > Intertidal zone >... | reverse complement strand
CCGCCATATTAATCAGAAATCAATAATCTAAAATCCAAAATCTAAGCGTGGTTGAACGCGGTCCCGACTGAGTCGGGAAAAACCGTTGTGCGCTTTGCGGAAATCCGAAATCCGAAGCACGAAACGCGAACAGAATTCTATTCATCATCCAATGTTTAAGATTTATTTATTCGAATTTGTTTCGGATTTCGAAATTCGGATTTCGAATTTATTCTTGAGGGTTCTCCCGAAAGCTTTCGGGACTGCCCCTCCGCAAAGATATGAAAGAGTTTAGTTAGTGCTAAGCAGTGAGTATTGAATCAATAAGTCTCAATCCTTTTTTGTATAGGAAACCAAGCTTTGTGCCTCTGTGCCTGTGTCCCTTGAACCTTATAACTGTAACCTGGCTCCTGAAGCCCTTTGCCTTTTAGCCTGTTGGCCAGTAAATTATTATCCATGAACCACGAACCGACCAAGAATGATATCCTTACCGCTGCCGCACGAATAAAGTCCCACATCCACCGTACCCCCGTATTGACCAGCCGATTGATAAATGAAATGATCGGAGCCGGGATTTATTTTAAATGCGAGAATCTCCAAAAAGTCGGGGCATTCAAGTTTCGCGGGGCCTGCAATGCCGTTTTCTCCCTGCCAGAGAAGCTGGCAGGAAAGGGTGTCGCTACCCATTCATCTGGCAATCACGCTGCCGCGCTGTCCCTGGCGGCGCAGATGCGAGGCATTCCGGCCCATATCGTCATGCCACGAACAGCACCTAAAATAAAGGTGAAAGCGGTGGAAAGTTACGGCGGAAAGATCACCTTCTGTGAACCCAACCAGGCCGCAAGGGAATCCACCCTTGAACGCATTGTGAAAGAAACCGGGGCAACCTTTATCCACCCATACAACAATTATACAATCATTGCCGCCCAGGCAACCGCGGCGCTGGAACTACTTGAAGACGTCCCGGATCTGGATATCGTCATCACGCCGGTTGGGGGCGGCGGATTGCTCAGCGGTACGGCACTGACCGCCCATTATTTTACAAAAAGTGTTCAGGTCGTTGCTCCTGAACAGGCAGGCGCTGATGATGCATATCGTTCGCTGCAAACCGGAACCATCCAGCCTTCGGTCAATCCTAAAACAATCTGCGACGGCCTGTTGACTTCCCTTGGCAGTCTTACCTTTCCAATCATCAGGAAGTACGTCACCGCCATATATACCGCCGAAGATCCCCATATCATCCGCGCTATGCGCATGATCTGGGAACGCATGAAGATCATTATCGAAACGTCCTCATCGGTCCCACTGGCTGTCCTGCTTAACGGAAAACTTAGCGCACAGGGTAGGAAGATTGGTATTATCCTTTCGGGGGGGAATGTGGATTTAGAGAAGTTGCCTTGGAATCAATGATTATGGTAGGTACAGAGGCACAAAAAAAATTGACTTTAAAATTACATATTACCATAATTAGAATAAATTTGTGCTATATGATTAGATCTCACGGTTATTTGCAGACAGATATTTTCTGAATAAGACTGCTTAGCATCCGTTCAATTTCTCTCGATTCACCCATTAGTTTTATATACGAACCATTGATAACATATCGCAAATTGTGTGCTATTTCTATGTGCGTTTGTAACTCGTATATCGAGCCCATGGCGATTTGGAGAAATCTATCGTAGTCTCTGGTTGAATTCCGGCCATATCCTTCGGCAATGTTAGCTGGAATTGAAATCGCTGCCCGCTGCATTTGTAATGCCAATCCGAATCTTTCTATCAAGGGAAAGTTACGGGTGATGCGGTAGACCCTGTTTACTAAATGAATAGACTTCTGCCATACAATCAGATCACGATAATTGCACATGCAGCAACAGGCGCAAATAAAATGCCAGATTGAACATACTATTAAAAACTACTTCAGATCAAATTACTAATAAAAGGAGAAAAATCGCGTGGATACCGGTTAATAATTTTGGTAAAAATAAATCGGTACTGAGGAAGATCCTTCCAGGATGCAAAAAAAAAGGCGCGACATTGTCGCGCCTAAACTTTGTGCCTGTGGGCCTCTGTGCCTTTCTGCCTTAATGCTGATCCATTACCTCGAGGATCGGCCACAGCCCAAACATCACATCCGCCACTTCTGTATTATCAATATACTTCCCCCGTACCGGATCGGTTTGGTCTGCGAAGGTGTTGAACCGATTACTACCGGCGCCTTTGGCATAAAATGGAATCAATTGATTGGTGTGACTTTTGGAGTACCATTCCATGCCCGGTTGGACACCTTTACCATTATTTACAAGCGGCTTCCAGACCGCCGATATTCCACCTGTCTCCAGTTTCGTATCATCACCGGAATCGGGACCGCTAAGATATCCGGTTTCATGATCACCGGTGATCATGACCAACGTTTCCCCCCAGGAACTATTGGTCTCGACCCAGGAGATCACCGCCTCGATGGACCGGTCAAAATCGATCTTTTCCTCGATCATCCGTCCCGATTGGTTATCGTGGCTGGCCCAGTCAACCGCACCACCCTCGATCATCAGAAAAAAACCGTCCGGATCATTATCCAAAACATTCAACGCGGCTTTTGTCATTTCCTCTAAAGTTGGAACGGCCTCATTGAATGGAACCTTAAATGGCGGACCGTCTTTGTCTCCGTTGGTACGGTTCTGCTGCAGAGTTGAAACTGATCTTGCCAGGCCGAATACCCGTCTTGGCGTATCACCGTTCATCAGATTCTGAAAATCTTTCCGGTCCTCAATAAATGTCCACACATCCTCGACACCATCCCCGTCGGCATCGCTGCTAATTTTATTGTTTGTAATGGCCTGCCAGTTCTCCGGTCCCCCCCAGCGTTCATAATCCGGTTCCTCGATCGGCTCGCTTGTATCTCCGTATTCCGGATGGCCGCAACCCATGATCACCTCCATTTTACCAGCAAGCATCTCTTTCCCGAGGGCGGCATAATTCCGACGCGAAGAATCATGGGCAGCAAATCCAGCCGGTGTGGCATGGTTGAACTGGACACTTGTGATCACCCCGCTGGCTTTACCCAATTTCTCGGCACGCTCGGCGATATTCTCAACAATTGTGTAACTGGTATCCATACCGATGATGCCATTGTAGGTCTTAATGCCGCAGGCGAGAGCGGATGTGGCTGCCGCGGAATCGGTCGGTTTCTTCCGGGCGTAGTCAAATTTAGCCCACATCTGAGCCGGGTCATACCCTTCGCTGCTGGATGAATAAGTACTCAGAGCATATATCACAGGAAACTTTTCATAGACCGCGCTTCCGGTCTTACCAAAACGATACAGATTAGCCGCATCAACGTGGTTGTACCCACAGCCATCGGCAATCAGCAGAATGATATTTTTTGGAATTGGGTCAGATTGCCCTGCCTCACACCCATAATATAATATTAGGAACAGAAATGATATTACGATAATTGGTTTCAACTTCATTTTGTCAGTCCTCATAAAATTGAAATCATGTTTGAAGAATTTAAATCTTCCTTATAACATATTCAAAATCATTTTGGGAATAAGATAGAACTTATGTGGGTATAGGGGACATCATAATTAGAAGCGATAATTCAGAAGGAGTCCCCTTGGGAATGGATGACAGGACGTAAAACCTCTCACGAATCGACACGAAGAAATCACTAAGATCCACAACAATATTCTAGGAAAAAGATCTATCAGAAAATAAATAAAATAATTGGTACCAGTTCAATTAACGATCTCTATTATTTTCCTTCGTATCTCTTTGTAAATATTTCGTGCTTCCTGGTGTAAATAAAATTTTATCCTGATAAATCCTGATATCCTGTCCATAAAAAGATCCCCGCTTTCGCGGGGATCGCATGAAATTAATCCTAAAGAGTGTTTCCGGAACTTGCCATTTCTTTGTTACTTTGTCGCTCAGTGGCCATTTCGTGTATGAGGCGCGCCTAGGTCCTACTTGATCAAAATCATCTTCCGACTCTCAACAAACGATCCGGCCTCCAGCCTGTAGAAATACACGCCGGTGGACATGCGGAAATTCGCCGCGTCAAAGTTGACAGTGTATGCACCGGCCTTTTGGAAGCCGTTTACCAGTTCGGCAACTTGCTCTCCCAAAATATTATATATCGTTAATCTTGTCTGTGAGGCCACCGGCAGGTTGAACGCGATGGTCGTCGACGGATTGAACGGATTCGGATAATTCTGGTAAAGTGCAAATCCGTTCGGATAGTTGGCCGGATCCTCATATTTTTCCTGCGATGTAGGCAAACTGGGATCTTTCTTTAATACAAGGGTGCTGAAATGGGCCACCTGTCCGAATATCCGGTTGGCTGAGGTATCGACGACTACATTTTCAATGCCGATCGTATCAAAGGTCACGCTGTCCATAGCAAAAAACATACTCAGCTGCTCGGCGGTTATGCCATAGCGTTTCAGATGACCCCGTTTGAAGGGCAGGGCAACACTCAACGGACGTTCGAAATAATAAGGCTCAACAAGTGTATCGTTTACCAGAACATCGAACTGGATTCCGTTAACGATCTCCTTCGGAAAATGAACAGAATCGTCTTTAACTTTTGTAAATGAAGGCAATTTGATATGCAGGGTGATATCTTCTTTCAAACTCCCTACCGGAAAATAAAGATATCCGCCATTGAGAATGTTAAACGGTGCTGGAATGCCTCCCAGTACAAAAACATCGCCTTCATGGATATCTTTAGCAGGCAGGACTTTACCATCCGGCTTGACCCGGGCAATACTAATGGTATTGATTCCAGTGGTATCGGCGGAAGTATCGATAACGGTTATTTTTGCTGTACCTGTCAGATCCCACAGCCGACCCTTGATCACCGATTTCCCGGGCAGCAGCGCAAGCAGGGTGCCGTCACCGAAGAACGGTCCGACCGACTTACCGTTGATTTCCCAGTGTACCGTCGTATCTGTAGCGATGCCATTGGTATCAACGAACATGGCTTTGTACTGCAACGTGTCTCCTACGATGATTGTCGTATCTGCCGGCCAGATGACAATGCGGCCCATTGTGCTGTCAGAATTGTCCTTGTGCATGTAAACATGAACGGCAACCGAATCAACCAGTGTATCCAGGGAGGCATAGATAAAGCCTTTGCCCTGCTTTTCCGCCACAAAATAGTTCATGCTGTTGAAATACCCCAGCGTATCTGGCAGGACGGACCAACTAAATGTCGTATCGATCATCACGTTATCGGTATCCTTGTAGGTGGCCTGCAGCATCACCGAATCACCAACGGCGATCTCGATATCGTCGTTCAGGATCTCCACTTCCGGCTCCGATGCGAATACACCCGCGCCAAGAACCATCAGAACAATTAAGACCACTGGTAAAAATCTACGCATCTTATATCCTCCTTTGTCGTTGTTAAATACGCACTATCAACCGGATCGAATCAAACATCAAATGATCCGCATATTTATATGATTTTAATTAATGAGAAGATGTGTACTCCCCAATAAAAAATAATATGTTACAAATAACATGCCATTATGATAGAATGATATAACATATTGAAATAATGTGAGTTAAAGGATATTTGATTGGCGTAATAATTCATTTAATGGGTAAGAAATTCCCAGAATGTGCAAATATTGCACAGCTGTAAAGGTCAAAGATCAGGCAATAAAATCATTTTCACCTTGTCTCAAAGACTCCCGGGAAGAAACGAACCAGGACTAAACATCCAGGATTTCAGAAGTATGGGCACGGTGTGCCATGCCCTAAGGCTGCGATTAAACAATATTGGGTGATAACAATGGTCCTTCATGGACGGCATGTTAATATTCCATCACTTTATTGATGGGTGGCTAATGGATCATCAAATCAATAAACATCGACTGGTTCAAGAATTATTATTTATTCAAAAAATAAGATAGAAAAATTATTTATGTATTCTATCTTATGAATTGTCAATCAATGTGTTAAAAATGTTAATGGTGGATTATTTGGATGTAATGCAAAATATCTGCTAATTCATTGATTTGCTAAACCGTAAAGTCGTTCAAATATTATATCTCGTCGAATTATTTCTGTCTCAAAATTCATATTTGTGAGGAAGAAGATACCTAAATCTTGGCATTAAATATTAACGCCTATTTTGTTTTGCAGGTTCTTTAACCTTGGATCCTGATCCTTGTACTTTTTGTGCCACCTGCTTTTGTTTACTTCTATTGCCGGGCGCCTGGATCCTGTTTCATCCTGACTTTTTCATTCTGCTTTCAAATTTCATCCCATCTTACGATGGATCAATCTAAATCCAAATACTACTAAAATACCGATCCCTCCGATTCCATACCATAGAATATCAGGTCCGAAAGTATCGTAGATCATGGTGCCGAGCAGCGGGCCGAAAACAAAGGCAATAGAAAAATTAAAGGTATACATACCCATATACCGGCCGCGGTTGCGATCTTCAGCACGATTGGCAATAAACCCAATCACTAACGGAAAAACAAGCATTTCCCCGACGGTCCAGATCAGAACCGTGAATAATGCAAAAACAAATGTGTTTCCAAAAGGCATCAGGGCAAAACCACCCACCAGCAGAAAAGATCCGAGCGCAATGATCCTGATCGGCTCAAGACGCTCCATGCGATGAACGAGCGGCATTTCCACCAGAACGATCAACAGAGCGTTAAAGGCCATGAGAACTCCGATCCTGTCTTCCGGCAGAAGGTAGATATCTCGCAGATAGATCGGCCAGGTGTTGAAGATCTGAAAGAAAACCAAGCCGAGATACAGTAGTAATATTAGCAGTAGCAGGAACGAACGATCATGCCAGGGGGACAGAGCCGGTGGTTCATTTTCGGTTGGCTGCCAGATAGGCATCTTTGTGGGAGGCAGCAGGTACCATAATAAAATTGCTGCAAAGAGACAGGTGAGCCCGTCAGCCCAGAACAACAGGGTATAATTTATCGTTGCCAGCAGTCCGCCAACCGCCGGTCCGATGGCAATGCCAAGATTTACGGCGAGACGGTTGAGTGCAAATCCGCGGGCGCGCAACTGCGGGGGGCAGAATTCGGCAAGTGCACTGGCATTGGCTGGTCGGAATGCCTCATTCACCATAGCCAACAAGAACAGTGTGACGGCCAGGCCGATCGTGGAGTGAATATGACCCAGTAGAATAAACCCAAAGGCAGAAATTACCAGGCTGAGAATTTGTACGTTTTTAGCCCCGATCCGGTCGCTCAGCCATCCGCCAAAATATGATCCCCCCAGTGACCCGGCGCCATAGATACCGAGCATCTGACCCGCCTGGCTGACGGAATAATCCATTTGCGAGGTCAGATAGAGGGTAATAAAAAACAGTACCATCGAACCACTTCGATTTACCAGAACAACCAGTGCCAGGAGCCAGGCATTCCGTGGCAATCCGATAAAGGCCCTTCGATAAGTCAGACCAATGCGCAAAAACAGGTTCACAATAATGATCTCATAGTGGAAATTTCCCGCCCAATTTTAGCAAAAATTACCCATATGATCACGGATTATATCGAGAAAATTTCTTAAAATATAATGTGAGTGGGATGTAACCGATATTTTCCCGGCGATCTGTTCCGGATACAGAGATTCCCTGCGTAGATGGGGCCAAAGGGCTGTTACGTAAGCCTGCATGATAGCGGCTGAAAATTCCGGATGGAATTGAACACCCCAGATGGAAGGCTCAATATAGAAGGCTTGAACACGTGTGTGATTATTGGTAGCCAAAAGCACCGCATCCGGCGGCATTTCCTGAACCTCCTGAGCATGCGATTCCTGAACATCGAATTCCCTCGGAAGACCTTTCAATAACAGATCTCGGCGACCCTGCGAGGTAAGCCTGACCTTTTGCGTACCGATCTCCCGGCCTGAAATATTAAAGTCTACATGACCACCAAACGTTTCGGCAAGCAGCTGGTGCCCGAAGCAGATACCCAGTATTGGGATGGATGCTTCCCTGGATGTACAAACAAATTCTGTTAAATGGCGGTGCCACCCTGGCCGTTCGGTGACCATGGCATGTGATCCGGTGATGACAATCGCGGAAAATTTCAAGGGATCCGGAAAGAAATGTGTATTTCTGGCGTCAATAATTTTGAAATTTGTACCAGATGAATCAAAACCGGTCATGACCCAGTCCTCAAAATCACCAAAGGCGGAGGCTATTTCAGCAAATGTTTCTCCGGTCTTCACAATCAGGATAGGCAGCATTTACTTTCATTTTTCTTTGTTACTTTATCGCTTTGTTGTTCTGTCGCTTTGTCGCCTCATCTCATTAATCCCATTCTGTAATCGCCGCGATTCCCTCTGCCGCACCCATGGGAATCGCAATATGTCCGGCAGGAACATGGTGATCCCGTGGATTGATCCGGATCAGAGTACCACCTGCGCGGGAAGCCACATTTTCGGACATATACCGGACAGTGGCAATGGCTTCACCGGCTCCACACTCAACGATCACGACATTTGCATTCTGATCAACTGCCTGCTGGAGCCATTGTGAAAAATTATTCCGTTGCTTATCCGTGCGTGCTGACAACCAGGACCAGTCGCCAAACATGAGTATATTCGGTCGAGCGATCCCGCTGCAGTGGGGACATTTTGGAAGAGGGACAACAGCCTTAAACCGGGTTTCATCAATAGTGACTTTTACATCATCACCCGGCCAGATATTATCCCTGCACGGTTTTATACATTGCATATGGTGAATGGAACCGTGACATTCCTCGATAGCCTGGGGATCAAATCCGGCTTTCTGAAACTGCCCGTCCACATTGGAGGTAAACACAAAATAACCATATGACATTTTTGAGCCGATTGCCAGCAATCGGCTATATCCGGAATGGGGAACGGTATTTCGATAAAGGTGAAGTCGGTGACCATAGAACGCCCAGGCAAGATGGGGATCACGGTGGAACCATTCGGGATTGGCCATTTCGATAAATGAAATACCGAGTTTGGCTATGGGCGGGTATGCGCGCCAGAATCCCTGGTTTCCCCTGAAATCTGGCAGGCCTGAATCTACACCCATACCAGCACCAGCGGTTATCAGCAGGGCATCGGCATGGCTAATGATATTTCGGGCTGCTTCAATCGATCGGTCAATCTGGGACATCTAAATTTCTTTGTGCCGTTTGCGGGGCAGTCCAAGTTGAATAACGGTACTGTTCATTTGACTGAAGGGGCGTTCGGTAATGAAATGGATCGCAGGATCTTTGCGGGACACCTTGATCTTAAAACACTGTCCCTGGGCAACAAAATCAAACCAGGGGGGTTCTTCTTCAGAATCGAAGGCGCGGTGCGTCTCGTCGTAATAGGCTTCCCAGGCAAATCCGAATTCTTTCCGGCGGTATTTATACGCATATAACAGGTAGGTGGAATCCTGGCGGTTGATAAATCCCAGAAAACAAGCCTGAGCAGGTGTATCCACTATATCAACATTCTCTCGCAAATTCTTGAACGGATTGATGGTTGTATCATGATTGGCAGTTTCCAGGAGGGTTTCGAGGTCAGTGCTCTGGAAACCGAAAAAACTGAAATCGATCAATCGATCAAGATTTTGATGTTCATCCGGCCACATGGCAATTAACCTTACAAAAGGTTTCTAAAAAGTATTAACTGAAACGCTCGAATGCAATAATAAAATGAGGTTTGTGTTGGATTCTAATGATCAAAAGCGATGTTTAAAAATCCATATTTAAACTATTGAAAATATTTTATTTTGATTTGCTAAATTATTAACCATTATCCGTTTCTGGGATTATTTCTTATATATCAGTATTTTATATAATATTCCTTTTTATCCCTGATAATATGAACATAATAATTTTTAAGTTCTACTTGCCGACCGGGAGGATTATGTAAATTTTTGGTAGTATTCATTTTAAAATACACCATGACCGGTGATAACATCATTTTCCTGCAACCGACGTTGCTGATACCTGTGTCATATTTTTTAGTGGAGGCGATTCATGGATCACGATAACACCGGAATGATAATTTTTCCCGGTTAAAGCAGTTTGATTCGTTGATAAATCATCTGTATTTTAAAATTAAAAATTGAGGGAGTTTTATGCAGTACACCAGATTGGGTGAACGGGGACCATTGGTGTCGACAATCGGATTCGGCGCGTGGGCGATCGGCGGCATGAACTGGGGCAAGACCGATGATGAGGTCTCAAAACGAGCCCTTCATGCGGCCCTTGATCAGGGCGTAACCCTGATCGATACGGCGGATGTGTACGGCTTCGGTCATTCGGAAGAGCTGATCGCGGAGGTGATCGCTGAGCGTGGTAAAGGGGATACGATCATTGCGACCAAAGCCGGCAATGATTTTTATTTTGCCTCGGACAAAGACGATGATGGCTACGGGGCAATTCAGCAAAATTATGATCCTGAGTATCTTATCTTTG
>Ga0209536_100016746_pt1 | contig 10413 bp, 7 predicted proteins | sample DeeMarSeWOR28_12_FD_187461 | JGI IMG/M metagenome (GOLD analysis project Ga0209536, IMG submission 187461) | Marine sediment microbial communities from White Oak River estuary, North Carolina - WOR-2-8_12 (SPAdes) (version 2) | ecosystem: Environmental > Aquatic > Marine > Intertidal zone >... | reverse complement strand
GGCGGTTGGGCAAGAAAATTGGTATTAAAATTGCTTTACTGGATTCTGTAATATTAAACATTCATCGGGCGTTGATTTAGTAATAAATATTTATTGAAGTAGTTTTGCTTTTAAAATTGAATCTGGAAGATATGATTAATAAACTTTTAAAATATCGGATACTTAGTCTATACCTCTTGATTATGGTTAATCCGGTAATGGGAGAAATTAACGACCGGGGATATGATATAAAAGTTGAGATTGTTCATTTCAAGGATTCCGTGGCTTACCTGGGATATCATTTCGGCGACCAGAAATTTGTTAAGGATACAAGCCGCCTTTCTGAGAAGAATGTGCTGCATTTTCAGGGTGATCAAAATCTGAAGCCGGGGATCTATTTCGTTTATTCCCCCTCGATCTATTTTGAGATTATCATTACGGATCAGAAATTCAGTATCAAGACCGATACCCTTGATCTGGTAAAATATATGGAAGTTACCGGTTCGGAGGAAAATCGTATTTTCAATGCGTATCAGCTTTTCATGGCGGAAAAACAACAGTTATCAAGGGAAGTTAATGAAACCCTTGAGGGATTGGATCAAAATCAGCAGGCCGATCAAATAGCAGATTTGAAGGCGCGACTGACCGCAACCGGAAAAGAAATCGAAGAATATCAGGAAAGCATTATCTCAAACCATCCGGATACCTTCGTGGCCAAATTATTGCTGGCCATGAAAAAACCTCAGGTACCGGATCCGCCCAGGGATGAAAATGGGGAGATCGCTGATAAATCATTCCAGTTTTACTATTACAAGAACCATTTTTTTGATCATTTCAATCTTTCAGATCCGGCGTTGTTGAGAACCCCTCTTTATCAGCCAAAAATTGATGAATATATCGATAAACTCACCTATCAGCATCCGGATTCGATCAATAAAGCGGCAGATTTTCTATTAAAAGAAGCTGAGAATAATGAGGAAACCTTCCGGTACCTGCTGGTAAAACTGACGAACAAATACGAAACTTCCAACATCATGGGAATGGAAAGAGTTTTTGTCTACCTGGCCGATAATTATTATCTGAAGGGAAAGGCTTACTGGGCGGATTCATCACTGGTAGCTAAATTTGATAAGAGAATAAAAGAGCTGAAACCCAACCTGGTTGGAAATATTGCACCTGAAATGATCCTGAGAGATACCCTGATGAGGCCGGTTCGGCTCAGTTCGATTGAAAGCCGGTTTATCGTATTATATTTCTATGATCCCGATTGCGGGCATTGTAAAAAGTCAACCCCCAAATTGAAAAACAGCTACGAACGACTCAAACAGAAAAATGTTGAGGTGATTGCAGCCTGTACGGAAACGGATATAGAAAAATGGAAAAAGTACATTATAGAAAATAAACTGGATTGGATCAATGCAGCGGATCCCTATCTCCAGAGTAATTTCAGAGCCGATTATGACATACAGAGTACGCCTACCGTGTACGTACTAAACAGGGAAAAAGAAATTATTGCGAAACGGATCGGTGTGGAACAATTAGAGGATTTTATCAATCGAATGATTGAAATCGAGGAAAAAGACTCCTGAAGAGAGGCAGTAACGATTATCTGTTATATAGCAATTCCACGATTTTATGAAGGTGCCCGGGTAATACTTGATTGTATTTGACATAATGAATGATAAATCCTGTCAGCAATACGAACAGAAAAATAATAAACCGGATTTTACGATTTTTGAAAAATTGCATCATCAGTAAAACTGGTTTGGAAAAAAAAGGGCTCCTTGTGGAGCCCTTCCTAATCAACCTAACCAACCTATTACTATTTACCTCATGTTTTTTTATCCAAGAGGCCTGGTAGCTATACAATAGAAATAATCATGCCATAAACAGGAACAGGCTTTTTGATTGAATTTAAGAGGATTTTGATTTAATAAATTCCCAGAATGGGAAATTATTGCAGGAATTGGAAAATTCCCGTTTTAACTTTTTCAAATTAATGTTTTACAGAAAATGAAGTATAATTTTTTACGGATCCCGGTAGTTGAATTACATTATCGACTCTTGCGGCGGAGGGGCCCCGCCGGCACCACAATAAAAAGTAATCAAGATCGGTTGCTTCACCTTCCGCTTCTATAAAAACCGATCCGTCGTAATTATTTTTTACATAACCTTTAATTTGATGTTCTCTGGCTTTTTGTATGGCGGAATATCTGAATCCAACTCCCTGCACTCTTCCAGTGATTGTAATCTGTACATTTTTTACTGGAGAATCCATCAATCGGGTATTGATTTTGCCATTTCGATGATCTTTATTCCTGAAGAAGTACCAAGCCTGTCGGCACCGGCCTTAATCATTTCAACTGCCGTTTCATAATCCCGGATCCCTCCCGCGGCTTTGATCCCCACATGCGAAGGGAGTATGGATCGCATCAGTTTTATATGGGCAACTTTTGCGCCGGCGCGGGCAAAACCCGTGGATGTTTTTACAAAATCGGCCCCGGCATCTTCGCATATTTCACATGCCGATTTAATTTCATCATCGGACAAATAAGCGGTTTCAATGATCACCTTCAGAATTTTAAATTGCTCGTGTAAAATTTCTGCACATTTTACAATATCCACTTTAGCCCAGGGCATTCCTGATTTAAAGGAAGATAAGTTCCATACAATATCTACTTCATCCGCACCGTCATTAAGGGCCTGTTCGATCTCTGCGATTTTAATCTCCGTCTGATTGTAGCCGAAAGGAAATCCGGCAATGGTAACAAGTTGAAGATCCTTATCCTTAATGAATTTACGGGCGCTTTTAACCCAGAAAGGAGGGACGCAGACCCCTATGAATTGATGCTCGAGGGCTTCTGTTACCGTGGTTTCGATCTCGTTCTGGCTGGCATCGGGCTTTAAGATCGTGTGTTCAATAAATCGGTTGATATTTTTCATCAGGGTGTTTCTTTTGTGAAACTAATTTAACCCCACGAAAAGACATAATAAAAGGAATGGGAAGAAAATCGATCTATTCCGTGCGGGTTTACAATCGGATCAGGAATAATAGCATGACAGGCGGTTAATGGACAATTTCACAGATGCTGCAGAATTTTTTCTTTCCAGGGGGACGTTTTTTAGGAGGGTTTTTATGCCCGAAATAAGTCGGATCAGAATATTGCGGTTTTTTCATTTCCTTGGCCATTTTTTTATACCGCTTCGAGTTTTCTTTCATCCGGGTTTTGTATTCCTCTATTTTTTTATCGTAATAAACCTGAATGCTGCTTCTTTTAGATTTTCCCTTATTTAATTTTTTCTCAGCTTTTTTATTCCGGTATTCATATCCTTTGTAATAATCATCCCCTTTACTGGTTCGGGGCGGAGATTTATCGGATTGGGCCATAGAAAAACCAAGGGCGAGAAAGAAAAATAGAATGCTCAGCAAGAACTTTTTCATAACACCTGTTTTTATTTATATAACTTCCCGATCGGGGATCTATTGCCCAAAGGTAATAAAAATATTATTAGTATTTAATCAGCTGATCAGGGATCCGTTTTCCAGGTCCCCTTCGGGAGTTAAAAAATGCAGGGAGCCGTCACGTTCTTCGGACATAAGGATCATTCCCTGGGATTCAATACCCATCATTTTTCTCGGTTCAAGATTTGCCAGCAGAATTACTTTTTTACCGATCACGTCTTCCGGGGTATACTGCTGTGCGATTCCGCTTAGCACGGTCCGGACCTCTGAACCGATATCTACACTCAGCTTCAATAGTTTTTCAGATTTTCTGATATTTTCCGCCGACTTTATTTCACCAACCCGTATGTCAAGCTTGCTGAAATCTTCGTAGGTTATTTCGTTTTTGATTTCCGGTATGGATGTCTCCTTATCCATCTGATTCAGATCCCGGCTCGCGATTAATTTATTGATCTGTTCTTCCACTACCTTATCCTCTATTTTCTCAAACAGAAGGGACGGAGTATTTATCAGATGTCCAGCAGGTAAGATTATATCCGATAAAGCCATTTCCCAGGTCAATTCTTCAATCCTTAACATGTCGTAAATTTTCTGTGAGGTGAAGGGTAATAAGGGAGCACCGAAGGCAGCGAGTTTAGCTACGATCTGCAACGCGATATTGAGTATGGTGCCTACCCGTTCCGGATCACTTTCAATCAGCTTCCAGGGTTCCGTATCAGCCAGGTACTTATTCCCTGACCTGGCAAGTTCCATAAAATTACCAAGTGCTTCCCTGAACTTAAAGGTATCCAGCGAATGACCCAGGTCATGGGGAATGCGCGTAATTTTTTCAATTACTCCCTCGTCCTCTTTTTTAAGTTCACTTCTGTCCGGTATCCTTCCCTCAAAATACTTATGGGTGAGTACGAGGGCACGATTTATAAAATTCCCCAGTATGGCGACCAGTTCATTGTTATTCTTAGCCTGATAATCCTTCCAGGTGAAGTCATTGTCCTTGGTTTCGGGAGCATTGGCACAGAGTGTGTATCTTAACACATCCTCCTTTCCGGGAAAAGTTTCCAGGTATTCGTGAAGCCAGACGGCCCAGTTTTTCGAAGTGGATATTTTATTATTCTCAAGATTCAGGAATTCATTGGCAGGCACATTATCCGGTAAAATATATTCCCCGTGTGCTTTTAGCATGACCGGAAAAATGATGCAATGGAAAACGATGTTATCTTTTCCGATAAAATGGATCAACCGGGTATCATCGGATTTCCAGTAAGGTTCCCAATCGGTCTGATGATCGAATGCCCATTGTTTGGTTGCAGAAATGTATCCGATAGGCGCATCAAACCAAACGTATAAAACTTTCCCCACAGCTTCAGGAAGAGGGACAGGTACTCCCCAGTCAAGATCCCGCGTCACTGCCCTTGGTTGAAGCCCGTTGGCGATCCAGCTTTTGCATTGTCCATAAACATTTGGTTTCCATTCACGATGTCCTTCCAGGATCCAATCCGATAACCATCCTTCATATTTATCCAATGGCAGGTACCAGTGTTTGGTTTCCTTCAGCACGGGTTTTTCTCCGCTCAGGGTGGATCTTGGACTGATCAGTTCAGATGGGGAAAGTGAACTTCCGCAATTTTCACACTGATCGCCGTACGCTTCAGGAAACTTACAATTAGGGCATATACCGACAATGTACCGGTCGGCCAGGAATTGTTCAGCCTCCCTGTCAAAATACTGTTCCGATAGCTTCTCTATAAAAACATCCTCCTTGTATAGTTTATTGAAAAAATCCGCGGCAGTCTCGTGGTGAACCGGGGAAGAGGTCCGGTCATAGACATCAAAACTGATTCCGAGAGCGGAAAAGGACTTCTTATTCAGGTGATGATATTTATCTACGATCTCTTTTGGTGAGATTCCTTCTTTTTTTGCACGGATCGTAATAGGAACCCCGTGTTCATCGGAGCCACATACAAACAATACGTTCTTCTTTTTTAACCTCAGATACCGGGTATAAATATCCGCGGGGATATATACTCCTGCAAGATGACCTATGTGAACGGGTCCATTGGCATAGGGCAAAGCAGCGGTAACCGTATATCGTTTGTACTTTTTCTGGTTTGTCATAATGACTTCTAATTTTGGCAAAGATAATCATTAGGGTAAAGTGATGGCAAATTTAAACGTCAAATAGCCAAAAATTAAGGAATTTGGGTGCTTTCCAACGGGCTGAAATTTATTCGAAAAGAGGGAGAATATTTTTATTAAAATACAAGGGATAATTTTTTTTTTTAATTATCTTTCAAGGAAAGATACAATTTTTACAATCATAAGTTAATATTCATATAGGAATAGTACAATTTTTTTAACAGGAAGAATTCTGGGTTACAGGGGATTAAAATATTGGTGGATTAGAATAATATTGAATGATTGATTTACCTTCCTTCATACAGGCGAATCAGCACCCAGCGATTGCAACCAATTCAACCGGGATAATTCTGAGCCTTAACCAACACTCAGAAAAAATTCTGGATCTGAAGAGAGAACAATGGGATGGCCAACCAATCGGATCGTTGCTGCCGGCAGTAAAGGGATTTTTTATCCCCGGTCATCCGGATCAGGATCGATTTCAATATAGCCAGAAATTCAGCATAAATAAAAAGCGTGTCCGCCATCTCGAAATAAGAGTAAATAAACTGGTCGAAGAAGGCGAATCCTTTTACTGGTTTTCACTTGATGAAAAAAAGGAAAGAACTTCTGAGCTCGAGCACGAAAAGTTTCAGCTATTGACCGAAAGTATTCTTGATGTAGTAACATGGCTGGACGTGGAAGGAAATATACTTTACCAGAGTCCCTCTTTTTCGGAACTTCTCGGTTATGAACCGAAGGATTTCAAACGCATCAATGATTTTAATGAACTGATCCATCCGGACGATAAACGACATTTTCAGGTTACCTGGCAAAAGAAGAACAGGGAAAAAGAAAAAAATTATCGGATCACCTACCGTATTCGAAAAAAGGACGGTGAATTCAGGTGGTTTGAATCGCATATAAGGAATTTAATCGAGAGCGACGGAAAATTAAAGAACATCGTTTTTACATCGAGGGACATTACCGATCATCAACTGGCGCTGGGAAAACTTCGGGAAAGTCAGCTGGAAGTAGAGAAGATCAAGGAAAGGTATCAGCTCGCAGTGGAGGCCGGTCATACCGGGGTATGGGATTATTCCTTCATGAAAAATCAACTCATTGTCGATGAAAGTTTAAAGACTCTTCTTGGTTACAAAGAGAATGAAGAAATAGATGATGTCATTTTCTGGGAGAAGTTGGTTGCGGAGGAGGACAGAAAGGACCTTCGGAATGCCATTGATTCAAACATCCGTCAGGGGAAATCCTATTTTGAAGAAACTTTTCGTATGGTCCACCGTCACCGGGTTTTATTGTGGGTATTGGGCCGGGGAAAAATATTCTACAAAAAAGGAGAACCGTTCCGAATCGTTTGTTCCGTCACAGATATTACCGACCGCAAGGAGGCCAGTGAACAGCTTCGTAAAACCCTGGTCAATTTTAAAGCCGTTTTTGATGCTTTTCCGGATCTTTTCTTCCGCTTGGATCGGATTGGTGACTTTCTGGAGATCATGGCCGGGGATTCGTCGGATTTCGGGATTACCAACATCACCGGTTTTGAAGGCCGGAATCTACAGGAGGCATTTCCGGAAAGTGAATATTTAAAATTATACAATTGCTTACAGCATACGTTTGAAAGCCGGCAGGTTGAAAAATGTGAATACCGGCTGAAAGTGAATGAGGCAAAAAAATATTATGAGGCCAGAATGATCGCCATCACGGATGACGAAGCCATTGGTATCGTTCGGGATATTACCGAATCGATCAAGATCAACAAAGAACTTTTCAGTGCGAAACGAACGGCAGAAGATGCCTTGAACGCCAAGGATGAATTCCTCTCCATGATGAGTCATGAGATCCGGACCCCCCTGAATGTGGTTATCGGGATGATCTATCTGCTCCTGGAACAGGATCCAAGGCCTGATCAGTTAAAATTCATTAATACGTTGAAATTCTCTGCAGATAACCTGCTTAGCCTTATCAATGATCTTCTCGATTTCTCTAAAATCAAAGCCGGTAAAATCGTTTTTGAAAAATCGGATTTCGAACTTCGTGAATTTATCCAGAACATTTGCAACAGTTATAAATTACAACTTGACAGTTCCAAGGTTAATGTTACGCTGGATTTTGATGATGATCTCCCGGAGGAGGTTTACGGCGATTCGAAACGATTGACACAGATACTTAACAATCTTCTCAGCAACGCACAGAAATTTACTGAAAAAGGGGAAATAGAAATTTCAGTTAAACTGAACCGGATTAAAAATCATAAAATCTGGATTGATTTCATTGTGAGGGACACGGGAATTGGTATTTCGAAGAAAAAGATAAAAGCCATATTTGAACCTTTCGAACAAGGGGAATTGGATACGGCCAAAAATTACGGTGGTACCGGACTGGGCTTAACAATAGTAAAACAACTGGTAGAGTTACAGAACGGGCATATCAAGGTAAGAAGCAAAAGCGGTGAAGGATCCACCTTTCAATGCACCCTTCCGTTTGAACGGTTTCATGAGCAAACGGAATCGAAGCATCAGCGGTTAGAAGAATCCTCCCTGATTAAGAGTATGGAATCGATGAATATTCTATATGCGGATGATGTTAATTCCAATCTCTTTCTGATGAAAGGTTATGCAGATCTCTGGAAGTTTAATCTCAATACGGCCGATAACGGACAGGATACATTAACATTATTTAAAGAAAATTCCTATGATGTGATCCTTCTGGATCTCCAGATGCCGGTAATAAATGGATTTGATATTGCCAGGGAAATGCGAGAGATTGAGAGGTCAATCGGGGTTTATACTCCCATTCTTGCTGTTACCGGGGATATCACGGACGCCACGGTAAAAAAGATCTACGAGGCCGGGATGGATGATTACCTTTCAAAACCGGTGAATCCGAAAATTATGATCGAAAAGATCGGAAGACTTAAAATAAATAAACGGGGAGATCTTGCAGATGAATCCCGGCAGGAACCGCAGGAAACCTCTACGAACACAACAGGTGAGATCCTGGAATTTCAACAGGTGGATTTCCTCTATGAGGAGGTTCCTGATCAATATGTTCAGTATATCAATCTGCTCATCAAGGAATTTAAAACCAACCTGCAACTTATCAGAACAGGACTGATTGAAGAAAATTTCGATGAGTTCAGAAGAATCCGGCACAGTATGAAATCGAATATGAAATTGCTGAAAATCCTTCCTCTTCAGAAATTGCTGGATGAAATAAAGGAGAAGTTCTCCTCAAGTCAGTTGCCTCCTGCCGGCGGATCCTATCCTGAACAGGTGGAAAATATGATTACGAAGATCCTGGAAATTCTAGAATCAAAACTAAAGGTACTTTCCAGTTGAATCAGAACTCTGAGGGGGTGTTAATATTGGTTATTTCGGATGTTTTAATCGAGTCTTCTTTTTTATTTTCAGAGAAAAATGCTTTTTGCCGGATCAGAATAATGGTCACACCAATGAAAATAGAAGCATCGGCCACATTAAATATTGGCCAGAGCGCCATATAATCACCGCCAAAAATAGGAATCCAATCCGCCACCCGGCCTTCCCAGATATCGATATAGAACATATCGATCACCTGGCCATGAAACCAGGGAGTGGCCGCATTATAAGGGGCATTATCCAGGATCACGCCATAAAAGGTGCTGTCGATCACATTCCCGATAGCTCCACCCAGGATCAGGGCAATACACCAGATAAGTCCCTGATGTACTTTTTTACGGGCGAGGTAAAAAAGATAGTATCCAATTCCAACGACCGCAAGCAGACGGAAAATAGTAAGGATAAGTTTGCCGTACTCGGAGGCTATCTGCATACCGAAGGCCATCCCCGGATTTAATGTATAATGCAGTTTAAACCAGTCGTCAAAAACTTTTATTTGCCCCATAATACCCGGATCCATGTTGAAATGAACCATCATTTTCACACTCTGATCGATCAGGATGACGGCCAGGCTTAGAAGATAGAATTTTGAATATTTCACGTTATCGTAGCTTTATCAATCACTTCTCAATTTTTAAAATAATTTCAAGATCGTCTATATCAAACCTTTTACCCCCTTCTATATTTTCTTTAAACCCTAATTCCAGGGCTTGTGTTTCGTTACAAATATATTCCTTATTTGATTCTAATGCTGAATTTACTAATTCATCCTTTTTTTCCACAAAAATCCGGATCTTATCCTGCACGTCGAGTCCCATTTCTTTCCGCATATTCTGTACCCGGTTGACCACATCCCGTGCAATGCCCTCCTTGCGGAGCTCTTCACTGATAGTGATGTCGAGGGCCACCGTAATCCCATTTTCGGTAGCTACCGACCACCCTGGAATATCTTCCGAGGTGATCTCCACATCCTCAAGGATCAGATTGATTTCATTCCCGGAGGACAGTTTCAACAAATAATAATTATCCTTTTCCAAGGCCGAAATATCCTCCTGCTGAAATCCGTTGATTGCCTCGGTGATTTCTTTCATTAGCTTGCCGTATTCTTTCCCTAATTTCTTAAAATTAGGTTTAATTTTTTTCACCAGCACACCCGATGTATCATCGATATATTCCACCGCTTTTACATTTACCTCCGAGGTTATGATGGACTGAACAGAGGAGATCTGTTCTTTTTTAGATTGACTTAAAACCGGAATAAGAATCTTTGAAAGAGGTTGCCGTACTTTAATTTTATGTTTTTTCCTCAGTGAATGCACCAGGGAGGAAATGACCTGTGCCATTTTCATTTTTTCTTCCAGATCTTTATCGATCAGGGAAAAGTCGGCCGATGGGAAATCCGCCAGATGGATGGATTCGATCTTTTCTTTCCCGGTAACCCGGTTCAGGTCCAGAAACAGC
>Ga0209536_100016745_pt1 | contig 10413 bp, 5 predicted proteins | sample DeeMarSeWOR28_12_FD_187461 | JGI IMG/M metagenome (GOLD analysis project Ga0209536, IMG submission 187461) | Marine sediment microbial communities from White Oak River estuary, North Carolina - WOR-2-8_12 (SPAdes) (version 2) | ecosystem: Environmental > Aquatic > Marine > Intertidal zone >... | reverse complement strand
TGATCGTATTTGGCTTGCCGCACCCAGAGCTTAAACCGGGTGCTCTGTTTGGGTCGATAAACCGGCCGGTCGGTCATGATAAGGGTTTTGGTCTGATGGTATTCACGATCGTGATAGTTCGGGTACCAGATACTGGAAAAACCTAAATATGCCATCCGACCGTCAGCGCCGACGGTCGCCAGCCAGTTCAGATCATTTCCCATCTCCTGCGGCGATAGGATGACCTGGCCGTCTTCGTCTGTTTGGCGGGAAAAGCCTTTATGACGGATTCGATAGCGATTTTTCCCCTTTATTTGCTGGCTGCGGTAACCGAAAAAATCAATGGTGGTTTTGGCAAGCGGCTTTCCGTTAACCGCGTCCGCAACGTAATACAGCACCTGTTTGTTAAGGGGCTTTTTTATGATCGTCGTGTCGCTCACCCATATAATGATGCGGGCGGTATTGCCGTTTTGCATCTCTGCCGTCAGCAGGTAGGCACCGGCCTGAGCCAGGGATTTTGGAAGTTTGATGGTGACACGCCGATCCCAGTGTCTTTTATCCGGGTCCAGCTTCAGGTCCCAGTCCGCAGTTTTTTGGCCGATGTATCGGGTTTGATTTTCATGGACCAGCCGCCATCCGATATTGTTGACCTTCACCCGACTCCAGTCCAGCCGCCACGGATTGGATCGGACATAGGCTTTTACATCCTCAATAAGGGGTTTGATCCGGATGCGGTAGGCTTTTAAATTTACCAGCATACCGTTGCGGAAGCGATACTCAACGGTTGGCAACCGCCCGGAGGGCTGGACGCCGACCGGTTCAAAAACACCCCAGTTTTCGATAATTTGATCGATGTGTCGTCGGGCTTCGGATTGATGGTATGGTTGATATATTTTCCAGTAGTCCAGCGCCTGATCATATAACCTGCGGTTTTGATAAATTTGAGCCAACATTCTGGCGGCATCATCCAGATAGCCTTGGTCAGGACTTTTGACGATTTCCCTGAGCAGCTTGATATGGTTAAATTCCTCGGGCAGATTGAAGCGCTTTACACCAATTGCCAATTTGGCAAGGGTTTCGGTGTCGGTTAAGGTATGCACCTCGTAGGGATTGGGATCTTCTTTTTTTGAATCCGGATTGCCTTGCGACAGACGGGGTGCAAAATAGTGCCCCTGAGATGATAAGGTTTGAACCCCGAATTGCTGGTGAAGAAAGGATGCAAAGATATATTTTGTGTAGGAACCCAGATCGCGGTTCAATTTGGCCGCATTCGTCAGCAACCATCGCCAGCGTTGACCGTCGGAAGTTGCCGATGCAAAACTTTCAGGAACCTTGTGAAAGACGGGAAGGCCGGCCGCGTCCACCGGCGCGCCCTGGACGCGGCTGTATCCATAACCGTGGCCGGGTTCATAATCGGGCAAGCGGGTCAAATCGGTTAAATACTGAAGCCGCCATGACTGGTTGTAACCGCTGTATTGACGAATCATACCGGCAAACTCGAGATAGAAATCAGCGACCTCGTTTTTTACCGGCTCTTTAAAGGCTATAATCAGCGCCCGATTCATCAACTGCAGGGCTCTGACACGATCGCGCTGGATGGCGTTTACATATTGGCCTTTGCCGCGATGGGCACCGCGGTGAAATTCGCCGGCCACCATATAACCCCGGTGATTGTTTTGATGATAACTTCTCGCCGCTGCTTGAAGCAGACGCCAGTTACCGAAGTGTTTTACAATCACATCTTCGCGAAAGCCGTCCAATTCGCTCAGACGGTTCAAATTACGCAGGCACTGCCAGGCCTGAAGTAGATCATTGCCGACCATTTTCGGATCATTGGTCGGCTCAAGGCATAATTTGCGATAGGATTGATAGGCAACTTTCCAGTTGCCGTCTTGAAAGGCTTTTTGTGCCTGTTTGCGGATTCCATAGTGATCCGTCTGTTGGGCCCACAAAGATGCAGGGGCCAGGGTTAGTAAAAATATTAACAATATGGTTTTTATGGTCTGCATTCAGTGGTTCCTCCAAATGATTGAATATTGAAAATGGGATTTGCGCTTTGCTGCAACCGGCTCGTCCGGGTTAGGATTTTCCCGGTGAAATTTGCCAAACTCTAAAACTTTGAACCCAGAACCTCTGAACCTGTCAACGGTTAAGCCATTTCATTATAGTCTATAAAGTTATGTTATAGGGTGTCAACATACGCACAAAGCTTTTACACAAGTTTTACAGTGCTTGACGTTTGGGGAGAATGGCGATAAGCTACTGTATTCAACCGATAAATAATAATTTTTAATGCTTTCTAGGATTTGATGATAAAATGCTTCCCATGTAAAATCTGAATCGAGAAAGGAACCCCAATGAAATTACCGCAAATTCGAACTTCGCTGCCCGGACCACGGGCAAAAAAACTGATCAAGCTTGACAAGTCCTTTGTTTCCCCCTCTTACACGCGAGTTTATCCTCTCGTTGTCGACAACGCCAAAGGGCTCTGGGTTCATGATGTCGACGGTAACATCTTTCTTGATTTTACCTCCGGTATTGCCGTTAACGCCACCGGTCACTGCCATCCCCAGGTGGTCAAGGCCATTCAAATGCAGGCTAGACAACTGCTGCATATGTCGGGCACGGATTTTTATTATACACCCCAGATCATCCTGGCCGAAAAATTGGCGTCTTTGGCTCCCGGAAGGGGCACCAAAAGGGTATATTTCGGCAACTCCGGTGCTGAGGCGGTGGAGGCCGCCTTTAAGCTGGCGCGCTGGCACACCAAACGAGAATTGAACATCGCGTTTTTCGGCGCTTTTCACGGGCGTACCATGGGCGCGTTGTCATTGACCGCCAGCAAAACCATCCAGAAAAAATATTACAATCCCCTCGTGCCGGGCATCACCCATATTCCTTACGCCTACTGCTATCGCTGCGCCTACAATCTTACCTATCCCCAATGTGGTTTGTACTGCGTACACTGGGTTGAAGATACACTTTTTCGAACGACAGTGCCTGCCGAGGAAGTGGCGGCGATTTTTGTAGAGCCCATTCAGGGGGAGGGTGGTTATATCGTTCCGCCGCCGGAATTCCATAAGGAATTTTATAAGATTGCTAAGAAGTACGGCATTCTGTACGTTGCCGATGAGGTTCAATCCGGCATGGGGCGCACCGGGAAGATGTTTGCGATGGAGCATTTCGGAGTTTCGGCTGATATTATGTCGCTGGCCAAAGGGATTGCCTCCGGCTTGCCCCTCGGTGCCACCATCGCTCCGGCCAAAATTATGAACTGGGAGGCCGGTTCCCATGCATCCACGTTTGGCGGCAATCCCCTCTCCTGCCGGGCAGCCATGGCGACCATTGAACTGCTCGAGAAAAATTTGATGAAAAATGCCCACCAGCAGGGGGAACGGCTTTTAAAGGGCCTCGGTGCGATGCAAAAAAACTTTGAATGCATGGGAGACGTGCGCGGCAAGGGACTGATGGTGGCAGTTGAACTGGTGAAGGATCGAGAAACCAAGGAACCGGCCACCGAATGGCGCAGCCGCATCATCAAGGAGAGTTTCGAAAAAGGATTGCTCCTGCTGGGCTGCGGTGAAAACAGTATCCGGTTTTCGCCATCCTTGACCGTCACTGCCAATGAGGTTGATACTTGTCTGTCCATATTCGAAGAATCGGTGAAGGAAGTGGCGGGGTGAAGGTGAATGACGGGTAACGAATGTCGAATGACGAAGGGTAAGGGGTTGCGGGTTACGAGTAAAAGGCAAAAGGGCATGGAGCAAAGGGCAGAGCGCACAAGGTCTGAGGGAAACTGGACTCCCGATTCTGGGCGCAGGGCATAGGGCGTATAGTATAGGATCGAAGGTAAAAAGTATTTATAAGTAAAATCCTACACGAAAATTTCAGGATCTTTTGTGTTGTCTTGGTTGGTGAAAAATAGACCGGTCTTACTGTATTGAAATTCGCGTCCATGCCCCTTTCACATCTCTTTGGATGGAAAGATCAAGCCTACTTTTCCTTCAGCCAAGTTTTTCATCGGGAACGCGCTCGGCTCACCGATAAAGCCTTCATCATCAGCCGAAACAAAATAGGCGGCTGACCGGACGAAACGTTTTTTTATTAATTATCAACGATGAACCATGCACTTTGGGAGTAAGGTCCCGGCTAACACAAATCAACTCAGTAAACTAATCTACCCGATCAGCCCATGAATCATCAGCCGTCACCGAAAATGCTCTCCATCGAGCGTCTTGCCGCTTCAGCCACACCGCCATTGTTGTTGGATGCGACGATGGCAAAGCGGTTTTTGAGATCAGCCGGAGCGTTGTCGACCACATAGCTGTTGACGGTCCACTCGAGTAAATCCAGATCGTTGTAGTCATTTCCCACCGACACAATTTTATGTTTATCGATTTTTAGTTCCTCGGCCAGCCAGGCTGCCGTCCGGCTTTTGGAAACAACAGTGGGAAAGATTTCGATCCAGGTGGCTTTGCCATCCAATGGTGAAGTTGTCCGGATGACGCTATAATCGGGCAATTCGCTGCGGACCTTTTCAAGAACGGCATGGTTGCCCCTATCCGGCACCACCGCCAGCAGCTGGGCTGCAGGTCCGAAACCGTCGATCGTATTATTTAAAGGAACGGCAAATCGGCTGTAAAGTTTCAACCGCCTTTCAAAATCCTCATTCCCCTCGTTTGATCGAAAATAGCTGAACATGTGATTGTCGGGTATGGTTCGGTGAATCATAAAATCAAGTCGGTGAGTTTTAAGGATTTTGAATGCCCGTTTGACTTCATGGGGTTCCAAACTAACTCTGCGGACAACTTTACCCCCTGAATTTTGAAGGACACCTGTACCCATTGAGAAAATTAGGAAATCCACCGGCAGATCCCCTACGGCGGCCGTGTTGAAAGAATACAATGACCGGCCGGTGGCGATGGTTCGTATGATACCCAGTTCGCCGAGCTGTCTGAGGGCATCAAGATCGATACTCGAAAATGTTCGATCCGAACGCAGCAGTGTGCCGTCGAAATCCATGATAAACAATCCCCGCGGCTGTCTGCCTTTCGGCACTTCGGCAAGTTGGTGGTCTATGGAAATAATCATTTTATGTAATATTAAAAGAGGTACTGCCCGGTGTCAATTGAAATAGTGGTGATAGTACCAATTTGTTCCCACAACACGGCCTTTATCGATCTGGATTAGGATAACGTATTGAAATATTATTTTATCATTCTCGATAGCTTCCGGCGGAGCGAAGTGACCTCAACCGGCTGGGTGAACTATCTCTAAAGAAAATCGCTTGCAGTGACGATACACAATTAGCGGATCATAAAAAGCTGAGCAGGATCCCTGAAATTGTGAAGAAAGCTAGATGTCTAAATTTTGAGGGTTATAAAAATACAAACGGATTTGTCGATAGTTTGAAAGGAGAAAAGATTGTTAACGGAGGCTAACCGGGCAATGAGTAAGGAGACGATCATATTCTTCGATAAATTGGGATTTGGATGGGTACTTGACAATATCACGGTTAAGGAGATGAAATTAAACTATTTAAAAGGAGAGAACACAGTTAATAAATCGCTGATTGAAATCATTGAGAATTTATTGGATCGCACGGGTGTTTGACATGGTTTTAGTGCGTATCTTTTTTGTGCGATCATTTCATGACGGGTTGTTCACCAGAACCTGGAATGATTTATATGGAAGATGTTTCATTTAAACCGATTTCTGAGTATAGGCCACAGCAACACTTTCCACGGTTATTATTTATAAGTCACAGAATTCCTGCCGATTCCAATCATATTGTAATCAAAAAAAAATGATAATATTAAGGGTTTATTCCTGACGTCTGTGACAAAAACCAAATAAGCGTTAACCCTTGCCCCGGTTTATCAGGGGAAAAGCATGAGAATGGAAGATATGGCCAGAACGCACAAAAACAACCATTTGTTTCGTGGGCTTTTGCAATCGGAAGACGGGATCATCTCCAGGATTCTAGATGTGAACCACCGGTCGATTACATTCCAAACCACCTTCGGGCTCAATGAGGATTTGGCCGATGAATTGAAAAATCGGCCGGAGCATATCGTATTCAGTGAACGGTCCAGGATTGCTCGATTAGGCATACAGATCAAGTGCGATCCGCCTGGTGCCGACAGTTTGCAGGGAGATATGATAACCCTGACCCTGGTTGCTTCAGCAGTCATTTCCGGTTATCCCGGTTTAGACGAATTTAAGGATTTTTTTACTCTGGGATTGCCGGTCGGACGGCTGGTATTTTGTGATCCTGACGCCCTGTTAAGTTCGGATGAAGTCCTGGCAGCCATCGAAGGCGCTGAGCTGAAGTTGCCGGCATCAACCACCATCTCCAGCGACGGCAGTATTGTCATTGCCCCGCACAAGGTCATTTGCCGGTTTAGAGAGCCATTGGACAGAGAGACCCTGGGCCGAATTTTGCTCCGTGAGGACGGCCGTGAACTTCTCAACCGTTACCAGGTCCGGAATGCGATGCCCTCGGTAACCATTGCACCGGGCGAAGGGGTTGTGACGACCTGCTCCATGTATCTCAATGAACACTATGTGGTGTTGCAGAGTGGTTTTGCCCTGGGCCGAAACCTACCGGCGACCGTGCTGGACCCTATTAAAACGCGGGGCATTCGAATTTATCTAGAAATCGTCAACCAGAGCAATCATCCTATCGTTAATCCCTTGATATCGGCGAAGGTATACAATGCGGCCAAGTCGCGAAACGGTCTGCGGCGCAAAAAAGCCGCACAGACGAGCCATTTTTATACCTATCGTCACATGCGCGAATTCGAAGAGCGTTTTTACCGCTCCAGCAATACCACCTGCCATTTTTTAAACAAGCCGGTGGCGGTCGCTCCCGGGGATGCGGATGGGCTAAAAAAAGCCGAAATCTTTTTAAACGGTCCCTCTGAGGATTGTGATGTGACCCGGGCGATGTGTTCGCTGGCCAGACGAGATTTTTCGCCGAACAGCGAATGCTCCCACGTTTATGCAACATCCCGAATCGAAGATGCGCTCGATCGAATTCCGGCTGTTTTGATCATGAAATATTTTCCCAATATCATCGAGCATCGCGACATTATCAATCTGACCTGCGAAGGTAAATTAAAGGCACTCTATTTTTATGAGCCTTCTTGCGAACACGGCCCGTTTTTATCACAGCAGGACCACCATCGCCTGGAAGAATACCATGCCTTCGCTCTAGAAGTGTACTGGGTATCCGGACTGAATGACCGCCTTATGAAACACACCATGCGTGACGGCATGGGCTATTTTGTGGCACCGGAGAGGATCGCTGATTTTCACAAGTCGATGCTGTTTGCCTTTTATGGCTCCAATCAGAAACTTTCACCAAGAGGAGAGACGAAACTCGGAGAACTTCTGGATGCGCTCATCGAGTTCTGGGGACAGCGCATTGGAATCGTCACCGGCGGCGGAAGCGGGGTGATGGAGCAGGCCAATACCCTGGCAAGGGAGCGGGGGATCCTGTCCGGGGCAAATTTTCTGGACATCACCGATCAATCCATGACAACCGATGTTGATTTTTGTCAGGTGTTTCAGGCAACCTGCCGGCACAGCCGGCAAAAATGGTTCGAGATCGCTTCATTTCCAATTTTTAATGTAGGCGGTTTGGGGTCACTGGAAGAGCTAGGCATTACCCTGTGCAACATGAAGTTGTCAATCCTGGATCCTGTACCGGTTATTTTGTTCGACACGGAGGGCGGCGGTGATTTCTGGAACGGAATTGATGATCAGATTAAAGAAATGGTCAGCCGAGGCAGGGCGCCGGGGTGGATCAAAGACAACATCGTCATCACCGATAATCCCAAAACGGTTACCGATGTGTATCGTGAACGGCTTCAGCTGTTTTGATCCACTGATGATGCAGATATCAAAGTTTGTCTGTGTGTTTAGACAGAAACTCCGCCACTCCTTCGGCCGTGGGCTTCATCCCTGCTTCGCCTTTATTCCAGCCGGCAGGACAGACTTCCCCGTACTGCTCCGTAAACTGCAAGGCATCAACAACGCGCACCATCTCATCGACATTGCGTCCTAAGGGCAGATTATTTACGACCTGATGTTGTACGACACCTTGTTTGTCGATGAGAAACGAGGCCCTCATCGCCACTCCGTCCGGGTGTTCAATTCCGTAGGCCTTGGTAATCTCGTGCTTGACATCGGCTACCATCGGGAAATCCACTGCCCCGATCCCTCCATCGTTGACGGCGGTGCTGCGCCAGGCAAAATGCGTAAATTGGGAATCAACGGATACTCCGACGACCTCAACATTGCGATCTTTGAACTGCTCCATACGCTTATGATGGGCAATAATCTCTGTCGGGCACACAAAGGTGAAATCCAACGGCCAGAAAAACAATACCACATATTTCCCTCTCAAATCCGAGAGTTTGAAATCTTCTTTGATGACGCCGTCCGGCATGACGGCCGGCGCCAGAAAATCCGGTGCTTCTTTAGCTACTAGAACGCTCATTTTTATATTCCTTTCTGATATAGGGTTACATTCCACATTTTCACAAGCCGGAAGTACCTAGTAATATGATTATGAAATCGAATTTTTCAAGAGCATTTGCTTTTATTAGTATGGCGACACTTTTGCTTAACTGGGTTATCCCGTTGTATACGATTACTCCAAGGGGCTTGCAGAAGCAAAGGACCGCAAAAAGCAATGTAATTCCAGAAAGTTGCAAAAACACCGTTACTTATCACGAATCTTTGGCCGGCGTGAGTTTGTATCGGATTCTTAAAACACCCCCATCAAAACTGGAGGAAGTGATCTGAAATCTCGAGATTTCACCGGAGGATTTGACATTGAACATTCTGTCCATGCTCTGGTTGAGAATATGTTCGGCCGAATGCATACTCGGATACGGATGAGCACGGACTATCAGGATATTAAAAGCGACAAAAAACCAAATATCTGTGGAAATCTGCGAAAATCTGTGTCCGAATTTAAACCCTTAGCCGTTGCGGGCATTTTGATGCACTTCTTAGCTTGAGCCCCGCAGATCGACGGCGGCCAAACCTGTCAGAAACGCATCGGTCAGTTTCTCCGAAATGAGATGTTCAAAAACCTGCCCTTGCGGCGTCACACCTCTTATTTTGCCGTCATGTAAGAACTTTGATAGAAGCAGCCTGCTCGTCTCTATACGATCCGCGGGATTGCTAATCCGGATCTCACCGGGGGGTACACCCATTGTGACGCCGATTCCCGTATCTATGAGGGATTTTATGAAATTGAGGATTCGAGCCAATCTGAGCACGGTAACGGCCTCTTGCCTGCTGGTTGTGTGAGCTACCGGCAGAGCGCTCGACCGCATGCAGGAAAAATGATCGGGTAGAATGCTCAGATGCTTACACAACTCAAAATCTTGGCTGCCCGGGGCCGGATAAAAAACAGATACACCGACCAGAACTTTCCGTTGAGCCAGATACAAAAGATCTGAAATTGAATCTTGAGCGCTTTGAAAAGGCGCGGCGCAGATCACATATCCCACAGCGTTGAGGCCGTAATCCTCGGCCAGTTTCAATGCCCGGTCAAATGCCGCGCGAACATCGGACCGGTTGAATCGTTTGAGCTGTTCTGTTGAGGTTGAGCCCAGCGATAGGTTCAGGGTCCTGAAACCGGCGGTCTGCATGCTACGAATCACCTCCTCATCTATTGACGGCGGGTAGAGCCCGTTCATGGCCCTGAGCTCCAGTCGGTTACTGCTGAAACGCCGTTTGATTTCAGCCAGAAGTTTTAAAAACCACCGGCGATCCAGAGAGAGGTTTTCATCCTCAAAATCGATAAAACCGACGTCATATTGATTGACACCGTTTTGGATTTCCTCAATCACGGATTCAACGCTTCTTTTACGGTAATGAAGATAGGATCCTGCCCCCACGCTGCAATAGCTGCACCTCAGCGGGCACCCGCGACCGGCAACGATGACCATGGCGGCACGTTTATTGCGGCGGTAGAACCGGTGATAGAGAAGGTCGGCAGCCGGTAGCGGATGGTCGTCCGGATGATTCATCCGTGCCGGTGGATTGATGTGAAGGGCGCCGTTTTTTTGCCTGAAAACCAGACCGGGGATGGAATGATACGCCCTTCCTTGCGATATCGCTTCCGCCAGCAGGTGCAGAGACACTTCCCCCTCTCCGCGGATAACAAAATCTACTGCCGCGGATTCCATCACCGACTGCGGCAGGGCGCTGGGATGATGGCCGCCGATCACAATCTTGCAGTCCGGGTGCCAGGCTTTGACGGTCTCTGCTGTTTGGAGTGCTTCCTGCATATAGGGTGTAAACAGTGAAGAGATCCCGACCAGAAAGGCTCCGGATTCTTTGGCCATTTTGCCGATGTGTTCGAAACTGTGGCCAAAGTGCCGGAATTGGTGAAACAGTGCAAAAGCGGAT
>Ga0209536_100016744_pt1 | contig 10413 bp, 14 predicted proteins | sample DeeMarSeWOR28_12_FD_187461 | JGI IMG/M metagenome (GOLD analysis project Ga0209536, IMG submission 187461) | Marine sediment microbial communities from White Oak River estuary, North Carolina - WOR-2-8_12 (SPAdes) (version 2) | ecosystem: Environmental > Aquatic > Marine > Intertidal zone >... | reverse complement strand
TTTCAGCTCATTTTCCTTTTTCGCCAGTAATTCCTCTTTTTCGGCAAGGACGGCCTCCTCCTCCTTGAGCCTTTCTCTTTCCTTTTGGATCTTCATCTCTTCAATCTTTCTTTCGGCGAGCTCCAGAGCATCCTTTTCGGTGAGCTTTCCGTCCTCCTCTTTGGCCGTAAAATGCTTGATTACGGCCATGCTGCCCTGCTTGACCGAGTTCAACTCGTCCTGGAGCTGCTTTAGCAATCGTTCGCTTTCCCGCCGGAGCTCCAGTTCTCTTTCGAGGCTCTGCTCCTTTTCCAGGAGGGCATTCTCCTTTGCCGCCCTGTCCGAGCTGAGCAGAAGCTCCCTTTTTTCGTCCTCGATTGCGGCTCTCCTTTTTCTTCTCTCCTCCTGGTGAATGGCTTTGATCTCCTCCTGGATATCGAAATTGGAAATATCGATTGCGGCCTCCGGATAGCGCTTCAGGATGTGGTCAACCCTTATGGACGATGATGGATACGAGTACGAGCCAAGGTCCAAAACATTGCCCTCATTTATGGAATCTGCAATGATCTGCCGCAGGGCCTCCTCACCCTGCAGCTCCCTTGTTCCGAAATAGAGACCCATCACCGCGGAACCACCCTTTAGAAGCAGGAATCCTTCCGATGAAGGCTCCTCCATATCCTGGGTCGATCTAATATAGCCTTCGAAATCCTCGCTGGCGAGCCTTTCAAGAAGCTGGCTTAGAACCTTCTCCCCTCCGTTCACGGATTCGAGTATCTTTCCACCCGGTAATCCCACGAATGAGCCTCCATAATTACTATTATATCACTTGGATGTCACTGTAAAGCACTCTACACAATATATTTTTTCCCATTATTATCAGTACGAGTTACGAGACCGGGTAGACCGTCAAAACATTTCCTTTGTGCTCGTGATAGCAGTTCTTTGATAATATTCAATTATCTTTAAGTATTTATAATATAATAAGAGGAAACGTTTGATGATGAAAATGCTCTAGGATACCGAGTGTCATACTGTGAAGAACCCTATGAGTGCTGAAAACATTGTTTGCATTACGAATGTGGCCATTATCTTATCAGGATACTTTTCATACTCGTTATACTTAATCAATTTCTAAGGCGGTGGATGTACGAGATGAACTCGTTGAGAGGCATGCCCTCGTCCCATTTCAGAATCACATAACCATCCCTGGAAATCTTGGCTTCGGGCAGGCGGTTGTATATCCTCTTCAGGCGCCCGAACATCTTGTGCTCGTCGATTCGGACCTTGAATATCCTCCACGAATCCCCCCTAACCTTCTTCAGCCTGTAGGCATAGATGGGAAAGAGTCCTGCCTCCCTGCACACCTTGATGAATTTCTCTGTCTGCTCCTTGAGCTGGGCAGAATGGCTCATCCTGATTTTTTTGTGGATGGAGGATTTCACCTCTATAGGAAAGGATACGTCACCGCTCAGGGCTACGAGGTCCACTCCAAGGGAACCTGCGGACCTGACCAATAGAAACGGAGTTTCACTTACCTTGAGATAATTATCCTTTTCTTCGGGTGAACACGTCCTGGTCACCCTGTTCAGGACATCCTTATCTCCAGAAAGAATCCTTTTTAGTTCTCTTTCATAATTTCTGGCTTTCGGCACAATCCCCTAATGCGCTTTACTCGGTATAAGGATTCTTATTCAAGGAAGGAAAAAAGGTTTTACCTGTACTTTCTGTGTCTGTCAAGAAGCGAGCAGATCTCCTCCGATGTGGCATCAGTGAAAATCCCCTGCTTTTCCAGGTCTCTCACATAGTCCTTGGCATCCGATAGTGAGCCTCTCGAGCCCTTTGTTATGAGGTTGGCAATAAAAGCATTGATAAAGTCATCGTCGAGTTTTGATCCGTCTAAAATCTCCCGCAGATGGTATTTGAAAGGTGTGACCGACCGCAGATTGAGCATGGCCACCTTCTGGTAATCATTTTTCTTCTTGAAACGGGAGTTTGTGTACGATCTTTTCCTGTACGCCAAATGCAGCACTCCAGATGCCGTGTAAACCCAATATAAAAACAAGATAGGACATCTCATTTCCTTAAGATCCATATGCGTGGGATGTTCCTGCCACTGAAACAATAACCGATTTATGGGCGCAAATGGTCCTTTTTTATGGGTTATAGCGTGAACCCATACAGTTCATTGCATTTAAGTGTTGTTGTTAAATTCACTGGTTTTTTGGACCCAAATACCCTTTCGCAACGATATATATCTCAGAACTGCTCTTTCTCGATGCCGCAGGGGAATGCCCTTTCACGAACCTGAATTTCGATTTCACATCATCAAAATACGCCTTGAACATGTCACCCTGGAAGACCTTGACCACGAAATTACCGCCCCTTCTCAATGTGCCGGAGGCGAGTTCTAGGGCAATTTCTGCCAGGTCTACGGAACGAGCATGGTCCATTGAATAGTGGCCAGTTATATTGGGGGACATGTCCGATATTACAACATCCACGTCTTCGGCTGCCTCAAGGATTTTTTTCTTTGTCTCCTCCTTTGCGGCATCCCCCCTGATGAAGGTGATGCCATCTATTGGCTCGGTGCGTGCAATGTCAACCGCTATTACTGTACCCTTTTCCCCCACTATCTCCAAGGCCACCTGTGACCAGCCTCCCGGTGCGCACCCGAGATCGATTACGGTATCGCCCTGGGAAATCACATGGTGTTTTTCGTTGATCTGTAAAAGCTTGTATGCCGATCTCGCCCGATACCCCTTTTTCTTGGCCTTTTTGTAGTAGTGCTCCTTCTTTTTTTCCGAAACCCACCGCTTGGACATTATTCCTCACCTGACTAACCCTGCTCAACTGGTATATCAAGGGAATCGATAATCTGTTTGGCCCATATAAGCTTCCTTTTCTTGACATTTCTATCAGAACCAGCCTTTTCACCCACAACTATAAAATCGAATCCAAGGAGTCGTATTTCTTGGGCACCGAAGTGTGCAGCCATGACCACTCCACGGTCACCGTCTGTAAAACCCCCGTAGTTTTTTAATTCGTCAAATGGTCTGCACTGGACTGTCCCTATCATCTTTCCCGTGAATTGAGGAACGTACTTTTTTATTTGCGGGATATTGTCCCCGTGGGCATGGACCGCTACGATGGCGCCCTGCCTGTTTGCCTCGATTTGGTGCTCAATGGTTCCATCCAGGTCGGTCACTATGATGTCTGGGACCAGGGATTTTCTCATGAGAGTGGAGGTTGTCCCATCGGCTGCAATGAGCACATCCCACAGAGGAGATTTTGGAAGCACTCGCTCCAGATTACCTGCCCCCCCTGCCACCGCCACATTCTTCCCTTTAATTGTTTTCCAAAGCACATCTTCTTCAACAAGGTTCTTGTCTTTCAATAAAGCAGAGAGAATTTCGGCGGAGCGCTCGTCCTTTCTTCTGTCGAAACCGAAATCCTGTAAAATCCCCTCATAGAACCGTTCCCATACCTCAAAATCCATGAAAATCCTTCACTGATGCCAGTCCGAGGTCTTTTCCTGTTCTTTTATCATGTTGTAGGAGAAGTACACCAATATACCGAATACCATGCCCAGAACCCAGAACAGGAAGATATCGTCTACCACTTCCCTCCCTGGAATATTGAGGAATGCCACAATGAACAGGACACAGTAAATGAAGGAACCACCAGACAGAATCGAGAACACCACCGGGAAGAATTTGTACGGAAAATCATTGCCCTTGACATAGACATTGAGGGCCCGGCCGATACCCAGAAGAATCAGGGCAAATACCCCTGCCCACAGCAGGTAGCTGATGATTGTTATCATCTGCTGTAGCTGCCACTGGCTATCAGTTAGAAGGGAATCCTGGGGTTTTGATGTCTGCATGACATTCCACATCCCGACAAAGCCGGCCACTATGATTATTCCGGCAAGCATCATAAAGGGCAAAGTGGAGATTGCGGTCTTTGCGTCCTGTGACATGGCCTTGATGGGCTCGTCCAGGTTGTAGGCCTTGATTACAATGTAAAGGCCCAGGGTGAGAAACACGACGGGCCATGTGAGGTCCGGGAAATTCGCATAGAATGCCTGCATTATCCCCGTGAGTATGGAGAAGGCCGAGAAAACGATCAGGGCCAGGGCCACCGGAACAATGAATTTGCGCCTGACTCGCTCCTCCTGAAATGACCGAAGAATCATATAGTAGATGCTCTCGATGTTTCTTGCCTGCCTCACAACCACACGCTTGATACCGTCGATTTTGATTCTCGAGGAAAGCAGTGGATATATGTATTCATCCTCGGCACCGTCCGAAACGAGAACGGCGCTGTTGGGCTCAACCTTCGTCAGGACAGTTTCTATCTGGGCGGACAGGGCGGCATCGGATTTGATGCCCACATCCTCGTCGCCGCATATCACTGCAATCTCGGCATCAACCCCGGATTTCTTGTAGTCGTCGTACACCTTCAGGCCGGCAAAGATGGAGTTTGTGTCGGCCTCTTCTGGGTCCTTCAGTCCCATGGCAATGGCTGCCCGCAGCACCTCCTCTCTACCGATTACTGGGGTTTGAACTCCCACCTTTCTACCGAGGTCGTTGTCCCTGTCCACGCAGACGATCAAAAGTTTCATGTATTGTGTTAGTATACAAACTCTACTATATTATTTTTCCTCTATGATTGACCAAAAAAAATCTTGGTAGGCACATGAAAAATTCCCAAAAATCGTACGATTGTCGAAGATTTTTTTTATAATGTAATCGTGAGTTACACGAATCCCGTATTCCTTGACAGCTCGCCGGAAAGAATCGATCTGCATTCCCGGATTCCCGCAATCGCATCGGGATTGCCCGGGTCCAGCTGCAGCATCTTCTCGTAGCAGGCCAATGCCTCCTCGTACCGCTCGAAGCTCTCCAGTGCAATGGCCTTGAGAAACCAGGCATTGCTCACATCGGGATGGACCTCGATGCCCTTTTCTGCATAATCCAAGGCCTCGTCCCACCGCCCGAGTTCTGCCAGTGCCAGTCCCTTTCCTATCCAAGCATTCTCGTGGTTTGGCTCCATTACGAGCACTGTGTCAAAGGCGTCGATACCCTCCTCGTACTGCCCCAGCCTCGTGAAGGCTATGGCCTTGCCGTACCACAGCTCCGTGTCGTACTCATCGATTTCCAGTGCTTTGTCGAAGCACGAAAGTGCCTCCTCGAACCTCTCCAGCTCCGAGTAGATCGTCGCCTTGGCCCCCCATGCCATCTTGCTTTGGGGATCGACTTCGATGGCCTCATCGTACCATCTCAGGGCCTCCTCGAAATCCCCCCTGACGTACCTTGCGTCACCGAGCTCCAGGCACTGCTCTATTGTCTTGGGCATGAACTCATCACTGCAAGTCTATCGTTGTGGAGGATTAAAAAGTTTTTTGGATTGTCAAAAGGAATGTTATACTCACATTCTCGCGTAAATCTCCTCTAAAATCTCAACAGTTTTCATAAGGTCGTCTGTTTCCGATTGGAGCCATTCATCGCTCAACCAGGCCATTATCCTGAATTCGGTGCCCGACCAGTCCATTATTATCCACTTCAGGGTTTTGATTTCATTTGCCTTGGCCGTCGGGACATAGGGCGGTGAGGGAAAATAATGCCAGTCCCGCAGTATAGGTTTGTACGGTTTGCTCCATAGTGTCAGGCTCGGTGCTCCCATAACTGGAATGCTCTTGTCGCTGGTAATCCAGATTATATAGTACCCGCTCGCATCCTCTCTTTCGGGGTGATATTTCAGAAAGAACTCCCCCAGATTTGAGGTAGAGATCTTAAGGGTGTAATTGTAGATCCATTCCACGTCGAGGACATTGGGCCTCAGGGCGTCGAGGAGCTCCCGAAACCTGCTGGCCGGTTGATAAACAGCATAGAGACCCACACCTAGCAGCATGATACCTCCAAGAAACAACGCCCCCCACGAAGGAAGGATAGCATTCTGAATTAGAATCAGAGTTAAGAAAAACAATACAACACATGCAACAATTGACCACCCTAATAATTCGATATTTTTCATTGCGGATGTTATAATCCTCTGAGTGAATGTCTTCCCCTTCAGCATCTCCTCTTCCTCTGCCCATATCGATGTTGTACCGAGATTGCTGGTAATGACTTAACTGTTTCGCGATTTGCCGCAGAATCTCTTTCTAGGGGGCCTGGGCTCTCCCTCCAGCTTTCTCTCTATCTTCCTCATGAGCTTGAGGCTCCGCAGGATGTCAGGGGTCTCGGAATAGAACCACATGTCATCCAGGGTTGCTATGATCCTGTTTGCGATATACCCTCTCTCGAACCTGACCTCCCTGAGGGATTTGATGTACACCGCATCCGAGGGCGTCATGTACTCGGAGAGCGGTGTTATCTCCTCCTTGCCGCTCTTCCTGTAGAAGACATCCTTGTCTCCGTTTTCAAGCCACCTGTTGCATGAAACGGGAAGATTTTTCTTCGTAATAATCCACACCTTGTACCTTGCACCTCTTCGCTTGCCGTCCACATCGTAGTTCATCGTGAAATCCCCGTATTCGTTGGTCTCGAACATGAGGGTGTTCCATTTCTCGGCCTTCACGTCTATATAGTCGAAACCCAGGGCCTTTATTACCTGTATGAACCTGCGGGCATAGGTGTGAACAACTACCATTGAAACCCCAAGAAATATGAAAAAGACCATAAATGAAATCCAGATAACATCGAATGTGAAAACAAAGAGTACCGAGGACAGAAGGGCCATAAGAGAACAGAGAAAGATCCCGACCATGAATCCATTTACATACATTATGGGCCAGGGCACATGCGTGTTTACGATATCGTCATAGAGGTACTGCTCCATCTCTAACCTTCCTTACTAACACCAATAAAAAATTCTGTTTTTTTTGGTAAATAAATCTTTTGAGGGATATCCCAGGGATGTACCTTAGTAACTAAAAAAAAGAAGGTTAATGCACTCTCAATCAAGACCAATGGATGGCATCCTGCAACATGGGGGGCATGAGTACATTCTCCCAAGACCCGGGTGCCTTGGATTCACGCCCTCCTGTGCACCGGTTTGGCTTCGAACTCGGCTCTTAACTTTGGTTCTATTTCCTCCCAAATCTGCTCGCACAGGAACCAATCAGTTATTTCCTCCTCATCGCTTTGCGTCAAACGAAACTTTTCTGGTTTGTCAAAATGCTCCATGTAAGGAAGAATAAAGAGCTCCATTAGTGTTCCCTCCTCAGCAGGCCACAGGTACACCTCCACTCCAACCCTCTGATATTCAGCGTTCATGTCCCGGGAGGAGGGAACGTCAAAACTGAGGCTGCCTATTATTGTAAGCAGGTGACCAGGAGGCTTTCTCTTTATGAGCAGATCAAGAACCTTTTTATTCACACCGATGATGAGCGTTCCCCTCTTTTCGTTCTCCTCGTCGAATTTTACTACTGTAAACCCGAACCCCTCAATGGATTCCTTCAGTTTAGGCCCCACATCGGCAACCTGTTTTCCCTCGATTATGTATCTGCCGTAAGGATATGCTACCCTCCGCATGGGTGCAGGATATGTTCGAAGGTATAAAAGGTTTATTTGATTTCTCCATTCCGTGACCTTATAATTCAATCATCTCGCATGGATATAAATACATTAAAGAGGATTACCGAAGGGGATTTCATGGAAGTCCGCACGCTACTGGATTTAGAAGGAGGCGACGATTTCGATTATTCGATTGCATCCACCGACGGGAAGGGAATCACGGAAATCATTATCGATTTATTGGTTTCGGAGGAATCGTTTTTCCAAGAAATCGCACAGAAGCACGGAGTGGATATAACACCATTTCTCGGGGCCCCGAAGAGCAAGGAGGAGATGGTGGGCCAGTGGATAGATCCGGCGCAACTCCTGCAGACTGCCACTGCCCTTTACAAAGCCCTGGAAAGTGAAGGGGAGGTCCTTGTGGGAAGGCCCATTTTGGACAGGGAGGTGAAGATTAAAGATTTATCATTGTACAAACTGTCCCTTTACGACCTAATGAAATTCTGCGAGGTGGCAATGAAAAAGAATCTTAGAGTTAGGTTCATGATGTATTAAATATCATAAAAAAAAAGAAAGTCGAGAGAAGGGGATATTTACTCTTCGGGTTTATCCCCTGATCTCTCTTTTACATAGCGGAATCTTGGCTGGTGGCGGAATCCATCCCCGGCCCCCATCTGCCCCTTCCTGAATCCATTTCTGGGCTGGATTTCTGGCGGGTTACCAAAGTATTCGTCATCTTCGGTGTCCGGAATCCCGTCATTATCATCGTCGTCATCTTTCCCATCCGGGATTCCATCGTTGTCATGGTCGTGCGGGTATTCGTCCTCTGCATCGGTGATGCCATCTCCATCATCGTCGGGGTCTTCGCAGTTGGCAATGCCATCCCCGTCGAGGTCGTTTTCCATCATAACCTCCCGCATTTCACAGTATTCACCTATCTCGGTCTCTTCATCAGGAGTATCTTCCGAGACCTCCTGTCCCATGGCCACAGCCACCATTCCGATACCCAGAAGGGCCATTGCCAATACCGCAGTCAATATCACTTTCTTTGTCATCTTCTCATCACCTCCACACATTGTGGTATATAAAACATGGAATGGAGATTATAAGAGATTATACCAAAAAAAATCCCGAATTATACCCAAATCTAACCCGAATCTATTTTAGGCTGATATATAACAATACAATCAGGGCCACAGTGGCAAACAGGTCCGGTATCATCAAAAAGGGCCCCAATCCAATGCTCTGAAATCCAAATAGTAAGGGAAGAATCGGGCTTGAGGTGATGGCATAGATTAGTAGGGCGAACATGACGATAATGAGGCTAAACGTGAATTCCGATTTGACTTCTTTATAAATACTGTAGTACAATCCTATCAATATGGATGCAAGGGCTATATTAATCATCGTGACGGTGGACTTTATTATGGTATAGGTTCCTGCAGAGTCCTTTTCCCTGTCCCTGATTTCCCTCAACCTCTCTGGGTTATAGTCACGTTCCGAGCGAGACTCTGACATCCAGTAACCCATGAGCGCTCCCATGATACCAGCGATAATTATCACTGCCACTATGACAATCCTGGTGGTGGCTTTATTCATCTTTATCACCCCTGCTATCTTTGTCATCTTTAATCTGATTATTCCCAATTTGTTCCCAAATCTCTTGAAAAACATCATAGTTCATATCCATCTCAGTTGAAAGAAAATACATGGCCCCGTACCTCTTTCCCCCGGAACCCGCGGATGTGATAACATTATTTTTCTCGAGAACACGAAGGTGGTGCCTAATGGTTTTATAGTCGAGGTCAAGCTTCTCGGCCATTTGGTTGGCATTGTAGGGTCGTTCGTGAATGAGTTTGATCATCTTGGCGCGGTTGATTCCACCTTTCGTTCCGGCGAGCAACCACCACAAAAGCCTCTTCATTTCTATCCTGACTCAGGGTGTATATACTCGTTGTTCAATAAATAGATTTAGAACAATAATTTTATCATTTCCTTATTAAAATGGTCGGGATGGATCAGACAATACGATAAAACAGATACACCTTAAACCGACCGCACCCTCTTCTGCGCTGCCTTTTCATAATAATATACGATCCCTCTTACACTGTTCAGATTGAATGCATAGTTGTTGTCCTTTGTATTGATGGCAACATAGGTTCCCCTCCGTCCGCCGACCCTGATGTCGAGAAGCCTCCTCCAGTTGAACTTCCTTATTTTTCCCGAGGCAAATTTCAGTGCAATCTGGTCGTCATCTGCAGAGATATAGGTTACAGTATTGCGCATTGTCATCAAAAGGACAATAACACCGAAGACACCTGGCAGAAGGCTGAAAAAGAAAAGAGGGAGCCAGTCCGGGTTCAGTGACATACCTGTACCCTCGATAAACATGCTCTCCCAACCCAAAACAAGCATTACAAATGTCAGAACCTCAAGTAAAAAAAATGATTTTAAACCACGCCCCAGGGTCGCCCAGGGATTTTCCACCTTTATCCAGTCGTAGTTCTGTTTTATGTACATATTTTCAACCAAACAATTTACATATTCATATCAAACCCCACCTCAACTCCACAGGTAAAATTACTTGAAATCCTACCTAAAAACATTTTGCGGGATAACCCAGGGGTGTCCAATAACTTACTTTGATAATTAATGCTCGGATGTGTTTTCTCTATTTTTTTTATGATTCTCTTTAATTTAAAGATGTTTCTAAGATAAAAGAAACATAATTTAATCCAATAGACGGAGGTTTTTATTTAGACATGTTTCCTGCCGCAATTCGGACAGAAGTTCGTACCCTGCTGGGGTGTGCCGCAGTCGGGACAGAATTTAGGTATCTGCTGACTCTGCCTAGGTCCCGGTTGCGGTGACGGAGTCGGTGGAGGTGCCTGCTGTGGTTGGGTCTGCTGGGGTT
>Ga0209536_100016743_pt1 | contig 10413 bp, 8 predicted proteins | sample DeeMarSeWOR28_12_FD_187461 | JGI IMG/M metagenome (GOLD analysis project Ga0209536, IMG submission 187461) | Marine sediment microbial communities from White Oak River estuary, North Carolina - WOR-2-8_12 (SPAdes) (version 2) | ecosystem: Environmental > Aquatic > Marine > Intertidal zone >... | reverse complement strand
TGGGAACTGGGCGAAGGCGATGATCTGAAGGAACGAATCGGATTCAAAATAAAAAAATAACTTCAGCAAAAATTCAACCTGCCCGGACCATTTTCAGGAGTTTAGGGATGTTGCCTTCTTTTTCAAATCCCGTATGATATCCATTGCCCTGGAAGATTACGGTCTTGCCTGTTTTTATTTTTTGGTAAAGTCTTACCTCAATAAACGAATCTACGGATTCCGATATTTGACGATCCATACCATTCAAGGTGGGTGCTCGCAAATAGGTGGAAGGTCCGATTTCGGTATGCATCTCAAGCTGGAACTTCTTATCCTCTACAATCCAATGGACAATTTTGTCATTTGTCTCCAGCAAGGTGGTTTTCGCTCCTGTATAGGTGGCAAACCGATACAATTTGCCTTCCCATAAAAATCCAACGATAAATCCCGGGAAGGCTTTCCTGATCCATGGTATAATAGCAATTGAAGCAGTCAGGGAGATTCCATCCTCACTGAAATGGTTTGATTGCTGCCAGATCCAAGCTTCAGGAAATGCCTGCCCCCAGTCCTTTTCAATGTATCCTTTACCTCCGGTAAAATCAATTTCCCGATCATTGATATGCAACGCCCCCTCGACGGAATGATCCAGGCTTAATACGCCATGAAAGCATTCCATGAAGGGCACCCAGGCGTACCATCCCATAATTCCTGGCGAAAGAATGGTGACCGGCCACGGGTTCAGAAAATGAAATCTCAGATTTCCTTTTACATCAAGATTTTCGCTGTGAAGGTCAATTTTAAGCTCATTGGTAGTAAAGGTATTTCCACTTATTGATACCTCAAACATTCTTTTTTTGGAAACAAAAGTATCGATAGGGAACTCCACGTAATGGGTAATTAATTTTATACCATCCATCACCTGGATGAAACTGGTGCTTTTATGATGATCCATGTGAAGAAAGATCCCCGGTATCAGGGTCCATACTTCCTGCCGGTTTTTATCGACCACCTTGAAATACCACCCTTCAAAAAAGGGAGGTCTTTTATTCATTCCGTGATAACCGGCCGGATGAAGGGTACGTTGAAACATATTAAATAGTAAAATGTTAAGACTTGTATATATTTTAAGATTTCTATTTTCAAGTATAAAAAAATATATCCTATATTTTGTATTTTAATTTGATCCATTCAAAAATAGTATGGTAGCTGACTTAACAAAAAAGGCTTTATGAATCTCCTGTTGGCTTCCTTTTTATTATTTTCTTTTCAGGAAGATAAGTTACCCCGGCCTGAAAACCACCATTCGGTAATCGTGGAGATTACACATTTAAGATCGACCGAGGGAAATATCCTTATATCGATCTATGATGAAGCCAGCACCTTTCCAAAGGATAAAAATATGCTGGAACAAAAAATTTTATCCGATATTCCAGCGGAGAAAATGATTATTCGGTTTGATAGTTTATCTTTGGGTACCTACGCCATTGCCGTTTTGCATGATGAAAACGGGGATGAAAAATTGAATTTTAACCTGCTGGGTTTTCCTAAAGAAGGTTATTGTTTTTCAAATAATGTCCGTCCAAAATTCAGAAGACCTACCTGGGACGAGGCGAAATTTGATTTGAAGAAGAAAACACATCGGATTTACATAATAATGAAATATTAATTCGGATGAACCGTATTCTGAAGTTATTGGATCATAAAACCCGTTCTGATGAGCTTTAGCATTTACTTTCAGATCATGGCGGTATTTTTATTGGGATTGGCTGCTTGCGGTTATTCCAGTAAACAGAATAATTTGAATCCCGATCCCGGGATGCAAGAATTTTCGAGTTCTACTGAAGATCCTGCCCAATCCGTCCCTTCTCTTCAATCCTATCGATTGTGGCATACGGTTGATCAGTTTGACCTGAAATCTTTTCAATATTACGGTGGTTTTTTTGAGGAACGGTTAAAATTCTTTTATACGAATGACCCCGGTCTTCGTCTGGCAAATGCGGACGTCGATCTCCTCATGTTATACTTTCTCGATGACCGTCTCGTAAAGATCCGCTATCACCTTGATCAGGATATTACGGATCCTCTCCTTGATTCCCTCGGACTGGGCCTCCTGAAAACCCGGTATAACAGGAATAAACAGATTATGGCTACGGATAAAACCATTCTCAGGCTGAAAACCTATAATCAACAGAAAGGTAATCCGGATAAGTACGATATTATCTGGGACAGGCAGATTATCGAAAGCAGCTATCATGTGGATCCCAATCCGTCCAGCTTATATTCATTTGATACGGTCCGGGCACATTTTGTTTTTATTGACCAGCTTAAAAGTTACCGGAAAAACCTGATCGCCCTTGAAAAGGAATTAAGAAGTAAGATGATGTTGTCTGCGGAAAATTAATTTTCAGGCAGGGTATCGGGTAACCGATTTTATCAAGATTCCTTTTTCTGATTCAATTGATATCCGATTGATATTATTCCAGTTCTTTTGTAGTTTAAATGAAAAGTATCTTTTATGTATGGATTTCTAAATTTTACTGAATGAAAACGGAATTACTCTATCAGACCGATTCGTATCTCCGGAAATTTTCTGCACGGGTACTTGCGGTTGATCCTGACCTTAGGGGGATTGTTTTGGATAAAACGGCTTTTTATCCGGGAGGAGGGGGGCAACCACCGGATCGTGGAATAATTCATTTTTCCGGTAAATCAAGTGTGGTTGATAAGATCATCAGGGAAGAAAATTCATTATGGCTTGTACTGAACGGGGAACTCCCTGCCCCCGACCAATCCGTCGAGGGGGAGATTGACTGGGATTTAAGGTATCGGCTGATGAGGACGCATACTGCCATGCATATTCTATGTGGTGTCATCTGGCGGGATTATCAGGCGCAAGTCACAGGGGGGAATATGGAGCCCATGATGGGAAGAATGGATTTTGAATTCGAAAACATGTCCGCCGGACTGGTCCGGGAAATTGAAGAAAAAATTAACCTGGAAGTGGATGCGCGAAGGGAGGTGGAAGTAAAAATCCTTCCACGTAAAGAAGCGAACGAGATTCCTGATCTGATCAGGACCAAGGTGAATCTCCTGCCTCCGCATTTAAATGAAATTAGAATTGTCCATATCAGGGGATTGGATCTTCAGGCCGACGGAGGCACTCACGTGAATAATACGGGCGAAGTTGGACCCATCCGGATTACGGATTATAAGAGCAAGGGAAGAATAAACAAAAGGCTGAAGATTGAACTGCAAGGCTAGGATTTTAAGATATTTTAAATAATTGAGATTAACAATTAATTGAAGTACGTATACAAAACATTATTTTCCATCCACCCAAAAACGCATTATCTCAAAAACCCATTAACTCCGTAACCTGAAAAATCAGTTACCTCCCAATTCAAAGGACTGCTCTCCTCCTACCAGCAGCAGGGTCCGCTGATCCCATTCAAATACACCGGAAAGGTTTTCCGGTAAGCGGATGGTTCCCTTAATGCCCATATTATTCGTTTTTTCGAGTTTAAGATAGATTTTCCCCTGTGGATGCGGCATTTCAGCCTCGATCTTGTCGAGGTATCCGAGACTGGGTGCAATCCTCACCTTTTTAAATCCAGGTTCTACCGATTCAATCCCGCAAACGTTGGCCAGTAAACCATAAGTCGGATGAGCACTCCAGGCATGGCAGTCCGATCTGGACTCGATATCGAATTCAGGCCAGGTCGTGAATCCATATTTCATCAGGTTCTTCCAATGATCCAATTGATCCAGGTACAGGTCACCCATTCCTGCTTTTTTCAATGCCATGAAAACATAAAATTTAAAAAAAAGGAAGGCAGGCAGGAGGGTCGTATCATTCAGGATACGGTCCATTAATTCCCGGGATTCGGATTCACCAGAGGCACCCGATAAAATGGCCAGGGTATTTGCATGTTGGGAATAAATTTCCATTTCAGGAGTATCGGCGAATAATTTCCGGTCATTATCGTAACAATTATTCCGGACAGCTGCATTGATTTGATCCGCCAACAGGCGGAATTCCTTTGCCTCCTCGGGAAGATGATTAAATTCAAAAATACCGGCGGCAATTAAGAGGGAGTAGGCAAACAACAGGTTGTGCTGCGCCATATAATCAGGATTTTTCGCCCAGGGAAAGCCTGATTTGGATTCGATGTGGTTTGTATAGGGTATATTCCTGACCATTCCCGTACTGTCCATGTTTTTTTGATAAAACCGGATCACCGACCGGATACCATCCAGGAACTGTCCGGTGAATGCAGGATCTTTTCCAAGCATTAAATAATCATTAACCATATGGATCCATATAAGGGAATAGGCCGGTGTAACCTGGGGGATATAGGAGGGATACCGGCTGTAGGTCACTCCGTTTGATAGTCTTGAATGATCAAATTGTTCGATGGCATTTTTAAATAAGCGGTCGTCTCCACTGATATACTGGGATATCAGGGCCTGCGTTCGTGTATCTCCCGCATATTGAAGCTGTTCATAATAGGGACAATCCCAATAGGTTTCATCCGCACACATTTCGAGGGTTCTCCATCCCAGGTCGAAAATCTTTTCCAGTGAAGCCTCACCGGATTTAATCCAGGCGACTTTATCAAAGGGATAAGCCGTAAAGAGATTATAGAAATCATACAGGAGAAGAGGTTCATCCCGTGTTTGAACTTCGATCTCAATGTAGCGGAAAGTCCTGATCCACAGGGGACTGAAAACTCTTTCCTCTCCACCATCGGCCAGGATTATATCATAATATCCAACCAATTGTTTTTTGTCAGTTTCATTGCGATTTCCTTTTTCTCCTTTCGCATCGATCAGGGCTTCCGCGTATTTTATTCTTATCAGGGCATCCTTTCCTTTACCATATTTTAATTGAGGATATCCCTTTGTAAGATAGGTTTGATCAATAAGTATCCTTGATTTCGATTTGGATGGGATGAGCACCGAGTCTTTTCCCTTGATCAGATTTTCCGGAAAAGAAACATCACTTCTTTCTATTTCCTTCATCCGTTCCATTCGATGCCTCATCATCGGGATATTCCTTGGTACGAGTTTCCAGGCACTGTTGCCGGAAAACCGGGAATATCCATGCGGAATGCCACTACCATTATATCCGATGTTCCCGGCATCCATCCAATCAGAATCGTCGAATCTTAATTTTTTCCAATTCCATGGGTATAAATTAGCATTTAAACTGTCACACGGACCGGCGGCAAAAAAGCCATTTACCGTACGCCAATCAATTAATATAGGAGCATATCCTTTATTCGCGCAGACTTTCCAGCCCCGATCCAATCCGGTATTGATCACCTGCTCCATATCCGAATTTCCCTGTATAATAAAAGCTGTTTTATGGGAATGCTGGGCAAGAGGTCGGTATCCTCCAAAATTATAAAACAAGAGGGCGATTACATTACTACCCGGTTGGAGAAAAGCACCAATATCGATTGTTTCGTAACGCCAGTGCCAGATATCCCCCCGGGCAGGACCGATGCAAACGAATTGTTCATTTACATATAACTGATAACGGTTATCAGCTGAAATATGCAGGATAAACGAGGCCGGCTTTCGGGACAGATCAAAGACTTTTCTTGCATGGTATACCCCGTATTCGGTTCCCTGTGTTTCCGGATAGGTAATCCATTTTGCATCCCAAGAATTAATAAATAAACCGGGATCGATCTTTTCTCCAGGTTCCTGTCCGAATACAGAATGCATGGTGAATACAAGGCAGACAATTATAAAATAAGGTTTCATCTACAAATGTGAAATTTTTTATATGAAGGAAGCAATCCGGACGACACGGACTTTCCATTAAAAATATAAAAAAATCAAATTAAGGAGAAAGGGAACAGGATAATTCAATATGAAAAAGCATGGCTTGCAATCCAGGAATTTACGGGTGTAATTTTTTCAGGACCGGCAAAGAAGAACATGCCAAAATGGCATATATGAGGAAATATTTAAATCATTCTGACATATTTTTCAATACGGAATATTTTTTGTTTTTATAATAGTAATAATGTTAAAACAATTTGAAAGGAGGTTTGAAATTATGACACTTTTAAGAAGAAGAGAACCAATGTTCCCGACATTACCCTCATTATTCGATGACTTTCTGACCAGGGATATCAGCGATTGGTTTTCAACCAATTTTTCACAAACCGGAACCACGCTGCCTGCAGTAAATATCAAGGAGAATGATGGCGAGTATGTAGTAGAATTGGCTGCTCCCGGAATGACCAAAAAGGATTTTCACATTGAACTGGAAAACGATGTGCTTACGATCAATTCTGAGAAGAAAGAAGAAGTAAGAGAAAAGGATGAGGAAGGAAATTACTATCGTAAGGAATTCAGCTATCAATCATTTCAGCGGAGCTTTCGATTTCCGCAGGACATAGTAAATGCGGAGAAGATCAATGCAAGCTACAAGGATGGTATCCTGAGGCTTACATTACCTAAAGTGGACGAGAAAAAAGCAAAACCACGCAGACAAATTTCTATAAGCTAAAAAAATCAAGGTTTGATTAATTCGGGGCACGGATTTCCAGTGCCCTTTTTTTTTAATCAGGAAAATAATTTTTAGTTTGCCGTATCTTCCAAATGATACTGACATGAATTTATTTTATAAAAACCTGTGGTTGCTCTTTTTATTTTTAATGGTATCCTGTGGCAGTTCCGACAAACTGGAAATTAAAGGCGAACCGGAAGCCGTACAAATGGCTGAAGAAATGCTGAAGGCCCTGGGAGGTAAAAAAGCATGGACTAAATTGAGGAGTGTCTACATAAGAACCGTTGTCCGGGCATCCGGCGCATCGAATCCCTATCTCTCGGAAGAATGGATCAATCTTGATCAGCCGAAGTTCATGAATAAAAAAACCGTAAACAACATCCAGTCAATCGACATCGTGGATGGCAATGATGGCTGGAGAATAAAGGGATCCACTGTGGAAATGATCGCCCCGGGACAAATTACCTCTTATCTACGCTGGCATGAACAGCATTTTCTTCGGGTGGTGAAAGATCTGGTAGAAGAAAAAGAAAATATTGAGGTCCGAAAAATAGCTGCCAATCAATTTGAGGTGTTCAGCAACGGTAAGTTCTTATCCGGATTTGAATTAAATGAATCGCATCTTCCGATAACATATTATAATAAAAGTAACGCGGGGCGCCTGAATAAAATATTTTTTAAGGAATACAGTGAATACAAGGGGTATAAATTTCCGCTTGTGATCGAAGCCGAGTCCATGATGGCCATGTATCGGACGGATTATTTCGATCCAAGCCCCCTGGATGCGGAACGGGCATTCAAAATCAGTTTTAACCCGAACGAATTAATTAAATAGCTAATTAATTTGATAATTCCACTAATATATTTAGTTTTACTAATTATATTAGATCATTCTGGATATGTTCAAAGGAAGAGGAGCACAGATTTACCTGCCCAACCGATTCGAAAAAAATTTTTATACCGCCGAAGAAGGACAGGCAGACCCTGCGGATCAATCGGTACCTGCAACCAGAATATTCATTGAAAATCCTAAAAATATCCTAAGCAAGAACGATAGTCCGGATATTCCCTTTACCTATTCCATCAATCCCTATCAGGGATGCGAACACGGTTGCATTTACTGTTATGCAAGGAATTCTCATGAATATTGGGGTTTCGATAGCGGATTGGATTTTGAGACTAAAATTATTTGCAAACCTGACGCGCCCCTTCTCTTGCGACAAAAATTCTTAAGTCGAGCATGGAAACCTGAATTGATCGTGCTATCCGGGAATACGGACTGTTATCAGCCGATCGAAAAAAAAATGAAGATCACACGCGGGCTTCTCAGGGTATTTTATGAATTTGGAAATCCTGTGGGTATCATTACCAAGAACGTACTGGTTTTACGGGACATGGATATCCTTCAGGAACTGGCCGCTGAAAATCTTGTCAAAGTAATTTTCTCAATAACTACCCTGGATGAGAACCTGCGGTCGAAACTGGAACCAAGATCGGCTACTTCCCGTAAAAAATTAATAGCGATTCGGAAACTGACCGAGCGAAAGATACCGGTAAGTGTCCTGATGGGCCCCGTAATACCGGGTCTGAATAACCATGAAATACCTGATATAATTAAAAACGCGAATGAATCAGGGGCCTATGATGTGAACATGGTGATGATCCGGTTAAATGGAAACCTGGGAATCCTTTTCAGGGACTGGCTTCACAGGCATTTTCCGGAACGGGAAGAAAAGGTTTGGAATCAGATCTGTTCCCTTCACCGGGGTCAGGTAAATGAGTCCAGGTGGGGATTTCGTATGAAAGGAGATGGAAAAATGGCCGATTCCATTCATCATCTCTTTAAAACGGTTAAAAACGGCTATTTTAAAGATAACAAATCGTATGACCTGTCATTCACAAGATTCCGGAGGAATGGATCCGGTATGATTTTTTAAAGAACAGAATCTTTTACTGGGGAAACACAATCTTTTATGGATGAGGATCGTAATTTAAAACAAATCAATCCCAAAAGATTTGTTATGAGGCAACTTTTTTTTCCGGCTGGAATCCTGATTTTTTTATTATTGAATACATTTTCGTCACATGCAACCCCTTCCTTTTTTGAACCCTATATAGTGAAGAGTTTTGAGGATGATTATGGCGATATACGTGGCTCAATGTATATCCTTAAGCAGGATCATAATGAATACAAGGCGGAAGACATCTTCGGCCATCCGGCGATCTTCAGCAGGTACGGTGGGGAAGAATTATCAAAAGATGCGATCTACTGGTTTGCTTTTAGGATACAGAATACAACAGATTCCGATATCCACCTTAATCTTTATCTGGGAGATTTCGATTTTTTCGAGTTTTACGAAATGACGGAAGAAAAGGTGCAGCATGTTATTAAGGGAGGTGCGCTAAGGCCTGCGTGGGACCTGACCTTTCCCGATGAGAATCGTTATGCGGTTCCGATCGAATTGAAGACTGCCGAAACAAAAACCTGCCTTATTAAGGTAGAGAATAGCCAGTTTTTCAGCCCTTTTCCGGTCTTTGAATTATATAGCCGGGATAAATTTGATAACCTGACCAATCTGGAGACCCGGAATTTCTGGCAAGGTATCTTTCAGGGTGTATTGTGGGTTATGATCGTTTATAATATCTTTTTCGCATTAATTGGGAACGACCGGACCTATCTTTATTATGCGCTCTATATGATAGCGATCTCGTTTTATTTTCTTAATATTTTCGGTTATTTAACCAGGTATGTCTATCCAAATCATCCAGAATTGGGCACCTACGTATGGTTGATCATGCAGACCGCAGCCATATTTTACATTATTTTTGTTAGGAAGTTTTTGAATCTAAAACAGGTTCACGGGAGATGGCATCGAATCAGCAAGTATCTTTTAATTGCAGTAATAATCTTTGTATTGTTCAAGGCAGCGTATTTCCTGGTGTTCAAGGAGTACGGTATTCTAAGCAACTTATCCCAGATTGTCCTTTTTCTGGGTGTAGTTTTTACGGCAGGATTGATCTTTTCTCTTTACCGGACTGATAATCAGTTAGCCAAATATTTTACCATTGGATCCTTATCATTGGGAATGGGCTTGCTGGTTGCATCTGTTATTGCCTTTACGGGTGAACCCTTTTCGAAGAATTTTTTTTATTCAATACAAACCGGGATCGTTTTTGAAATATTTTTCTTCTCCATCGGGCTCTCTTATAAAATGAAGGAATCGGAACGTGATAAACGAATGGTTCAGGAGGAACTGATCCATCAATTGAAGGAAAATGAACAGTTGCAGCTAACTTACCAGCGGGAGCTGGAACAGAAGGTAATAGAGAGAACCAGTGAAATTCAAGAACAGAAACAGGTCCTCGAAACTCAGAAAGCCCGTCTGGAAGAATTAAACGAAGATAAAAATCATTTGATCCGTATTGTAGCACATGATCTGAGGAATCCACTGACCAGCGCCTTATCCATGGCCCAGCTTTTGGAATCGGAAAGCAGTGAAGAAGAAAAATCGGAGATCGGCAAAGCATTGACCGGCTCACTGAAACGAATGAATGATATGATCGAAAAGATTCTGGATATCAGGGCCATTGAATCGCGGAAAGTAAAGATTGAAAAAGAATCGTTTAATATGGGAGAAGAAACACATTACATCATCGATCAGTTTACGGGCGCGGCAAATAAAAAATCCATACGGATCCACCGGGATCTGAAGCCTGCCGTGGTCTACCTGGATAAGCATTATTTCAAGCAAATTGTTGAGAATCTTGTCTCCAATGCCATTAAGTTCTCGCCTGAAAACAAAAATGTGTTTATCTCTACTTTTCAGAAAAATGGTAAGGCACTCCTGGTAATCAAGGATGAAGGGCCCGGCTTTACCGGGGATGATAAAAAAAGATTATTCAAAAAG
>Ga0209536_100016742_pt1 | contig 10413 bp, 7 predicted proteins | sample DeeMarSeWOR28_12_FD_187461 | JGI IMG/M metagenome (GOLD analysis project Ga0209536, IMG submission 187461) | Marine sediment microbial communities from White Oak River estuary, North Carolina - WOR-2-8_12 (SPAdes) (version 2) | ecosystem: Environmental > Aquatic > Marine > Intertidal zone >... | reverse complement strand
TAAAATTCCAGACGCCGGTACCCAGGATTTCGCTCTCGAACTCAAACGCGGCCGCAGTCACGTCATCGGCCGGGTATGCCCCGGCACTGTTCGTAGAAAAGCCGCTGGCGGTTCGAATTGGGCCGAGAGAAAAGTCGAGAATATCCAGACCGTGGGAGCCAAGATCCATAAAGAGCCCCCCACCTGCAATCCCGGGATCGAAACGCCAGTTCTTCGCTCTTTCAGGGGTCGCAAGGCGATTGTACTGAACGATGTGAACTGAAGTGACGTTCCCCGCTACGCCGTCTCGAATCAACTCCCTCAGCTTGAGGAAGCGAGGAAGAGCGCGACGGTAATAGGCCACAAAAAGTGGTACCGAACGCTCTTCGAACGTGCGAAGCATACACAGACACTCTCCGTGGTTCATGGCCATCGGCTTTTCAACGAGACATGGTTTTCCGGCTTCCGCAACTTTCAAGGCAATCTCCAGGTGAGAGGACGGAGGGGTGGCGATGTAGACCGCGTCGACCTCGGGATCCTTCAGCAACTCATCCACCCTGTCGTAAGACCGGGCAACCCCATGGCGAAGGGCATAGTCCGACGCCTTCTCCCGGTCCCGCCTCATCACAGCCACAAGAGCCGAGCTGTCAGCTTTCTGAAATCCGGGCCCGCTCTTAACCTCGGTAACATGCCCGCATCCCACGATACCCCAACGAATGACTTCCATTGATCACCCACCTCTCGGCCTGGATGAGTCCCGAACTCACCACTGTCTCAAGATTCCGGTAACAGAGCAGAAAGCACCCAAAACCTTCTCGACGCTCCTGACCACGAATCGGGGTGCGTTCTGGCCAGTCTGCAGGGGCTCGACCAGTTCCGCCGATACATCCCACAGCCGGGCGGCGAGCGCCGCGTCGGTCGCATAAGGCCCTTTCAGTTCCAGCGGGTTGCAGTCTTCGAAGTAGTAGCCGCTGACGTTCGCAAGGCGCGGGTCGGTGGCAACGTAGACCTGCGTGGCGGCGCCCTGGTCCGGCCACTTCTGGCCTTTGCCCAACGGTTTGTCCGGGTCGCGCATCTTGCCGCTGATGTAGCGGCCGAGGTTGGTGGCCACCACGCCCGGGGCGATCGAATTCGCCGTGATGCCCCGGCTGAAGTAACGGCCGCTGAGTTCATTCGACATCAGGATATTGGCGAGCTTCGACTGGCCGTAGGCCCTGAATGGCTGGTAGGCCGATTCGCCCGACAGGTTGTCGAACTGAATACCGCCCTGCGGCGCCAGCGAGTAGCCGCCGCTCGACACCATGACGATACGGCCTTGCGGCGCGGCTTCGATCACGGGCAGCAGCCGCCGGGTCAGCAGGTAATGGCCGAGGTGATTCACGACGAACTGCTTCTCTAACACGACCGCACCTCCGCTCGCCTGAATCGTGACCTGCTCCAGTTCGGGTAACGCCATGATGCCGGCGTTGCACATCAGGATATCGAGGCACGTATCGAGCGCGTGCACCGCATCGGCACAAGCAACGACGGAGTCCATGCTCGTGAGCTCGCAGACCACCGGCGTGGTCTTGCCGGCCACGCTGTTGCACGCCTGCTCGGCCTTCTCCATCGTGCGGGCCGCGCCGATCACGTGAGCCCCCGCCGCCGCCAGCGTGCGCAGCGACTCGTAACCCAGCCCCGAGTTGCAGCCCGTGATCAGCGCCGTCATACCGGACAGGTCCATACCCGCGACGATCTCATCCGCCGTGGTCGCGAAGCCATAATCGCTGCGCGGAATATCACCAAAGGCAACGCGCTCGCGCGGTGGTTTTTGTTCGGCTACCGGGGCGCAGCGCGGCAGGACGGCGGCCAGCGCGAAAGCCGAGGTGAACTGGATCATTTGGCGGCGGGTTTGTTTGCTGCGGGTTTGTTTGATCATGGGTCGCATTGTACGCCGAGACTTGAGTAACTGTCAGACGGCTGGCTTACGATAGCGTTTGCATGCAGCCACTGAACAGCTTCGGACCGCAGCAGCCCGGTCGATCGATGCAGCGCATGGGGTTCAGCGCATGCGTCTAAAGCGCCGGCATCCGGCCCGCGTAGCAAAGCGAATACAATCACATGATGTCGACAGCGATAGTGTGGTTCAGGCGTGATCTCAGGCTGGCCGATAACCCGGCGCTGCAAGCCGCCGTAGCGGATGCCAAACGGGTTGTGCCCGTCTACATCCACGCGCCGGAAGAAGAAGCACCGTGGCAACCCGGCGCTGCGAGCAACTGGTGGCTGCACCATAGCCTGCGGGCCCTGGCGGCTGATCTGGAAGCACACGGCGCGCCCCTGGTGCTGAGGCGCGGCGACAGCCTGCAACAACTGCTCGAGCTTATCGACGCAACCGGCGCCGAGGCCGTCTACTGGAATCGGCTGTACGAACCCGCCGTATTAAAGCGGGATGCGCGCGTGCGCGAATCACTCGGCGAGCGCGGTATCGTCACTCAGGATTTCAACGCCTACCTGCTGCTCGAACCGGGTCGAGTGCTCAATCAGTCGGGCGCGCCCTATAAAGTATTCACGCCCTTCTGGAAGGCGGCCCGGGGCGAGCTGACCGTGCGTGCACCCGCGCCCCCGCCGAAACTGACCAGCATCAAGCAGGCACCGGCAGGGCTCAGGGTTGATGATCTGCAGCTGCTGCCGGACATTCTCTGGTACGGCGGCCTGGCAGAAAACTGGACGCCGGGCGAAGCCGCAGCCCTCGCGCAACTCGACGAGTTTATCCAGGCACCGGCGGCCGACTACAAGGACGACCGCAACCGGCCGGACAAACCCGGCACCTCGCGTCTGTCGGCGCACCTCCATTTCGGGGAAATTTCGCCGCACCAGGTCGCGTGGGCGGCCGAGAAGCAGACCGCGGAATCGGCGCGCGGCGCGGCGGGTATCGAAGTGTTCATGAACGAAATCGGCTGGCGTGAATTTGCGCATCACCTGCTCGTGCATTTCCCGCACACAACGGACGAACCCCTGCGACCCGATTTCAAGGCCTTCCCGTGGCGCATGCCGGATGACACCGACGAGGCGTACCGGGCCTGGTGCACAGGCCACACCGGCGTTCCGCTCGTCGATGCCGGCATGCGGGAACTCTGGCACACGGGCTGGATGCACAACCGCGTGCGCATGGTCGTCGCGAGCTTTCTCACCAAGAACCAGTTGATCAGCTGGCAGGCCGGCGCGCGCTGGTTCTGGGACACACTGGTCGATGCGAATCTGGCCAGCAACACCTTGGGCTGGCAATGGACCGCCGGTTGCGGCGCAGATGCGGCGCCGTTCTTTCGTATTTTCAACCCGATCAGGCAGGGTGAAAAATTCGACCCGCACGAGCGTTACGTGCGCCGCTGGTGCCCCGCGCTCGCAGACATTCCGCAGGGCGCTGCCCACGCACCGTGGACCGCAGACGGCACCTACCCGGAGCCCATCGTGGATCTTAAAGAATCTCGAGCTGTCGCGCTGGAAGCCTATAAGCACGCGCGGCAATAAGCTGACGCGGCGCAGAGGCTGATTTGTTTCCGCGTCAAAACCAGGTTCGACATCTGCGCGGATACGCTATTCGTGTGGAAATGGAAAAACGGGTGCTGGCGGAAATCATTCGCCCCGTTTGAGCGGCACGAAGCGCACGGGCAACACCTCGTTTTCGACCAGGTCGCCGGCGACGGTTTTTTCGATCAGCAGTAGCCGCTGAGCGCCGAAGGGCCGACCGACCGGAATCACCATGCGACCGCCCGGGCGCAGCTGTTCGATAAGCGGCTCGGGCACGTGCGGTGCGGCCGCCGTGACAATAATGCCGTCGAAAGGCGCGTGTTCAGGCCAGCCCGCATAACCGTCGCCGATTTTTACATGCACGTTGTCGTAGCCGAGCCGCTGCAGCAGCGCGCCGGATCGCACCCCCAGCGGCTCGACGAGTTCGATACTGTACACCTCGTCACACAGCTCGCCGAGCACCGCGGCCTGATAACCCGAACCCGTGCCAACCTCGAGCACACGACCGCCCTCGAACACTTGCAGCAGGTCGGTCATGACGGCAACGATGTACGGCTGGGATATGGTCTGCTCGTACCCAATCGGCAGCGGCTGATCAAGATACGCGGATGACTGATATTCGGCCGGCACGAACTCGTGGCGCGGCACCTTGCCGATCGCGGCGATGACGCGCGGATCGAGGACCTCACGACCAAGATAGGATTGAGTCTGGCGAACATTCGCCTCGATCTCGCGCACGAGCGCCGCGCGCGCCCGCGCATATTCATCCGCATTCGACTCGTCTGCGTAGGACTGCATCGCCGTTACCGCCAGTACCATCAGTGCTGTAATAATTAAACGCATGGCAACAAAACTCTGTTGCGGCTACCGCCATCATTTTATGCCATTTGCAAACAGACGGGGCACATTGCTGGCCGCCGGCAACGCTTGTTGGTACCCGCTACCCCCTGCTCCGGGCATGCCCCTCCCACAGACCCTTGAAAAAATGCCGGGCGTTGATACCCAGTGTGCGGGTGCGATAGCCGCCTTCCTGCACCAGCAGCACGGGCAGGCCGAGTTCGCCGATCATCGTGCCGCTCGCATGAAAATGTGCAGCACGCAGCAGGAATGTGCCGGTCGGGTCGGCCTTGGCCGTATCCAGCCCCAGCGACACCACCAAAAAGCGCGGCTTGAATCGCCGCACATGCTTGATGCCCTTGCGCAGTGCTTTAAGGTAGCGCTCGCCGGAGGTCCCTTCGGCCAACGGAATATTCACGTTGTAACCCTTTCCCGCGCCTTCGCCACGCTCATTCGCGAAACCCGAAAAGTAGGGATAGGTGGTCTCCGGGTCGGCGTGCAGCGAGACCGTCAAAACGTCGGCCCGTTCGTAAAAGATATCCTGCGACCCGTTGCCGTGGTGGTAGTCGACATCCAGTAACGCCACTTTGCCGTAGGTCGACAGGTAGTGCGCCGCAATGGCCGCCGAATTGAAATAGCAAAAGCCGCCAAAGAATGCCCGTTCGGCATGATGCCCGGGTGGGCGCACCAGCGCGTAAGCAAGCTGGTAACCGTCCATGAGGATGTTATCGGCCGCCGTGAGCGTGCAATCCACGGCCTCGCGCGCCGCCTCATATGCGTTGCTGCTGATGGGCGTGAAGCTGTCTATGCAGTAGTAACCGGCGCGCAGGGGTAATTCTTTGGGTGCGCGCGCGTGCTTGCGCGATGGGAAGGTATAGGGGTAGACGGCAGACTTGGGCCCGACGATGTCGCCGGCTCGCTTCAGAAAATTGACCAGCCCGGCATCGTGCACCGCCAGGATGTGTTTTTTAGCAAACCGCCTTGCCTTGTGCGTCTCAAAAAGATCCGTGCGCGCGAGCTCTTCGCGAATGACCCGCACACGCACCGGTGCCTCGACATAGCCGCGCTCACGCACGTGGTGTATGTCGTGCTTGTCGTTGATAACCATCGCGATGCCCTTCTTTTTGGGCGAGCGTTTCGTCGCGGGGATCGCAACCTTTTTTACGTAGCGCGGCGGACGCAATTGGATAGGGTCGTCGACAAACGAATTACGCACTTTACGCACATAGGCCTTCGAACATTGTTCGCCGTACTTGCGGTTGAGGAATGCGGCCACGATGCGGCGGATCTGGTCGCGGCCAATCTTCGTCCCTGCACCCAGATCGTCGAACACCAGGTAGTAAGGCTCGTCTTCACCCTCCACCAATGGCGTGGCATAGGCGTTGTTGGCGATCGGGCGGGCTCCATAGCGCTCATAAAACTGCAGACGTGCCTCATTTTCAGCGCGGGTTTTTGCATCGGGCACCAGCGCCGGGTCGTCGGTCAGGCATTCCAGGAAAAGGCCGCAGGCGCGCAACTCCACCGCCTCATCGCGCACCCGTTCATACAAGGCCCCGCCGATGCCGCCGCCCGACTTGCCCAGACCCGTCGAAATAAAATCCAGAAAGCAACAATCGAGATCGGCCAGGTGCAGCAGCACCGCAAAACCCTGGACCGTGTTCTTGTGCTCGGCAACGAACAGCGTGGTCTTAAAACGGTGCCGCAACGGGTCACGAACCTGCGTCACCATGGCCGCGACTTCGGGTTCTGTCAGGTCCGAAAAGTTGGCACGCAAAATCGCCTGCACCTGGCGGAGCAGGTCCTGATTCGTGGGCGTGGTGTCGTCATAGACACGGTGAATTCTGAACATGCAGCAATATCCGGAGGCAGTGGTGGCGGCCCAACGATAAGGATTTTTGGGGTCAGAGTAAAAGCCAATCGCTAGTTTTTGCCGCCACCGAAATTACGGCCCCACACGCGTTTTTTCGCAGGTCTTGTTCTGGTTATGAGGCCAGCACGATGATCGCATGCGCCGGGTAAAACCGGCACAGATAGCACCAACCGGTATGCATCGGTCGCGACCGAGTAAGAATGCGCTGATTTTGCTAGAATCTTGCAATACCACGAGGGCACGACAATGAACTATAAGAATGAGATTTTCGAAAACCAGCGTGTGGAACTCAGCGGCAGCCGTTTTCACGGGTGCACCTTCAGCAACTGTGAACTGGTCTACCGCGGCGAGCCGTCACCCACTTTCCAGGACAACGAGTTTATCAATTGCCGTTTCGTCATGAGGGATGCGGCAATACGCACACTCTATTTTTTGGCGAACATCTACCACGCCGGCAAAGGCGGCGAAGAGATCGTCGAACAGACCTTCGCCGACGTGCGCAACGGCGCAATTCACGGCGCAGAAGCATCGACAATCAGCCCTGACACGCCCAACCACACGCTGCAGGGTTAAAGTAATTCCGGGGACAGTTTACTTATCTATATTTAAGTGAACTGCCCTCGGACTTGGAATTGCCTCTAGATAAGTAAACTGTCCCCGGAATTACCCCGTGTTCTGAATCCCCCGTGCAATACCGTTCACGGTTTCGAACAGCGTCGCCAGCAGGGCATCGTCTTCGCGGTTGCCCGCGCGCCATTCAGCCAACAGACGAATCTGCAGCAGGTTGAGCGGGTCCACGTAGGGATTCCGCAGGCGTATGGCCCGGCGCAGGGTTTCATCGTTACTGAGCAGATGATCGGTGTCTTTGATCTGCAGGATCAAAGACTCGGTGCGGCGTGATTCGTCTTCGATCTCGGCAAACACGGGCCGCAACTCGGAGTCGGCCAGCTGACTGTAATGCTGACCGATCTCCAGGTCGGACTTGGCCATGACCATTTCCACGTCGTTGATCAGGCTGCTGAAGAAAGGCCAACGCAGCATGTCACGGATCGCATCCATGCCGTATTGATCGATCGCCGCCGTCAGCCCCGCACCGAGGCCGAAACTGCCCGGCAGCGAGATCCGGGTTTGTGACCATGAGAACACCCACGGAATGGCGCGCAGATTTTGAATGCCCCGTTTGGTGCGTCGCGCGCTCGGCCGTGAGCCGATGGCAAGGCGCTCGATCACATCGATCGGCGTCGCCTGCCTGAAATAGGGTTCGAATCGGTCATCGTCGTAGACCAGGCCGCGGTAACGCGTGCGCGCCGTTGCCGCGATGTCAGCCATGATGGCAGACCACTGGCTGCGCTCATTCGGAGGCTTGCGCAGTGTTGCCGTCACCGTCGCCCCGGTGATCTGTTCCAGATTGCGCACGGCCAGCGGCCGTATGCCGTACTTCTGGCGTATCACTTCGCCTTGCTCTGTGACGCGCAGATACGCATTCACGCTGCCGGCCGGTGCTGCGTTTATGCCGTGCACCATATTGCCGCCGCCGCGGCTGACCGTGCCGCCCCGACCGTGAAAGAACGCGATGGCGATACCCACCTGTTCGGCGAACCCGGTCAGTTCCCGCTGCGCGCATTGCAGTGCCCAGCGCGCTGCCGTAATACCACTGTCCTTGTTGCTGTCCGAGTAGCCGATCATGACGAGTTGGCGGTTGCGACGCTCGGCAAGATGCGCACGATACGGCTTGTTGGCTGCGAGTTCAGCCAGAATCCGGACGCCCGCGCCGAGATCATCGACCGTTTCCAGCAACGGCGCGATGTCGAGTGGCAGGCATTGGCCGGCTTCTGCCAGGCCTGCAACCCGCGCGAGCAACATGACCGTTAATACGTCATCCGCGCCACGCGTCATGCTGATGATGAAACTGCCGATCGAGTCAGGGCCGAATAACGCGCGACAGTCACGCACGGTGGCAAAAACGTCGAGCGCGCGCTTCAGTTCCGGGCCGGGGTTCGCGGGCACGGTCGGCAAAGCTTCGAGCAGGCGGGATAATTCGCCGGCACGCTCGGCAGCTTCCATTTGCTGCCAGTTTTCGTTGCCGAGCAGATCGGCGACAGCCGTGCGCAGTTCCGCTGCATCCTGCCTAATGTCCAGCGTCGCCAGATGAAAACCGAAGGTGCGCACGCGGCAGATGAACCGCTCAACCTGGAACAAGCCGGCCCGGGCGCCCCGGTTTTCCTGCAGCGACTCTTTTACCAGCGCAAGGTCAGCGAGTAATTCTTCATGGTTCGCGTAAGCATGTTCGTTCCCGCCCAGCACCTTTTCCAGGCGTGCGGCAATGAACACGAACAGTGCACGGTAGGGCATGTCGGAATAGCGCTCCGGAATGCCGGCAGCCGTATTCGGCATAATTTTATGGTAGTGAGCCACCCGTTCCTGTAACGCGGCAGACACACCAACCTCGCTGAGAGACTGCGACAGTTCCCGCGCAAGATGGCGCGCATCGGGGATGTAGCGGCCAATAATGAGTCGACGGTGTTCTTCGAGACTTTCGCGAATCGTGGTGTGATCGACATTGGGATTGCCGTCCATGTCACCACCGACCCAGGAGCCGAAACAGAGGATTCTCGGCAACGCGGCGGCCTGAAATACCGCCGGAAAATGCCGGTCGAGCGCGCGCCGCAGACTTTCATAGTAGACGGGCACGATGTCGTAAACGGTTTCCGCCAGATAGAAAAGAATATGCTCACGTTCTGTCGCGACGCTGGGGCGCACCGTTGCGTAATTCCGGGTTTGCCAGGCCACCGTGATCTGCTGGCGAATTCGCTCGAGTGCTACGCGCTCTTCATCCGGCGTGCGGCTTGGGTCGAGCCGTTCCGCGAGGCGTTTGATAATGGAACGCTCTTTCTCCAGCAGGCTTCTGCGCGTGGCTTCCGTGGGATGGGCCGTCATGACCGGCTCGATCAGTAATCGTTCCAGTAAGCGCTCGAGTTCAGCGTCTGTAACGCCGGACGCTTTCAGCCTGGACAGGGCATCGTTCAGCGATCCGGTCAGCTCGTCACCGGCGAGCAGCACTTCGCGGATTCGCCTGATTCGATGCACCAGTTCCGCGAGATTGGTCACCTGAAAATACGTTGAGAAGGCTCGCACAAGCTGCCGGCTGGTCATCGCATCGGGCGCGCCTATCGCGAGCTCGACGGGCTCAAGATCGGCCAAACCTGCTTCGCGCCGGTTTATCGCGCTGCCTCGAATGGCCTCCACCTGCGCGTAGATGCCTTCCCCGCACTGCTCTCTAAGCGCTTCGCCGACCATCCGGCCGAGAGTGCCTACGTCCTCCCTGAGCGGAAGGTCTTTGGGCGAAAAGCTAATATCGCGGTTTATGGGATCACGGTTCATGAGGTCGATTCATTGGTTCGATGCATTGGTTGGATTCATGAGCTCAGAGCAATAACTGTCCCCGGAATTCCTGAGCGTCCAACTTGAATCCAATTTCAGCTGCCGGACGTACTGTCTAGTGTTCGAATTTTAGTAGGCCCACGATAGTCCAGTATTTACCGGCCCCAATTCGGACTCAATGCCTTGCCCCAAAACAATCAGACTGATATTTAAGAGGTGGTTCAGCAATGCCTAAATCGATTTTAATATGTGCTCTTGTGCTCATCGGCGCAAATCAGGCTTATGCCGCGCAACCTAAAGAGAAAGGCTTTTATGCAGGCGGTGTCGTCGGCTTTACAAGTTTTGATGATGACGGTCTTGGCAGCATCTATTCCGAAAAACTATCCAGCCAATCGGGTGCATTCGGCGTGTTCGGTGGGTACAAATTCTTGAAATACCTTTCCCTCGAAGGCCGCTTCACCTACCTGGGCAATGCAGGTGAATCGTTAAGGTACAAGCCCACCGCCTTGACAGCCAATGTTGTGGGCATCTTGCCACTGGGCACTAGTGGCTTGGAACTATTTGGTCAGGCTGGCCTCGGCGGAATCTTTATAAATGAAAATTTATCGAACGCAGGAATAGACAGTCAGGACAATGAGTTGGTCGGAAACGTGGGAGGCGGCATAAGAGCTTATGCCACAGACACCGTATCAATCAGTCTCGAATACGCTCGGTATGGCTGGGAGCAAGAAGACAAAGGCCAAACGTCTGACTTCACGACCGACACTGTGCTTTTCGGATTACAATGGCTGTTCTGAAGCCGTTTATCGATGGCGTCCACTATAAGCCATGATTGATGC
>Ga0209536_100016740_pt1 | contig 10415 bp, 15 predicted proteins | sample DeeMarSeWOR28_12_FD_187461 | JGI IMG/M metagenome (GOLD analysis project Ga0209536, IMG submission 187461) | Marine sediment microbial communities from White Oak River estuary, North Carolina - WOR-2-8_12 (SPAdes) (version 2) | ecosystem: Environmental > Aquatic > Marine > Intertidal zone >... | reverse complement strand
CATTTTTTATTTCTCCTTATTTTAGATTGTTATAATAATTTATAATTGTTCCACAAACTTTACAATAAAACTTTTGTTCATTTGAATCCCAAATTATATTTTCGTTTTGACAACAACATTCCATTATCTCAAATCCTTATATTTTAATTTACTATTGTTATTATTCCAATCTAATCTAGCTTTACATCTAGGACATGACTTAGGATTTTCCTTCCGTGATTCCCATTCATATCCACATTTAACACACTTCATAATAATAGTAATAGTAACCAGTCTATTTATAGTTTATGATATTATCCAAACTCATCAATGCCATACGTTTTAAACCCTCACTAGTACTACCAGCATTATGAATACCAAACAAAACATTACTACAACCAAACAGACCACTATGCAGAGGCAATGGTTCCTCCTCGAAAACATCCAGCACTATATATTTAAAACGCCTATGATACAACAACATATCCCTAGTATTAACAACTCGTCCACGACTTGTATTAATCAGAACAATATCCTTCTTCATCCTAAGGATAACATCCTTATTAATCAGATGGATACTAGATGGATTAAGATCAACATGTAAAGTTATAATATCAGACTGTTCTAATAATGTATCAAAAAGACAGTTACTACGACTTGGTATAATATCATAATGTAATATGTCCATATCAAGTTTAGAACATAGATGTCCAACAGTTTTTCCTATACCACCATATCCTATAATGCCAAGAGTTTTACCCTCTATAGTGTTACCGATTATCCGATCCCATAATCCAAGTCTACAGTTACTATCCAACATTTTTAGATGACGTTGACACATGATGATATAACCAACTACCAGCTCAGCTATCGACCTATCAAGACATCCACGGCAATCACCAACTGGTACAACACCTTTTATAATGTTATCAGTACCATGACCACAACGGCTGATCATCTTCAAGCATTTAGCTTTCTTTAATATCTCTTTTGTATATGGTTCACTACCTGCGATGATATAATTACAATCATAAAGTAGAGTGGTATAATTGTTTTTATCAGCATATATGATCCTATAATTTGGTATATGTTTTGGTAGAAACATTTTTGCAACACTGCTGACGATTAGTATTGTTTCTACCATCTGTTGAAACCCATACCTTCCAATGCACGTGATTCTATTTCATAACGACTAACTGTATGAAGGATGCTTTCATTATGCAGATGTTCCACTATACTACATGGTTCATAAACAATATGATAACCCTGGTTTATACATTGTTTAGCCCAGAGTACATCTTCCTGCGCTATGATGTTTTCATCAAACTGTATCTGTTTCCATATTTTTTTATCTATCATACTTGAACCATTGTTAAAAAGTGGGCTATGATGCTGCACTATTCTCTCATTACCATATATATGAAGGAAGTTACGGTATTCCACAGGGTTAGTAAGCTGATGTGGTATCTGACGGCTGTATACACCTGCGACTTTGTTATCTTTAAAATGTTTCCACATATGATATAGATATTCTTTACTATTTGGGTAGCAATGACTACTAATTATACAGATATATCTATTTGTGGTTTTCCTGATACCAATGTTTAATGCTTTACCATATGTAAAAGGATTAGGACATTGAACAGTTACAGCATTGTACATATCTGCTATTGTCTTAGTGTTATCATCGCTATGGCTGTCTACTATTATTATCTCTGTTTTAATTGTTTGTTTCTTAAGTCTTTTAAGGCATTCCTTGAGATGTTCTGCTTCGTTACGTGTACGAATAACTACACTAATCATGTTTTGTTACATCTCCACAGATAATTTTGATGTTATACCACAATCAATAGTGATACTAGAACCAGTGATACTCCTATTATTTATCAACATATCAACCAGCCCTATAATATCCTTAACATCCACAAGTCTCCTAAGAGGTATACGACCAACCTGTTCTTTATCAAAAGGTAACATACCCGTGCGTACAGGTCCTAGATCTATAATGTTACATCGTATATCACGACATGATAACTCAACAGCGAGACTATGTGTAAAACCTTTCATACCCGCCTTAGTCATACTATAAATACTATAATTCATCAGACTACCATTGCTATGTATACTACCAATGCTTATGATACATCCCTTAGTAATTGTGAGATTAGGGAGGAATAAACGTATCATGTTCAACATGGTTTTAAGATTACCATCTATCATATAATCTATATCATCCTTAGTGAATGCTTGAAAAGGTTTACGGATACATACACCTGCACAGTTGATGATTGTATCTACAGGTATATGCTCGATACATGCAAGTTTATATTTCAACTGTTCATAATCTGATATATCCACGTTAAAAACATTATCCACATTTTTAATATTTTTTTTATCAACACCATATATCTTATATTCTTTATGTTGTTGATAATATGTGAACAACTGTTTTCCTATACCATCTGCACAACCAGTTATAATAATAGTTTTCATATCTTCAAAACCTCCTTAGTTATATTAGTAGGAGTCCAACTGATTACTCCTAACATTGTTCCAATATATAATGTTAAAACAATCATAGTTACAATTAAGATTATAAAAAGGATATGCCATATGTTTTTTTTAAACCATTCCTTTATCATTTCTTCATCCTATACTCTACATATTTAAGATCACTTGGTGTATCAACACTATAGGTAACATGTTCTGTGTATACCATTTTGATTTTGATACCATTTTCCAATAGACGGTTCATATCTACGGATTCAAAACGTTCACATGGTGTCTCATTTATAGATGAGAATAACTTTAAAACATCTATTTTGAAACCTATGATACATACTTGTTTTAAAAGTTTTTTACAATTATATGGTATGTCAAATCTGCTGAAATACATAGCGTTACTATCTTTATCTACTACTACTTTAACCTCATTCTTATCACTATCATTAATGTTTAGATGTGACATAAGGTTAGTGACTTTGATGTTGGTATCAACTATTAATGGTCTAAGTGCTTGTTCTATCATCATAGGGGTAACCATGGGTTCATCACCCTGTATCATAACTGCTATATCAAAATGTTTACCCATGGTATGTTCCAGGTTTAAAACTGCTTCTGCACATTGGTTACTAGCTCTGTAATGTTTATCACTAGTTGCAATAGTTTTTCCACCAAATTTTTTTACACAATCCATTATCTCTTTGTCACCTGTTGCAACATATAATTCATCTAGTTGACTGCATCGTTTACTATTTTCATATACATGTTGAACCATAGGTTTACCATTTATTTTTGCTAATGGTTTACCAGGGAAACGACTGCTATTCATACGTTCAGGTATAAGACCAACAATCCTCACCATAACCATATCACTCCTTATAACAACTATTTATAATATTTACATAACGACCTAATACATCCTTATCTGGATAATCAACAACCTCACGAAGAAAAGTATTACGTGCATCCATATTATAAAAACTATTCATACCACCAACCAGACGGGATAATGTATTATAAAACTTATCACGACAATCCATCAGACAATTCTCCATATAATAACCAATAGTACTCTTATTGCAATGAAGGTAATCCATACATAACACAGGGATGTTTTTCTTAACAGCCTCCCAAGTCATACTTGTACCAATATCCACCACAATATCACACCAACGCAGTAGACTACTAGGGTTACAATCACCATAGACAAAACAAATATTACCCAGGTTTTTAAACATAGGATATTTATTCAACAGACGGTTAATAACAATATCACTATTACGACTACGTGCATGACCCTTAACCACTAGATATACATTAGGATGGTTTAATATCATTTTAATACTTCGACCTACCTCATCCCAATCAACAGGGTAACACTGGTTACGAAGGAACATTACAACACGTAACCCAGTATGTTTATTAGGATAACATATTAGATGTTTATCATAGAAATCCATCCATTCATCACAATAACGACAGCTACCTAACATCTTAACCTTACCATCATCTACATGTTTTTTATAACGCCTACCAGTGATCCAGTTAGGGACTATGATATAGTCAAAAACATTGAAACATCTACGTCTATCAAAACCATCGTAACCTAGTTCATCTATGGTTTCAAGCTCATTGATATATGGGGCATCACCATGAGGGAGACTTAACACCTTATAACCATGTCTATGTGCATGTTGTACCATACTGTTTGTAAAATAGTTCATAACCCAATCGAAAACCACGACACCATCTTCACTGTTGAAAACCTGATCAGCTATATTTTTTATAACATGGTCAACTTTGTTTTTAATATAGTTATATCTATTTGTATATCTATCCATCCTCTGATAATATTTCTTATAAAAATATAGATACAAACAGTTTATATGTGTTATAGTTACCTTACCCATTTTTTTAAGCAGGTTCAACCTATAGTCATATATATATTTTTTATCAGAGACCAATAGTATATCAACAGGTATATCAGTAGTTTTTAACCATTTCCAAACGACAGGTGTGATATGATCTATATCATTATTATGACGTAGGAATACATACAGCTTCTTAGTCATTATTTTTATAACCTCTTTTGAGTACGGTCCTTATAAAACTTTAACAGATGCTTAGGGAAATCTTTACGTGGTACAAAACCACGGTCCATCCAACCAACAAAACGATCAATACAATCCTGATAATATTTCTTACGACCTGGATCAGTTTCCAAATCACGGATACCCTCCAACACTGGTATCCATAGGTTACGATATACAACCTCCTCCCAAGGACCAAAATAGTTCACAGCATACGGGTTGAAATATTTTTCAGCCTCAGCCTCAGTACGATACATCTGCAACCAATGAAGATACATATGAGCAAGGAACAAACCCACACCTAAATTGATACCAAACACAATAGGAATACCAATATATGGATGAGGAAAACGATGACTAACATAAGGATAGATACTAACAGCTATATTAAAAAACAAAAGTATCATGCTACCTACAGGTGCAACTTTTTTAAGTTTAACATACTGCACGTTGAACAAACGCCTCCATCGTTCCTGACTTTTATCAACAACTATCTCATTCATGTAACACCTTCAAATAGTTCCTATACCAATCAGGGTTATCAGATAGACTCATGATTTTACATGGGACACCCAACACGAGGCTATTACTAGGAACATCCCTATCAACCTTAGTGAAACTACCAATAACAACATTGTTACCAATGGTGATACCACCAACTATCATGACAAAAGGATAAATACAACAGTTACTACCAATAACTGGTACACCCTTTTTACTCCCGTACTGTTCACCAATAGTTACACAATGATAAATATCACAATTTTCACCTATCACGACACCCTTGCCAATAATGGTACCAATACCCTGATGATGAATACAAGTACTACGAGGTAGTTTTGGATATATATCAGCATACCTATAACGTTTCATATTATTATTTCCTCATCTTTATTTGAATATACACGACCACAATGCATACATACAAAACATTTGGTTTTAACATCCTGAATAACGTTATTATTATTCTTACAAAAAGGACAAACAGGATAAACAATATCATTATTTTTATTATTCCTGAAATGTTTGAAATAAGTAATACCAACAATACATGCAGTTATAAAAGATAAACATGCCCAGAATAAAAAAACATTATCCCAACCACCAGTCTCCAATACCAAAAATGGTACAACCAACCCTATAAGAAATGTACCTATATATCCCATGCCATCAATAAAACCAGTAGATGATGCAACTACAGATTCTTTCCTGAATCGACTAGGGAGAGTACAAACAAGGAATACATGAGGACCATAAAGAAATGCACTACTAACCAATAATAATACTACAGCGGTTATTGGATCAACAAAAGGAAATAATAACCATATGATACCCATAGATGTTAAAAATATTATACTTATAAGATCCTTATTAAGAGGTATACGATTATAAGATAATGTACCAATTATACCAGCGATAGGTATAAGCGCTACTTTAAACGCATCAAAACCAAAGAACTCCACAATAGGTATATTACCTGTTTGCACGAGATATACAAAAAACCATGTTAATACACCATAACGTACCATGTTTAAAAACAATAACGAAACACCACTTAACATGATAGGTAACGTTAATGTCATCTTAATCTGTTTTTTAACACTATGAACAGGTATGAACTGTTTACGAGGTTTAGTGAAATATAATGTGATACCACGTGTTATAAGTACTACTGATGCAACCCAGAAACCTGCTCTCCAACCCCAGATTGATACTGCAAATGCTGATACTAAAAATGTTACTGCAGTGCCAAACTGATATGAACACCCCAGTATCGTAGTAGAACGATCACGATCTATATCATTAAGTTGAATCTCAGAGTTAGCACGTACTACACTTGACCAGCCCATAGCCTGGAAGAAACCATCAGATGTTTCTAAGATTATTAAAACAACTAAATATCCTCCTAAGAAACCCATAAGCATATTAGCTATTCCACTGAGACAGAGACCAAATGCTATATAGATAAAAGGGTTGAAACGTTCAGATATTTGACCATGTAGAAACTGACCGATAGCATAACTAGCGAAAAAACCACTAGCTACAAAACCTACATAATACATATTCCAATCAGTGAACACTATTAACAATGCAGCCATCACTATCGACAGGTTCACCTTACCGAAATATGTCAACGCATATGTACTCCATATATTCCAAAATTGTTTATTCATATTATTTTTCCCACCATATATTCATGTTTTTATTTTACATAGGGGCAATGTCCCTATTTTTTTCCCCTTATCTTTTTTTTAATATTAGATGAAGATTGATAAGGATAATAAGGAGTTACAATAACCTTACCGTTAATCGATTCCATATACTCCCTAACTTTTTGTATATCATCAATATTATGACTCTCTGATTCCATACATATATCAGGTTGAAATAGTTTTAAATTTGGAATAGGTGAATATGTTTTCTGTGGTACCACTAAATCTACATATTTTAAATCCTGTGCTAAACCCATTCGTTCATCAAAACTAAGTATAGGTTTTTTTTGTTTTTTTTCAAGTACTGCTTCTTTTGTGAGTATACCTACAATTGATCTTCCATCTTCACCAGCTATTCTTTTAGCATTATACATCTGTAAACGATGACCTCTATGTGCTATATCAAAAACATAATAACTATAGACGGTTTTACTCATTTCTTTATCATCTCTTTTTTACAGATTGTTTTATCATCATATGTAAACTTCCAGTTTTTAACAGGTATCGTCCATTTGCCATAACGTAATTTTAAATAACCAGCTGTATCATCAGGTATTAAAAAATCCATGTTCATATAATTATGATGTTTCAATTTTGAAAAAAAACCTTTTGGTATTCTACTAAGTATCCTACTGCTACCATGTTTTATATATAAAATATAGAGATGTTTAATTATGAAATCTAAGATGCATCCTACTATGTTATCATCATGGTTATTCCAAAACTGTATATAATAATCATTTTGTTTTTCATAGATATTTATATCAAATTTTAAACCATTTTTTTTAAATTGTATGTTACATTCACTATGTATATTATCCATAGTGAAACCTTTTTGTTCAAACAATGGTAACAGTTCAATTATTTTAAAATAATCCTCTCTGAATATACCTATATCAAATTCTTTATCCCAACTGAGTAGATGATTATCTCGATATATACCTAGTAGTGTACCAAAATCTAACCAGTATAAAATATTATTACTATCAAGTATTTCTTTAAATGTCTTAATACTCATACTTTTTTCTCTCTTTCTTTAATTATTTCATTAATCTTTAGGACACCTTGTAAAAGATCTGCATTATCAATACAATATGCTAACTCTGATGTATCTTTAGGGAGACAGTAACCACTAAATGACCAGCCTGGTGATAGATACCGTGGACTGCATCGTGGATCACATTTAATGATGTCCATAATTTTTGTAGGATTAATATCATATTTTTCACATATGAACTGTATCTGATTGGCAAAACTAATTTTAGTACTACCTAAAGCGTTTGCAACCAGTTTAATTAATACTGCTTCTTCTGGTTCAACTAAAAAAAACTTTGAATGATCATACCATGGGCAGATTTTTTTAATAATCCTAAAAAGTTTTTTATCAACCATACCTATAACGTTCATCTCAGGTTTAACAGTATCCTGGAAGGCTTTTTTTTCATAAAGCCATTCAGGGAAAACAATAATAGGAAAACTATATTTTTTAATAACATTGTTTATATATCCAATCCCAAGTGTACTTTTAATAATTACAATACCTTTATATTCCAATATAGATAAATGTTTTAATACTGAATCTACAATTGACATATCTAACCTTTGGGAGTTATTCATATTTGTTGGTACACATATAAACACAGCATCTTTTTCTTTAATTGAATACCAATCAAACTCGTTAGTATCCTTATCATAGCTTTCTACAATATTATGATAATATTTTAAAACATGATAAAGAGGTCGTCCTACTGTCCCAATCCCTACTACTCCTATTTTCATATTTTTTCATACCACCTGATCGTTCTTATAAGTCCATCATCTAAATCTACTATTGGTCTATATCCAAGTTTTTTAATTCTAGTAATATCAGCACATCTTCTATTTGTACTACCTATCATGGGTTTTGATGTTATGATCCTTGTTTTAACATTCATTAATTTCATTATTTTTTTAATAAGGTCGAGTATCAATATCTCTTTGTCACTACCTATATTATATATTTCTTTGATTTTACCATGTCTTGTAATTATATCAATGGCTTTTATCATATCATCAATGTAACAAAAACTACGTGTTTCAGATCCATCGCCTTGTATCTTTAGATATTCATATTTTTTTTGTTTAATGTTTTTTAATTTCAAAATGTTTTCTGGTATTACGTGTCCTGTTCCCATACGTGGTCCATAAATATTATGGGGACGTATGATAATAGAATTTAGTCCACAGTTTAAAACAATGCTTTCACCAGCTATTTTACTAGTTGCATAGCTGAAACGTGGATTAAAAATATCATCTATGACTAATCTTACGTTTTCATCAGTAGGTATTTTTTTATCATGTTCACATGCATAGACTTCACTAGATGATGTAAAAATAAATTTACAGTTTTTATTGTTTTTTTTACAATAATCAATTATGTTAAATAATGATAATAAATTGATTTTAGATGTATCATATGGGTGTTCATAGAAATTTCTTGTACCATTAACAGCAGCTAAATGAAAAACTATATCATAATTATATCCTATATCATAAATAGTTTCTGTAAGGTTATGATTTATGAACTCTATGTTTTTATTATCTAGCAGCATTTTTAAATCTTTATCCATATTTCCACGATATAGATTGTCAATGATTGTTACATCATGATGTTTTTTTGTATAATATTTTGCTAAATAGAAACCTATGAAACCTGCGCCACCAGTTATAAGAATTTTCATTTTATTATCCACCAGTCAGCATCACGACCTGTATAAAGATCCATGTTATGTTCACGTGTGTAATCATTCACTGCATGTACAACACCGCCATATCTACTACCATAATCATGACCACCAAGTATACCACCAGGTTTAACCTTAGGAAGATAAAGGGTTATATCTTTCATGACGTAATCATAACTATGATTACCATCGATGTATACAAAATCTAAACTATCATCATCAAACTTGTCATAAACTGCATCTGAATAGTTACGATAAAAAAGGACACGACTACCAAAACTTTTAAGATAACGAGTAGCATCATAAAACACGTTGTTACCTACAATGTTCTTCTTACGATACCCCCCCATATCTTCAGTGTAATCTTCATATGGGTCGATGCAATAAAGTTTCTGCATTGGTAAAACTAGTAACATTACTTTAGCGTTAAAACCATTCTGTGTACCTATCTCCACACCCAGTAGGTTTTTATGTTTATAGTTCTCAAGGATGTACCCTGTCATACCACGGATGAAATAATGAGGGACATAACGTTTACCCAGTCGTAGTAATCTATGTATTAGTTCATAATATATTTTATCTTTAAGATCAAACAGGTTTTTATTCCATGGTTCACCAATACTCTGAAAAGTCGTAGTCATTGGTTTCTCCTATTTTTTTATACTTAAATCTTTAACATTTAAAACCTCATCAACAAATTCACCAGTTTCCAGATCAATACCAGCATCTGCATTGTTCTCACCAAAACTAACTTTGGAATCAATAATCTTCTTCCAACCCAGAGGCAAACTAAGATAAAAATCAAACATCTCCCTACGAAGATGAAAACCACGTTTCTTCTGATAAATCTTCCAATCATGACGATAACTGAAATTACCATAGAAACTCCCAGATATATGACCTATCCA
>Ga0209536_100016739_pt1 | contig 10416 bp, 8 predicted proteins | sample DeeMarSeWOR28_12_FD_187461 | JGI IMG/M metagenome (GOLD analysis project Ga0209536, IMG submission 187461) | Marine sediment microbial communities from White Oak River estuary, North Carolina - WOR-2-8_12 (SPAdes) (version 2) | ecosystem: Environmental > Aquatic > Marine > Intertidal zone >... | reverse complement strand
ACATGGACTTTCTGCGCATGGAAGGCGAGGACCACTTCCTGGCCTTCCTGCCGGCGAGCCACCGCCGCACAATCCGCGACGGCTGGTACGACGGCATCCGCTCGGCCCGGGAGGAACATCTGGAGGCCCCCGATGACTGGCTGGATGTGGAATCCGTTGCCGGTTATCGCACCGGTGATCCACAGCGCGAACTGTACCGTCACGTTGAACAGCGTCTCTCGGCAGCCGCACGTCTGGGTGAGGACCTTGACCGCTGCGGTTCGGGGCAGTGCAGCGACCCGGATGCCGGCGCGGCGGAACAAAAGGTCGACCGGGCCATGCAGCAAATCGCCGCCTTGGGTGGTGAGCACCTCGTGGTATTTCCCGATGTCGCATTCGTCAGGGTCGGCCTGGGGCAGGGCGCGGAGGCACTTGCCTATACCCTGATCCACAACAAGGCCTACACGGATGTCACCTCCATGCTCGACGATGCGCAAGACCGCGACCGCAGCGACAAGCAGAATGACACCCTGACGGTGCTGAACTGGCTGGAGGGTTCCTACCCCAACTTTTTCTTCGATGTCGATATCGAACGGATCGACGACTTCACCAGCCGCTATATCGCCATCCGGGACCGCGAGGATTACGAGAAATTCGTTGCACTCTACGGCGTGCGCCGCACCAATACCGACTTCTGGGAGATCGCCGACTGGTTCCATGACCAGTATGCGCGGGAAAAACCGGTGTTGTCGGGCCTGTTCGACCTCAACCGCTACCGCAACCGCTAGCAGCACGGGGCAGCCGGCAATCGCTCATGACACAGTTTCGCCGCTGCCGGCAACGCGACGCCAGTTCTCCTCGTCACGATAGACCTCGTGGCACGCCCAGCGCGCGAACTCCCCGCGCGTGGTGACCGCCGTGGTGCGACGGCCAAGACCGGCCACGTGCTTGTAGATGAGCTTGCGAGCCGGATCCTGGTCACGTTCATCGAGTTCGATGATCAGACGCACGGCCCACTCGTCGCCATAGCGACCGTTGCTGTAGTAATGGCCGGCCCGCAGGCTCCCCGCCCCGATGCCTCTTCCAGCATGGTGCTGCGTCGCCAGTTCATAGATCCTCTGCAGGTCGCTCTCGGTGACATCGACAAACGAGTCGATCTCGCTGAGAGCGTAGACAAAATCCTCGTGCGCGATACCGGCGCGCCAATCGCGGGTTTGCTCCCCAGGCTTTGGCTGCCGCATGCGGTGGAGGTAGGCGGGATAGACGCGCCAGTGAAACAGGGCATTGAATACCACTGCCACCAACAGCATGACGAGGGCATTGAGCAGGACCGGCACGGCAGCGAAGGCATAGCCGAGCGCATGCACGTCGGCACCGCCGACGACGGCCACCAGGGCCGTCGCACCTCCCGGCGGGTGGATGCAGCGCAGGTAATACATGCAACCGACCGCCAGCCCGACGGCCAGTGGCGCTGCCACCAGGGCCTCGGGCACGAACCGGGTACAGGTCACCCCGACCAGGGCGGAGACGACATGCCCGCCCAGCAGCGACCATGGCTGCGACAGCGCACCGTGCGGGACCGCAAACAGCAGCACGGCCGAAGCACCCATCGAGGCGACCAGGAAAACACTCGAACTACCCAGGAAATGCTGGCTGATGAGGTAGACCGAGAGTATGCCCAAGAAGGCCCCGGCTGCTGATACCAGCTTCTCAACATGGCTTGCCGGCGGTCTTTCCGCGCCGATAAGCTTCAGCAATCGGGTCAATCGCGTATTGATGTCGTCCATGGAGAAGGTCCCCTGAACAGCCCCCTAGAACACGCCGCGCATCACCGCGACCTGCCAGAGCAAGGCGCTGCCCAGCGCGATGAAGTCCGAGACCACCATCAGACTGTGTCAGCCATTGTCCAAGTACTAAGGGTAGTGATTGCTTTCAATGACGCAGGCAGGTTCGGTCCATCTAGAAAATGTAGGACATGTTCCTGAAGCCGGCGATCGGGTGCTGCTGGAACACCGTGATGTTGCCCGCGTCATCCTGCAGCAGCAGTTCGGTCTGGTTGCGGACAAAGCTGTAGACCGTCTGCGAGTTTGTCTTTGGGGTATACATCCAGACCAGGTTGTGCCGGATGCTCAACGTTCCCTTGACGCTGTACAGTCCGCTCTTCAGGCGAAAGCGATTGCCGCGGATCTCGAGGATGTCGCCGGTGGAACCGTACCACTTGCCCTCGAGCAGGGAGACAGCCGGTGCGGTATTGGCGGCATAGGGCAGACCCGCCCGACCGCCCTGCCAGGCGGAAGTCCAGGGCATGTTGCCCGCCCCCCAGGGCATACCCTCCCAGGAGCTGCCGCCAGACCACGGCATACCGCTCCAGGGCGTCATACCGAAGCCGCTGCCCGGCCAGCCGCCCATACCACCCATGGCCGGCCACATGCCCATGCCGGGCGTCATGGCACTCCAGGGAGAGGTCCAGCTGCTGACCGGCCAGCCACCGCCGCCCCAGTCGTTGTCATCGACCATGTCCGCCATCACATTCATGGCGGTCAGCATCATCCGGAACATCAGGCCGAACATGTCGTCAAAAGCCTCGGCGTCTGCCCGCACGGGCAGCAGGAGGGACAGCAGCAGCAGGCAGGTTGCGCGTCGGTGTGTCATGACTGCGACATCAGGCATGAATCCTAGGGAAAGTATGGATTTTGCGGGGCATATCTGCCACTTGGGCCGCTAGCATACAATATATGGGTACAACCGACCATAAAAACACGATATCTGGGGCCGCACATGGAACCGCAGCTTTTCTGATGTCACAACCAGCCCCGGATGAGTGGATACCCACATTTTTTCACAGCTTTTCAGCACGATAATCCACAACGCCCATGCTAGACTTCACAACCTAATTCTATTGCCCTGAATCCATGACAAAAATAACCGAACTGCTCAGGCAGCGCATTCTGTTCCTTGATGGCGCCATGGGTACCATGATCCAGCGCCACAAGCTCGGCGAGGCCGATTACCGTGGCGAACGCTTTGCCGACTGGCCCAGCGACCTGAAGGGCAACAACGACCTGCTGGTGCTGACGCAGCCGGAAATCATCCTCGACATCCACGCCCGGTACCTCGAGGCCGGTGCCGATATCATCGAGACCAACACCTTCAACGCGACCCGGGTCGCGATGGCGGATTACGGCATGGAGGCACTCGTCCCGGAGATCAACCGGGCCGCCGCAGAACTCGCCCGGCAGGCCGCCGACGCGGCCACCGCCGCCGCCCCGGACAAGCCGCGCTTCGTTGCCGGCGTGCTGGGACCGACCAACCGCACCGCCTCGATCTCGCCCGATGTCAACGACCCGGGCTTCCGCAACATCCATTTCGACGACCTGGTCGAGGCCTATACCGAGGCCACGGACGCCCTGGTCGAGGGCGGCGTGGACATCCTCCTCATCGAGACCGTCTTCGACACCCTCAACGCCAAGGCGGCCGTATTCGCCGTCGAGCAGTACTTCGACCGCACCGGGACACGCCTGCCGGTGATGATCTCTGGCACGATTACCGATGCCTCCGGACGCACGCTGACGGGGCAGGTCACCGAGGCCTTCTGGAACTCGCTCTCCCATGCCCGGCCGATGAGTATCGGGCTGAACTGCGCGCTCGGGGCCGACCAGCTGCGCCAGTATGTCGAGGAACTCGCCGGCATCGCCGACACCTTTGTCTCGGCGCACCCGAATGCCGGCCTGCCGAACGAGTTCGGCGAGTACGACGAGACCCCGGAGCAGATCGCCGCCGAGCTGGGCGACTGGGCCGCGAACGGCTTCATCAACATCGTCGGCGGCTGCTGCGGCACCACGCCGGAGCACATACGCGCCATTGTCGAGGCGGTCAGCAAGCACCCGCCGCGTGCCATCCCCGAACTGCCGGTTGCCTGCCGGCTCGCCGGCCTGGAGCCCTGCAACATCGGCGCCGACTCGCTGTTCGTCAATGTCGGCGAGCGCACCAACGTCACCGGCTCCGCCCGTTTCAAGCGCCTCATCATGGAGGGCGACTACGAGACCGCGCTGGAGGTGGCGCGCCACCAGGTCGAGAACGGTGCCCAGCTGATCGACGTCAACATGGACGAGGGCATGCTGGACGCCGAGGCGGCGATGGTACGTTTTCTCAACCTGATCGCGGCCGAACCGGATATTGCCCGCGTGCCCGTCATGATCGATTCCTCCAAGTGGTCGGTCATCGAGGCCGGCCTGAAGTGCATCCAGGGCAAGGGGGTGGTGAACTCCATCAGCCTGAAGGAGGGCGAGGCCGCCTTCATCGAACAGGCCCGGCTGATCCGCCGCTACGGCGCGGCCACCATCGTCATGGCCTTCGACGAGCAGGGCCAGGCCGACACGCAGCAGCGCAAGGTCGAGATCTGCAGCCGCGCCTACCGCATCCTGACCGAACAGGTCGACTTCCCGCCGCAGGACATCATCTTCGACCCCAACATCTTCGCCATCGCCACCGGCATCGAGGAGCACAACAGCTACGGCCTGGATTTCATCGAGGCGACCCGCGCGATCCGCAATACCCTGCCGCACGCCATGGTCTCGGGCGGGGTGTCTAACGTCTCGTTCTCGTTCCGCGGCAACAACCCGGTACGCGAGGCCATCCACGCCGTGTTCCTCTATCATGCCATCCACGCCGGCATGAACATGGGCATCGTCAACGCCGGTCAGCTGGCGATCTACGCGGAGATCCCGGAGGAACTTCGCGAGCGCGTCGAGGACGTCGTGCTGAACCGCCGCGAGGACGCCACCGAGCGACTGCTGGAGATTGCCGACAAATACCGCGGCAACGGTGCGGCCGCCGAGAAGGAGGCGGACCAGGAATGGCGCAGCTGGCCGGTCAACAAGCGCCTCGAGCACGCCCTGGTCAAGGGCATCGCCGACTTCATCGAGGAGGACACCGAGGAAGCGCGCCAGGCCGCGGAGCGACCGCTCGCCGTGATCGAGGGGCCGCTGATGGACGGTATGAATGTGGTCGGCGACCTGTTCGGCGATGGCAAGATGTTCCTGCCGCAGGTGGTCAAGTCCGCCCGGGTGATGAAAAAGGCCGTGGCCTACCTCATGCCGTTCATGGAGTCCGAAAAGGACGGCGCCAGCCGCAGCAACGGCCGCATCCTGCTGGCGACGGTCAAGGGCGACGTGCATGACATCGGCAAGAACATCGTCGGCGTCGTACTGCAGTGCAACAACTACGAGGTTATCGACCTCGGCGTCATGGTACCGGCGGAGACCATCCTGAAAACCGCGCAGGACGAGGCGGTGGACATCATCGGCCTGTCCGGGCTGATCACGCCCTCGCTGGACGAGATGGTGCACATCGGCCGGGAGATGCAGCGCCGCGGCTTTACGCTGCCGCTGCTTATCGGCGGCGCCACTACCTCGCAGATCCACACCTCGGTAAAGATCGACCCGCAATACGAGAATGCGGTGGTCTACGTGCCGGATGCCTCGCGCGCCGTCGGCGTCGCCAGCAGCCTGCTCAGTGCGGACCAGCGCGGCGACTACATTGCACAGCTCAAGGACCGCTACCGCCAGCTGCGCGAGCAGCGCGAGGCCCAGCAGCAGACCCGCCAGCTGGCCACGCTACAGGAGGCGCGGGCCAACCGCTTCAGCAATGACTGGGAGCACTACCAGCCGGTTGCACCGACCTTCACCGGTACGCAGGTGTTCGACGACTACCCGCTGGCGGAACTGGCGACACGCATCGACTGGGGCCCGTTCTTCAAGACCTGGGAGCTTGCCGGGCGCTACCCCGACATCCTCGAGGACGAGGTCGTCGGCAGCGAGGCACGCTGCCTGTTCGACGACGCTACCACCATGCTGCGGCAGATCATCCAGGAGAAGTGGCTGACCGCCAGGGCGGTGATCGGCTTCTACCCGGCCAGCACGGTCAACGACGATGACGTGGAGCTCTATACCGACACCTCGCGCGGCGAGGTACTGACCACCTTCCATTTCCTGCGCCAGCAGATGCACAAGCGCCGCCAGGCACCGAACCAGTGCCTGGCCGATTTTATCGCGCCGAAGGCAACCGGGATCGCCGATTACATTGGCGCCTTCGCGGTCACCGCCGGCATCGGCATCGAGACGAAACTGGCGGAGTTCGAGGCCGACCACGACGACTACCACGCCATCCTGCTGAAGGCGCTGGCGGACCGCCTGGCCGAGGCCTTCGCCGAGCGCATGCACGAGCGCGTGCGCAAGGAATTCTGGGGCTATGCAGCCGGCGAGAACCTCGGCAACGAGGAACTAATACGCGAGGAGTATCGCGGCATCCGCCCGGCGCCCGGCTACCCGGCCTGCCCGGACCACACGGAAAAGCAGACACTCTGGGAACTCATCGATCCGCTCGGCAATGCCGGCATCAGCGTCACCGAGAGCTTTGCCATGCTGCCGGCCGCCTCGGTCTCGGGCCTGTACTTCTCGCACCCCGAGTCCGCCTATTTCGGCACCGGCAAGATCGGCCGCGACCAGGTCGAGGACTACGCCGTGCGCAAGGGCATGCCGGTCAGCGAGGTCGAACGCTGGCTGGCGCCGGTGCTAGGCTACGAACCCGGGAAGGCATGACGCGGCTGCCCGCCGGCAACGCAACCCCATTGCAGACAGGAGGACATCATGTCGCACGACACCACAGCATCCGGCAGCGAAGTCACCTCGGCAACCAGCGCCGTATGGGACAAGCATGTCACGGTTCCCGACACACCGGCCGGCTTCACCGTGCGGACCACGTACCCGAACAACCCGGACGGTGCCGAGGTCATGCTGGAGCGATGGGAGGCGGGCAGCGCCGAACCGCCGCACTCCCACCCCGGCGATGACATGACCGTGGTCGTGGAGGGCAGGATGGCCGTGCAGTTTTTCACCCGCGAGGGCGGTGAACTCGTAGCTGACGGTGAACCGCTGGTTCTCGGTAAGGGGGAGGCCGGCTACATCCGCGCCGGTCGCATTCACGATGCGAAATACCTCGAGGACTGCAAGCTCGTCTACGTGCATGACGGCGCCTTCGGGTTCACGGCCGAGTGAAGGCCACCGCGGAACTGCAGGTCGTGCCGATCGGCAGCGGCGTCAGCGTGCGCGAGGAAATCACCCGCGTGGTCGCGCTGCTCGAGGGCCGTGACTTCATCATCCAGACCCATGCCTCCGGCACCAATATCGAGGGCGAGCTGGAAGACATCCTGGATGCCGTCAGGTCCGTGCACGAGTCGCTGCACGATACGGGCACGGTTCGTATTGTCAGCTACCTGAAGCTGGAAACCCGCACCGACAAGACGCCGACCCTGGCCGGCAAGCAACTCTGATCCACGTGTGCGCAGCGAAGAAGGGACTCAATGAAAGAGATCGCGCAATCCCGTTAACGTTGCGACCATCATTGTCGGATTACGGCCTTCGGCCTAATCCGACCTACGCAAGGATGGCAAGACAGGACCGGGTTAGCGAAACATAACCCATCACCCGTGAAGCTAGCGTAGGCCGAATTAACGAAGCATAACCCATCACCTGCGCATTAACGTAGGTCGGATTAGCAAAGCGTAATCCGACACCTGCGCGGCCACAAATCAGCACCACAACCACTTGCCGAACCAGCTGACGTAGGTCGGATTAGCGAAGCATAATCCGACACCAGCACTCTGCGAAACCGACACCCGTCCGTACCGACACATCAAATAAAACTGATAATTCCGCTTCGCGGCGTGTACCATTGCCTGCATGAAAGGTTGCAGCGCAACATGACCGACGCCCGCTTCACCAGCGCATGCGCCACGGGCGATGACTGGCAGACGGTTGCCAGGCAATGCCTGTCGGAACTGGAGACCGGCAGCCTGCCGGCCAGCCTGGGCCTGCTGTATGTGACGGAACCGCTGGCGCCGTACATCGCGGATCTGCACAGCCACCTGCGCGACAAAACCGGTGTGCAGGACTGGGTCGGTACGGTCGGCGGCGGCATCTGCGCCCCCGGACGCGAGATCTACGATGAACCGGCGGCCTCGGTCATGCTGGCAAGCCTGCCGGATGAGGCTTACCGCCTGATTCCATCCGGGATCGATGCCCTCAGCGAGATGCTGGTAAACAATCGAGACTGGATCACGGAGCACGCCGCGCATTTCGGCATTGTGCATGGCGATCCACGTGACAACCGGGTACCGCAGATCATCGAGTCACTGTCACACGACCTCGACCCGGGTTTCCTGGTCGGCGGCCTGTCATCGGCGAGCGACGAGAACTTCCAGACGCAGATCGCCGGCGAACCCTGCGAGAACGGGCTGTCCGGTGTCCTGCTATCGTCAGAGGTGCCGGTTATCAGCGGCCTCACCCAGGGCTGCACGCCGCTGGAGGGCAGGCACACGGTGACACGCTGTGACCGCAATGTGATCGTCGAACTCGATGGCCGGCCGGCGCTGGATGTCTTCCGCGAGGACATCGGCGAGGTCCTGTCGCGCGATTTCTCACGGGTCGCCGGCTACATCTTCGCCGGCCTGCCGATACCCGGCTCCGATACCGGCGACTACCTGGTACGCAACCTGATTGGCATCGACCCGGAGGAAAAACTCCTTGCCATCGGCGATATCGTCGAGGAAGACGATGCCATCATGTTCTGCCGGCGTGATGGCGACAGCGCCCGCGAGGATATGCAGCGCATGTTGCGCGACCTGCGAAGGCGCTCGGGCGGCACCATCCGGGGCGGCGTCTACTACACCTGTCTGGGACGCGGCCGCTACCAGTTCGGCGAGCATTCGGAGGAGTTGCAAATTATCCGCGACGAACTCGGCGATTTCCCCCTGACCGGTTTCTATGCAAACGGCGAGATATCCCACAACCGTCTATACGGCTACACCGGGGTACTGACGCTGTTTGTCTGAAGGCCCTGCCAGTAATCCGCAAGGCTGCGCGAGACACATACACAACCGACTACCTCCCCCGAACGGGCGGAGACAGAAGGTCGTTTACAGGGGTAGTCCGCCGTAGCGGCTCGCCCCGAACACGGCTGGTGTAAATTCGGGCTAAAGTCGTTCCGGCAGCATGGAACGAACCTCGCGTGCGTTGTACTGGCCAAGGTTCTTTCTGATTTCGGTAATGCGCATGTTGGCCGGCCTGCCGAGTTTATCGCGCAACAGTCCGAGGAAGTGCGGACCCGCCACCACGCACAGCCGGTTGTGGCGCTTGCCGTTGAAGGCGGCACGCACCCGCCGCGCGATCTCGCCGGCAAAGCGGATGGATTCCTGTTCCCGGGGATCCACGCTGCTGCCCATGGCATGACGCCCCTGGCCATTGCTGTCGAACGCACGGCCCGGGCGGTCGGATTTCAGTTCCTGCGCGCGGCCCCGCCCCTCGGGATGATGCAGCTGCTCGATCTCTTCCAGCGGCCCGCGGGGATTTGCCACGGTATAGATCGTGGCCTTGGTCTGATCTGCTATTAGAATCAGCGGCTTGGGCATAATTCCTCCATTTATTCTGAAGTTATCCTGCGGGGATGAGAATTTCATCACCCTTACACTATAGGTAGTCAGGCTTCAGCAATTTGACAAGGAGGAGGCAACGGCTGGACCTGCGAATGGCTGTCGTCAGGAAACGCAGGCTCGGGACAGGTCTCAGTCCTTCCAGTACTGCTCCGTGGTGATATGCCCGGGCTCACGACGCCGGTTTTTCCTGAGACCGCGCGATTCCAGCACGGCCTGGGTGTCGCGCACCATGGATGGATTGCCGCAGATCATCACCTGCGAGGATTCGGCTGTCAGCGGCAGATCCGCATGCGCCTCCAGGCGACCGTCCTCGATCGCTGCGGGCACGCGCGCATTGATGCCGATATCGGTCTCCTCGCGACTGACAAAGGGAATGTAGGACAACTGCCCGGGGTGCAGCGTTATGAGACGGTCAATGGTATCGCGGTAGGTCAGTTCATCCAGGGTCCTGACGGAATGCACCAGCACCACCCTGGCGTAACGCTGCCAGACCTCGCTGTCGCCAAGAATCGACAGGAACGGGCCAATGGCGGTGCCGGTGGAAAGCAGCCAGAGCGAGTCGGCATCCGGCAGTTCGCTGAGCACCAGCAAGCCGGAGCTGCGCCCGGCCAGTTGGATGGCATCGCCCGGTTGCAGGCGGACGAATTCGCGGGTCAGAGGGCCATCCGGAACGGTAATGAAGTAGAACTCCAGCAGCGGATCGTGCGGGGCATTGACGAAGGAGTAGGGGCGTGCCACGCGCTCGCCGTCGATATCCAGCGCGACGCGCGTGAACTGCCCGGCCTTGAAGGGCGGGATGTCCGCCTCGACCTGCAGCGAGTAGAGCCGGTCGGTCCATTGCCTCAGGCTGACAACGGTGCCGTCCACCCAGGCACTCATGGCATCCCGATCCCGACGAGGATTTCCCCGCCCTGCAGCCTGACCGGCCAGGTCTTCAGCGCCTCGGT
>Ga0209536_100016738_pt1 | contig 10416 bp, 16 predicted proteins | sample DeeMarSeWOR28_12_FD_187461 | JGI IMG/M metagenome (GOLD analysis project Ga0209536, IMG submission 187461) | Marine sediment microbial communities from White Oak River estuary, North Carolina - WOR-2-8_12 (SPAdes) (version 2) | ecosystem: Environmental > Aquatic > Marine > Intertidal zone >... | reverse complement strand
ATCTCTGCAGCCACTTTTGATTCAAAGAAGGGACCGAAGCCCCAATGGGCATTGTAGTAAGTCCCATGAAGTTCAACCACCCGGCCGATGGAACCGGGAATATAACCGCTTGTTATCTTTATTTCTGACATATGACTCCAATTTCGTCTATCTAAATTCCGGGTGGATATAACTTATGCTTCTATGATGTGTTTCTTATATTGCCTATATATATAAGCAAATGTAAAAACAGCAAACAATAGTGACGTGATCAGGGCAATTATGGCAATTGTATCCGCGAACTGCTTGCCGAAAAAAATAATGAATAAAGTGCCGTAAATAAATTGAAAAAGCATCCAATAAAGTCGCAGAAATGCTAAAAACAGAAAGGGAGAAATGCACCAAAATAAAATTTTTAAACGTTTTTTCAAACGTTTCTTTTCATTTGGCTCCACTCCCACTTGTTGCTCCCATTTCAAATTCGGCGATACAATGCCAAAGAATCAATAACATCAATACCCAACGGCCCTGTAGCTATTCCAAACGGTAGATTTCTTGCGCGAGATGCATAAACCAAGAAGGCTTTTGGACAATGACATAAATTAACATCAGGCCGATAATGGGTATGGGAATCACAATATCAATTATTCCAAGCAGGATTAAAACAAATATGGATTTTGTTCGAATGTTCATCATTTTGAAAATGTTAAACGTTTAAATCGGAAATCACAATATTTAGCGCCTTCCATGATGGTCTGTGTTCTACTTAATTCGATCTGCGGATTAAATCCCTTTAGAAACGAAAAATCTCTGACACACGAAAGCGTGGATCCCATATCTTTAATTCCCATTTTTTCGTAAATTTGGGCATATCCACAATACGTAACATCAAAAAACAATTCCCTGTCAGTTTCTTTAATCATTTTTATTTCTATGGCACCATCATCGGCCCATACTTCTTTTACAATTTTAGACAGTTCGGTCAGAGTGTTTCCTTTATATACCTGTGCCATTTTTTTCCCTGATTCGATGGCATCTTCGCTGATGACCTTCCTGGCAATTTTAATGGCTTTTTCATAGCCGATTTCTCCTGCAAAACCATAAATCAGGGAAGAAACCATGGGGGCTTGAATTTCTCTTAACATCTGATGTGTTATTTTCATTTTAATCTGTCTCCTCTTAACAGATAGTTTCTCTTTTTTCATCTGATGTTTATTCCTGAATTTTGCACGTCTTAGCCCTGAAAGTTCTGGAAATCAGGCATCAGAAGATGAGTTACACTAAATTCTTTTGAGGAATTTATCCTGGTTATTATTTAGCATCATATCAGATGTTTATAAAAAATAAAACTGTCAAAAAGATAACCGGGAATTTATCAAGATTGACAGTTGGTATTTTTAATAATAGAACAACATGAGTACTTGATAAATCCACATTAATAATAGATGGTTGCAAAAAAATTTATCAGCAAATGTTCTTTTATCTCGAAAACGTTCAACTCAAAGCCCATGAATGAAATTTCTCATAGAGCATCGGCGTCCCAGATATTGTTGACCATTGCGGCCTTTGTGGTGGTTATCGCGGGTATGCGTGCCGCCGTGACCATTGTGGTGCCTTTCCTGCTGGCAGCATTTATCGCCATCATCAGTGCCCCACCGTTATTCTGGCTGCACCGAAAAGGCCTCCCCATATGGCTGGCTTTGATTATCGTAATATCTGGTGTTTTATTGATCGGCTTTCTAATTTCGGGACTGGTCGGTTCATCCATCAAAGATTTTTCAGATGATCTTCCGGCATATGAAGCCAAGCTTCGTGCACTAATCACCGGAGTGGTAACCTGGCTGGAATCACACAAAATAGACACGGCTGGCCTGGCCGTAACAAAACTGTTTGATACGAAAGCATTCATGAAGCTTGTTGCCGGGGGATTGAATAGTCTGGGGCAGGTCCTCGCCAACGGGCTTTTAATTTTGATGATCGTAATTTTTATACTCATCGAAGCGTCTAGTTTTCCGATCAAGTTGCATACCATATTTGGAGATGAAATAAACGCTCTGGAAAATTTCGACAAGTTCATCAACACCGTTAAACAATATATGGCCATTAAATCCTGGATGAGCCTTGCCACCGGCATTGCGGTTTTCATATTGCTTGCCGTTGTTGGGGTTAATTATGCGGTACTCTGGGGCCTTCTGGCGTTCTTTTTGAATTACGTGCCCAATATCGGTTCGATTATTGCGGCCATACCGGCCGTATTGCTCGCCCTTATCCAACTCGGATTTGTCAAATCCATTATCGTGGCAACCGGCTTCGTTGTAATCAATCTACTGGTGGGTAATGTCATTGAACCGCGATTCATGGGCCGCGGTCTCGGTCTTTCCACACTGGTGGTTTTTTTATCGCTTATCTTCTGGGGCTGGGTGTTAGGACCGGTAGGGATGCTGCTGTCCGTTCCGTTGACCATGACTGCCAAGATCGCTTTAGACAGTAGAGAAGAAACGCGATGGATGGCCATACTTCTGGGGCCTGAGATTTCGGCCAAGAATGGAACGCCAACGATTGAGGAGGCCGAAATAATAGATTGATAAAATTTGAACTTCGTGATAATATTATCTTGTTGTAAAAATTGGATCGCACCAAACGGAACCGGGCAATCTGCCCGGTTAAATTTTTTTTTGGAGTTCTATTATGTCCCTTAATGAAAGTCCCGATTGTCGAATCGAACAAATTATTCATGCTGACGACATCGAGGTCATTGCCCAAGTCGCTGCAACCCTTAATGATGAACAAATGCAGTATTTTTCGCGCAATCATGACTGCCTGACAACAGACCTGCATAGCACCAAGGCCAGGCTTGGAATTAACCAGGAAAAACGAAGTGTCTTTGAACTCAAAGGGAATAAGATCTCTTACGAAGCGAAATTCTGGTTTTTTATTCCCGAATACGCTGCAAACCTCACCATCAACCAGTTGATGATACCCGGCCTTGACGTCGGCAAGATATACTTGAGAAATTCTAAACTCAAATACACTGCACAGGAACTCATCAACCTGATTTCAAATCGAATCATCATTGTTCCCAAGGGAACCAAGGTGCTAGAGGAAGGCATTCTGGCGGTACCGGTGATGCCCTTTGTGCATCTCCCCAATCCCAAGGTCCTGACTCCCGAATATTTAAAGGCTGCCGTTCAAAAACATATCCCCCGTGAAGATCTATATTTTGTCCAGCCGGAACAAAAGGTAGACCAGGTCATCGTGCCTGCCGGAAGCGGCGTCATATCCCATACCACCCTTTTTACTCAGCAAAACGAGATTTACATTATCGATCCGGAACACGCTGATGCCAGGGTGGGGAGCAAACACACCAATGGGGTCATCTATCTTGAACTTGTCGGCAGGGATAAAGACTTTGTCAAAGAGATGGCGCATTTCGAAGTTTTCAAACCCGCCTCTTCTCTGCAAAATGTTACGCGAAAGTTCTATATTGACCTAAACTCCGATCTATTAGAAAACCTTTACGCAGAACGGGCTGTTGACGAAAAAACCATCGCGGCCGTAAATGAAGAAGGGCAGAGATTCATCAAGCTGAACAACAGTTACCATCAGTTGTTAAAAGCGCTGAAATCCAATACCGCACTGATTCTTCAAGACTTTCCCAATCGACGTCTTGCATCCTATCTCATCGTGGCTGCCGACCTTGGCCTTCTCAGCGATCTGACCTTCAGAAGGGCTCCTGAAGAGGAATATTTTTTCCGATCAGAGCACCTTGTTTTTATGAATACACTCCAGGATATGGGGGTAAATATTTATTGGAAGAGCCCCTTGCAAGGTGATTTGGTCTTATACAAACGGTTCTTTATGAGGTCTTCGGTAATCCCTTCATTTCATGAGGCCTTCAGTTCAAGGAAGCTGGCCGCAATTTACGGTACAGCGGGCGCCGTAGATGCCGACACCCGAAAAGAAATCATAGACAGCATCAAATCATTCAAAGACTTTCACGGCGGCATTTGCGGGATCCTCACCGGAGGCAGCGCCGGAAGTATCATGTCGTTTGTGTCCAAAACAGCATCTTCTCTTGGATTGCTCTGTGGCGCCGTATATTGGAAAATTCCAGGGGTAGATATTTTTACCCAAGTGGATTTTGCAGCACATCTAGGGCGAAATGATTTGCTGGAAAGGCAGGAAATTTTATCCGAAACCACCGAAGCAGACATTTATTTCAAGGGCGGTGTCGGCACCAACCTTGAAAATGCCATTACCTTTGTAAAAAAGAAGCTTGGTATCGGTTACTACAAACCTCAAATTTTTGTGGGAGAATTTTATAAACCGCTTCAAGACTTGCTCACTCACCTGACATCCGAGGGTATGGTCGACCCCAGCGTCTTTAAGAATTGCTATTTCATCAAGCATGGCGCAGAGATTTTCGAAACGCTATGCAGACATTTCGGCTCGGAAGACAAAATGGTTCTTGAAGTCTCGGTGAATGAAAAGCATTGATCCCTTGCAATCCAAAGATAACAGCTGATTTCATTTCACTCAAAAATTATAACCCTAAATTGGGTAAAACCTCAATTGGGATAAGAATTAGCAAAAGCCCGTCTAAGATTCTCCACCTCTCTTAAATTTCAGATTGTTTTCCAGTCATGCTTTGAATCTCGACGTTTATTATAACAACAGATTTCAATAATGCGTCTTCATATATAAATGATCCGTCGGCGTATTGGTTCATAATGATATCAAAAGCCTGTCGTTTCAGATCATCATCCGTAATAAAGCCGGCTTTACCAAACCCAATAACACTTCTATATCTCATTCCCCACTTACAGGCCTTGGCGGATTTTATTATTTGTGTCAATATTTCAAATTCAAAACAAACATTCGGATTTTTTTTAAGAATTTCAATCTTTTTTCCTTTTGGGGCACTATGAAAATAAAGGGTATTATTTTTGAAGCCAAAACACAAAGGAACGATGTAAGGCATGTTCTCCTCACACATTGCAAGTTTGCACACTTTTGATCTCAAAATGATGTCTTCAATGGCTTTTCTATCGGTAATTTCTTTATCACTTCTTCTCATATCATTTCACATTTTTGATATTTACTTATTGTTTAATGGTCATACCCGAACATGGCCAACCTGGATATTTGGTGCATAATTTTACGGTGCCAGGACAAAAAGTGATTCCTGTATCGAAATACTATGCACAATGTATTTTTCCAAATCAATTAAATAAAGATAAAATCCGCGTTTAAACATAATTTTCACCGATCAAAGAATCCTTTAACATACCATAGCTGGGGGGTAATCAGAATAATAATACTATATATCGTATTTTTCCTTGAAAAATCTTTTTATTTAGTATAAAAAAAAATTCTGTTTGTAAATAATAGATAAGGAGGAAATTTATGAGAGTTATTGCGAGTGCAAATCAAAAAGGAGGATGCGGTAAGACAACAACAGCCATTAACCTTTCATCTTCATTATCTCTAAAAGGACAAAAGGTATTGCTCATCGATTTTGATCCTCAGGCTCACGCTACCATGGGTCTAAACGTAAAGCCTTCCGATCTCGATAAAACTATTTATGATGTGATAACGCCAAAGAAAAATTGGCTTTGGGGGATTGAGGATATCTTGGTGCCGGTTAAAGATAACTTTGATCTTGCGCCATCAAGCATACTCCTCAGTGCATTCGAACAAGAGCTTTCAGGACTGGAGAGGAGAGAACACAGACTCTTTCAGGCAATTCAGCCTCTCAAAGAACAGTATGACTTTATTGTAATTGATTGCCCCCCAAGCATTGGTCATCTTTGCTTTAATGCACTTCGTGCCTGCGATGAAGTAATTATCCCCATCGATATGAGCCTTTTTTCTCTTCGCGGTGTTGCCAAGCTCATAGAGATAATTATTCTCCTTAAAGATAAAATCGGTCATGATATTAAATCTCGTGCGCTTATCACGATGTATGATCGCAGAACACGGTATTCCAGAACTGTTCTAGAAAAAGTTCAAGCAGAATTTGGAAACAATGTCTTTGATACGGTAATTCGTTACAATATCCGTCTCAGAGAAACAGCAGATCTAGGTTTGCCTGTTGGAGATTATGATAAAAATGCCATTGGCCACATGGATTACGAAAACCTAGCTGAGGAGGTTATTCGCTCAGAAGAAACCAGAACTTACCCGTATCTCAACACCTCCAACGCGGCGCAAGATATGTTGCAGAAATCAGAAGAATATTTTGACGCTGCCGCAGAATTGCCTGAGGCTGAATCTCCAGCTTCCGAAATGGAGGAATCTTACGAGGATGAATCGACTGAATCTGAGATAGAAGAATTTTCTGGGTATTCTTCTCAATCCAATTATTCACAGATGATCGAAGCCATTTCCAATAGATCCACTGATTCTTTTACGAACGATGATGATGGAATTTAAACTTTATCAATCGCTGCTTAAACTAAAAGAGGAAGTAAAGGAAGTGTTCTAAATGGAAAAAAAGAGCTCGGGAAGGGGTCTAGAGGAAATCTCAAACATATTCTTGTCAACCAAAGAAAACGCTAATGAGAATTCGCCTCAAACGGAAAATCAATGCGAAATCCAAGAAACAGTGATTGTTCGTAAAAAACTAGCGTTTTACAATGATGAAAATGTTCAAAAAAATATGGCAAGATCCCTGTCCAAGCATATCGAAAAAGGATATAATATAAGGCGTATTTATCTACAAAAAAATGAAGATATTTCGACACCGGGAAACAGGATACACAGAAAGAAAAATGTAATTATTTCTTTAAAATCCTCTATCTGATTTTTTGGTGCTCATTTATACGAACAAGCGAAATGAATATAAAAGGCAGGCCGTGGCGCTGCCTTTTATATTTTCATTATTTTATCAATTGCATTCGTCATCCAAACCCATTAAATAAAGGTCAATTCAACCCTTCATTAATTATTCAACCCAAACCGGTTGTTTTAAATAGTAATCGGCAAACTCGACCATCGCTTAATTTAGATTCGGTTTATTTCATGCATTATTTATTGCTTATTTTTGCGGTTTTGTTTTGGTCCGGAAATTTTATTGTAGGAAGAGGGATTCACAACGATATACCGCCCATAACTTTGGCATTTTGGCGCTGGGCAGTTGCTCTGTTGATTATCCTGCCCTTCTCATTAAGGCAGATCTTACATCAAAGGGACTTAATTCGGAGGAATTGGAAAATTCTTACGTTGTTGGCGATTCTATCCGTCACCAATTTCAGCATGTTTATATACATGGCATTAAAATCATCTACAGTTACAAACACTGTTTTGATAAACTCAATGATACCAATATTTATTGTATTGATTTCCTGGATGGGTTTCAAAGAACGAATTACGTTAAGGCAGGCTATTGGCATCGTTATTTCGTTAACCGGCTTGATGTTTATTATTGTTCACGGAAACCTGTCAGCGCTCATTTCCGTCCGGTTCGGCAAAGGAGACATGTGGACCATTTCTGCCGGATTGAGTTGGGCTTTATACTCGGTATTTCTTAGAAAAAGTCCCATGGAACTCAATCCGCTGAGCTTTCTTACAACGTCAATCATAATCGGCATATTTTTTATCTTTCCCTTTTATATTTGGGAAATAAGCACTGGAAAGACGATGAATGTTACCCAAGCCTCCATTGGAAGTATTGTTTATGTCGCGCTCTTTTCCTCGATTTTAGCATACATATTTTGGAATAAGGCGATACAAATAATCGGAGCGAACAAGACCGGTATTTTTATTCATCTCATGCCGGTGTTTAGTATCATTTTGGCGATTATTTTTCTAAATGAGGAGTTAAGAGAATATCATGTAAAAGGAACCATCTTAATTTTTACGGGAATATTTTTAACAACCGCCGGTAAAATTAAATCAAGGAGATAGCCCCATTATTCCGGCAAATCCTCCATCAAGAGTTCATGGGTGATCTCGATACAGCCGATCACACTCTGAGCTGCGGGACACAACTTGATATAATTCTCCAGAGCTTCTGAAGCATCCTCTCTTTTTTCCTTGGGTAGTTTAAGGTGATATTCAACGTTGATGTGCGTTATTTTTAAAACACCATCGACATCTTCTATATCGCCGGTTACCATTGCCTTATATTGATCTTTAAAGGTTCGGATCTTTTTGCCGGCCAACACCGCGGCCAGTGTACCCATCATTCAGCCGCCAACGGCACCCACGATGTGGTCTAAAGTTGCTGCGTGTTCCTTTTCAGGGTCGATTTTATAGAAATCCTTTATGCCACCGTGAATACCGTAAAATACCGGTTCACCAAAACCTTTGATTTCAGCCTTCCGAGTCGGCCCATGCTCTCTGGTAATGGTAATGTGAGATCTGTGAACAATGTCTCCCATGGTAACCTCCTTTAGGGCGGTTTTCTCTGAACCTCTTTCATATCCTTTTATTTTGCCTTTGATTTGGCAATAAATTCTTCCAACTCATCCGCTTCATGGGAGCCGAGTTCACGAAGAATGTTCAGTTCCTTTTCCGCCAAATCAAATTTCCCCATCTCAGCATAGGCCTCTCCCAAATATTCGTGAGCTTCAGCCAAATTAGGAGAGAGTTTAATGGCCTTTTTATAGGTTTCAACGGCCTTGTCAAAATACCCTTGTTTTCGATAGGTATATCCCAAATTGCTCCACGCCTCTGCATATTCGGGATCTACCTTGACTGCCTTTTCGTATTTTTTTGAAGCTTCTTTGTAATTACCGGCTTCCTGGAGTTTCAAACCTTTTTCGAAATGCACATTGGCGTTCTCACGTTTTTCTGCCGCTGTGGTGCTGGATCTTGCCGGTGCACCGGCTGCATACACATTCTGAAGCAATGTCCAAAAGAACACGATGAATAATAAGGTTATAATTTTTATTATATTTTCCGGATAAAATCTTGAAATAATTGCTGTTTTCATATTACCTCCCACTTTTGTCCAAACTTATCATGCCACAATTATTTTGGGTGCCAATAGAAATATATGCCACATTGTGGTGTAGTCAAGGCATGAAGCATGGTATAACCCACATTTTTCGGGTTTGCTCTTTTGATTTTTTTTAAACTTTAGGATATAGCGAATCAGCATGATTCGGTCTTGGGTTGAAATGCAGAAAAACATCTTGTCGTCGTGTTATTCTGGTAATATTTTCAATAATAGGGAGAAAGTAAATCCCCCTTTCAATAGGATTACAGTTTAATGATTAGACTTATCTTATTAGGTCTTTTATCCGCAGCCTTTTTTAGTGCAACATTTATTTTAAATCGATTCATGAGTTTATCGGGCGGCCATTGGGTCTGGTCATCATCGCTGCGTTTTTTTTATATGTTTTTTCTGCTTGTTATTTTAATAACCATAAATAGAGGGGCAGACTATTTTCGAGCCGTAATAACAATATTCATAAAAAATTTTAGATTTTGGCTTATAGCCGGAAGCATTGGATTCGGCATATTTTACAGTTTGCTTTGCTATGCGGCAGATCATGCACCCGGATGGGTTGTTGCCGGTACATGGCAGTTTACGGTTATTGCCACCCCTATTGTTCTTCTTATTTTTAAAGAAAAAGTCCCTCGGTATGGCATGCTTTTTTCTTTTCTCATTTTTTTGGGTATATTGCTCATCCAGTTTTACAATAAAGAAAGTGAACTTTCTGTAAAACACCTTCTTTATGGTGTGATACCCGTTGTCATTGCTGCTTTTGCATATCCCACAGGAAATCAGCTGTTAAATTTTGCTAAACATGGTAACCATTCGTTGATACCACATATTGACTCTCCAATTTTAAAGGATGCGTCGACATGTGTTTTGCTGATGACGATGGGGTCTATCCCTTTTTGGACTCTGTTGCTGGTGATCATAGGCCCGCCACCACCATTAAAAAATCAATTGATCAACACCGGCATTGTCGCCATATCTTCGGGCATAATTGCCACATCCATATTTTATAAAGCAAGAAATGCATCGAAATCCCCTTACATAATTTCAGCGGTTGATGCGACGCAATCCGGAGAGGTTATTTTTTCTTTGGCAGGTGAAATGCTGCTTTTAAATGGGGCGTTGCCTAATTTAACAGGAGGTATTGGAATTATAATTATCGTGGTAGGAATTGTCGGCTACAGCTTGAGAACCGGCTAATTGATATCATATGTTTTAATAAATAAAAACTCTGCGAAATCCGGAATCATTAAATCTCACTTAATCTTTTAACACGTTATCCAGATGTAATAGCGAGCACCAGAAATCTTCCTGCTGTTGTGCACAACAGTTGGTGGGAATGCAATTGAAACTTTTAATGCGAAGGTTTGTCATTATTTTACAGGCAAGACAGGTTTCAATACCATGACGTAATAATTCCGTTTCAAGCTTGGGCGTTAGCTGTTTACCTGGCAGATGGGATATATTTAATGGTTCTTTTCGGT
>Ga0209536_100016737_pt1 | contig 10416 bp, 14 predicted proteins | sample DeeMarSeWOR28_12_FD_187461 | JGI IMG/M metagenome (GOLD analysis project Ga0209536, IMG submission 187461) | Marine sediment microbial communities from White Oak River estuary, North Carolina - WOR-2-8_12 (SPAdes) (version 2) | ecosystem: Environmental > Aquatic > Marine > Intertidal zone >... | reverse complement strand
GCTTGCGGCGATACTGCTGCAAGGCGGGGTACTTGCGACGGTGCACTTGAACTCGGTGTATCCGCTGTGGACTGGGCAGGAGCTCCGGCTCAAGACCATCCCGGTCGATCCGCGCAGTATGTTTCGCGGCAATTATGCCCAGCTGAATTATGAAATTTCCAGTATCAACGTGCCGCACGAAACGGATATTGCAGCTCCACGATGGGGTGAAGTTGTCTATGTAAAACTGAAGCTAAATGAGAACGGACTGTATACCTTCGACAGTGCCAGCTTTTCAGAACCGGAGTCAGGCTTGTATATCCGAGGACGTATACAGGCGCCTGCCTTGAACAACACACAACCTTACCGGGTGCGTTACGGGATCGAAGCTTATTTCGCACCTAAGGAAAAAGCGCTCGAGCTGGAAAAGCAGTTGCGAGACGGCGGTATCGCGGTAGTGTATCTGGCTAAAGATGGCAAGGCCGCATTAAAATCCGTGATTGGCAAAGCAAAAGAATAATTGAGCGTAAAATTAGTGCATTCACCCCTGTTTCACTTGATGTTCATACGGTGCAGGTAACTGAGTTTTTATTTACCTTAATCCTTTGTCAAAGAGGTTACTATGAAAAAAAGTATCGTTATACCAGTGCTAATGCTGTTGGTTATGAATGCACACGCGAATGAATGGTCCGGAAACGCGAATTTTATCCTGGGAACAAAATCACTGGAAAATAGTGATTGGGGACCATTGGACGAACAAGTCGCGTTTGGTGTGCTTGTGGACTTCAAGCAAAAAAACTGGCCGTTCAGTATGGCAATAGACCTGCTAGGGTCTTTGGACGAAGAAACCATATTCGGAGTCAAGACCGAGGGCCGTACATCTGAGTTTGATATTGGCATACGTAAAATATGGGAGGTTTCGGGCAGTTCTATCAGACCTTTTATTGGCGGTGGTATCGCACTTATCGACGCTGAACAAAAACTAACTAATGGAGTTTCGGTTTCTGTTGATGATTCAGCAACTGGCATCTGGCTCAATGGCGGCGTATACTGGACGCTTGGGCAAAATTTCAACCTGGGCTTGCAGGCGCGTTATTCAAAGGCCGAGGTCACATTAGTTGGCATAGACGTTGAAGCAGGCGGTACCATCGCTGCAATCATGCTCGGTTATCACTGGTAATGCAGACAGCAGGGACCGGATCAACGTGGTTTCTAATACTTGTAGCGCCCGTGATCGGGTCCCGCTTGAATATATGCGTGAAATTATGAGCAAAAGGCCAATCCTTACTGTCCTGTTAATTCTTGCCTCCGGCATCATTCATGCAGATGCTGACAAATACAACATGTGCTATATAAAGGGTTATTTCGCCGGCGAAGGAGACAAGTTCATGCATGGATTGGCCAGCCAGATAGCTGATGATAAAGGTGTGATGAATGATCCGGCATGCATATCTGCACACAAGTCGGCATTTTCCTTCGGCGCGAAATTTGCTATTACGGGTAAATACAGCTCTGAGCAGGAACAGGCCATTCTTCAATATGCATCCACTTTCAGAAAACGCGTCAATCGTGCTGTAATAGAGTTAATCGAATGAGTCAACGAATCTAGCCCGCTTTTCTCACCAAGATGGGCTCGCCCATCTGGTGAGAAATACGGGCTGGTTCTGGAAAAACACGAGCAGCCGATGTAATTGATCGGCTGTCTATAAGAAAGCGGCGGCATTCGATCGTAGATCACCACGCTGTGAGCCGTGACTCACGATGAAGAACATTTCAGATCCATCAGATTTATCACCAGGGTGGTGGACTACTGCTCATGGACAGCATCCTGTCAATCAGTACAATAGTAACTGTGCCTTCCGGTTTGACGAGGCTCTTGCCCATGTGAAAAAAGCAGGGGGTTATCATCATGGCCAGATTACATAATCATCGTCACCCCGACGGTCTTGAACGGGTGGTCCTGAAAAAGCTTCCAAAAGTCCTGCTCGGTGGTATTTTTATTCCGCTGTTTATGGCAATTTTTGCTCGTCTGTATCCCATTACCGGTACCGCAACAGAGATTGCCAAACATCAGATCAGCATTGACATTCTTGCTATATCAATATTTTTCATGGTGTTTTCAGCCGCGTTTACCCTGACGATTGGCTGTGTCATCGTCATGTTGATGAAAGGTCCCGCTTATGTTGCTGATGCTTACGAGCTAGAGGACTCTGATAAACCGGGTACAGGTGATATAAGCAATAAATAATTGATCAGCTGTAATAATGGGAAAACCCTACCTTACTCGATGGTCGGGTCACATCCATTCTGCTATGGCCCCAACAACAAACCTTGAGCTTCCTGGTCCCTTCATCCAAACGAAATTGATCACTCTCAAATCGGTTGAAGATAGACAGGCTTTCGCCAAAATGACGAAAATTCTGCAAATAAACGAGGCGCGTCTTTTATTTTAGTCAAGGAAACTCTGATGTAATTTCAAATTACAGTGTGTTGCTGTTAGACTGTTGCACCTTCATAACAACTAAAATCAGTGGAGCCCATTAATGCCTGCATCAAATAAAAAACCGGTCGCCAGAAATTCTGTTATCACCAACTCTATCAGTTCCGCAGTTTACAATTTGGAGGTAGCGCTTGACAAAGCAAACAAGGCCGTAGCTGTAAGATCAGCCGAATCCAAAAAGCTGCTCAATGAATCACGCCGCCTGAGAAAACGCCATGCGACCCAAATGAACAGAAAGAAGCGCGCGATAGCAGCTGAGAAGAAAAGTTCAAACGCAGATACACGCAAGGCGCTCAGGACTGCAACGTCTGAGCTGAACGCCACCAAAAAGGCTATCGAAAAAACGACAACGACACGCCAGGCGGTACTTGAGGAACTGACCGGATTGAAAGAAAGCCAGAAGCATGCCAACGCCTATGTGAAGGGCATCTATGCCGCTGACCGCGCGATTGCACGTTCAAACAAGAAGAAGAGGGCAAAGCGTTAGAAATATTCGGGGACAGTATACTTATTTCAAGAGTCTACGGCCAAACCTGTCAGACTCAAATAATTGCCTGGGCAGACAGCAGCCAGACTACTCAGCGATATTTGTTTCTTGATCTAAAACTGCAACCAGATCGACGTCATCACCACCGTCCAGGTTGCTCAACGTCATTTCGCTGAGCACAACGACATCGTCGGGATCGACGTCCGCTGCGTTGCAGAATGTGTCGTAGGCGCAGTCCAGCATGCTCATCGTCAGATATGTCGGTGGACGAAAACGACTGCGTTCTGCCAGTACCGCTTTTTTATAGAGCGCATCCGCGGGTTGAACGAGCTTGCCGTTTAACTCGAACATGGCCGCCCTGGCCAAGCCCAGCTGCACCAGCCTCAGCGCCATCAGACGATTGTCGATAGCCTCGAATGCAGGGCCTTCGAAATCGATCATGTCGACTTCTAGCAAATCCTGGCCAACCTGATCCATCAGGGACAACAGCAGCTTGGCCGGATCGTGATGCAGGTAGTGCGCGCCATAGATCAGATTGACACCGAGCACCCCGGGGGTGTCCTGGTCCTGGGTACCGGATTGGCCCTTGAGCACAACGTGCAGGTCGATCTGTTACGCCGGTGCTCGAGGTTCAGTCTGAAAGCGGATACCCAGCCAGCGGTGGCCGGTACGTTGTTGTGTAGCGGAAGGTCGAAACGGTGTTAGCAAAAGCGAAAAAAGTGCAGTCGCTGCCACGTAGCTCCCCGAGCCTTTGTTCGACCAGGGTATATGCCTTGTCCAGCATTGACTGCGGGCGTCCGCTGCTGACATAGCGCTGGCAGGGCAGGGGCCGAAGATCGAGTCGCTGAACTTCATATCGTAGGCGGACATGGCTTTCGCAATGGATCCTGCGGCACCACCGACTTTGAAAAACCAGCGTACCGTTTCCTGGCCCGCGCCAATCTCGGCGAGAGTTCCACAGGGGCGTGTATCCATGTTGAATGCCAATGCTTTCCGGTATGTATCGAGTACCGGTTTTTGCATAATTATTTCGCTGTCGCTGTCGTTGTCGCCCGATAAAGATCGGCCATAACCTGAAGACCGAATACGTCTCAGGTGCTGTTTAAGCTATCGAATCATATATAGTATTAAATGCACTATTATGGTGATCACATCAGAGTTCGAGTCGCCGTCTTTCTGACTCGACGGTTTAAATGTAAACAGGTTTTTCTGTGCGCCCAGAACCGATGGGTCTATTCTTCACGCACGTCGGTAGCGCCAATACCACAGCGTTACCAGGCCCAGCACCACGGTAGCAGCCCAGCCCGTGATATTGTCATAGCTGCCGATCAAAAAGGCAGCAGGTGCATTGGTGTCTGCATTGGTAACTTCTCCGGCCAGTTTAATGGCCAACACCCAGCCCGCATGGATACCGATACAGAGCGCGATGTTCCCGGTTCTTTCACGAATCAGGCTGAGGAACAGGCCTGCAGCGAACAAGGCCATATAGCTGTCTATGAAACCTGAGAAATTTTCATATTGATGGAACATACCGGCCAGCATCTGCCAGCCGCTGTTCCAGTCGATCATTGTTCCCTGTGCAGGAATTGGCGGACGGGCAAAGTGCAGCGCCGCATACAGCAGGTTAGTCATAATGAAAGCCGTTATCACCGGACTGCTGCGGCGCATGCCATATTGCAGTGCGCCCCGGAAAAAACTCTCTTCGATGACGGCCACCAGCAGACCGGAGATCAGGCCGGAAAACAGGGCATACAGCAATTCGCTGAGCAGGATATCCCCGCCTTCCGGGACACGGGCGCCGAGCAGGACCAGCAGCAGGACATGGAACGCCATGATCAGTACGCCAATGCCAAGGCCCCTGGAAAAGGTCTGCAGAAAACGCCGGAGTTCGAGGGAATAGCCGAGCGTATAACGGTTGTTGATGCCCAGTAGCTTGAGGAAGGGCCAGAAGCCCAGCGCAGCGACAATCATGGCCATGCGGTAGAACACCCGGTCGGGCCTGATTTCCCAGATGGCGTCCACAGCCTGAAATACCGGGTAATAAAGCAGCGACGTCAGCAGCAGCACGAGCCCAAGATAAGCAAGGAAAAACAGCAGGATGGGCATCAGGATTTCTTATTGTTATTGAAGGGATGCATTTTTCGTTAGCTTTGGATTGTGTTAAACGCCTCTACGGTCCGAGCGATCTGTACCTGTAGACAAAGATTCTCGAGGTAGACAACAAGAACTCAGGGGATTACTCATTTCCGCTTTTGATGAAGCAAGCTAAATTCGGGCTATTGCTGCTTATCAATAAAGCCGTTGATCGCCTGATAATCGAGTTGGCCGCGCTGGTGAAGCAGGATCCTGCCCTTGTCGATCAGAATCAGGGTCGGTGTCAGGTCGATACCGCCGAATGCCCTGGCGATGCGATTGGCATCATCGATGACGATTGGCACCAACGTTCTCTGCTGCATATTGTAAACATTGGGTGGGCGGTCGACGTGCATAGCGATGGCGACAACATCGGCAGCATCGTCGAGGTTCTCTGGCAGGCTGTTTAACGCACCAAGTGCGACCGGGTTGCTCATCGAGAAGAAGAAAACTGCGGTCATGGGTGTGCCTCCATTCAATTCGATAGAGGTGCCTTCGACGCTGGTGAGTGAAAGCACGGGCGCATCAGGGTAGTTACCGCAGCTGGTCGTCAGATTGCTCAGCATAAATAATAACCCTGTAAATAAGACCGTTTGCATCGAAGTCGAGCTTGTCTGAGTTAGATTCAATAATGGCTTTCAGATTGCCATGTTGACAGCAGAATCGCAATGATTGCGTCACTAGCAGAACAGCAAGGATTGGCGTGATTATGGATAGATAACCGGCCCATGCCTACATAAACTAGTCAGGACTATTCTAGAAGAGCCAAAATTTCATTGTGAACTATGCTTTGTAGAAACGACAATCTCATTAACGACAGCATTATCACCATGGCCCGTATTACAAAAATCACTTCTGGTCTATCTGTTACCGCTACGGTGCTGGCGGAGGCATGCAGCAATTCGGGTTCCGGGTAAGAATCGGGCCTAACAGCGGTTCCCAACACTTTAGCGGCAGAACCCGTCGGCGCCTGGCCGACGGCATTAATGCGCAAGCTGTATGAAACGATATGGACTAAATCCGATCCGATCGAATCTAGTCGCTGCGCTGCATCCGGGCTACAAAGCTAATAAACACTTTTTTGAGTCCATTTGTCGACCGCGTGTTATCTGAGCTTCACAGAGCGTCCGCGTAAGTGGACCAGCAGTGATAACATTTATACTCGTACTGTTATCGGTTTACACCACAGAGAAAGGGACTGTATCTGAATCAAGAAACAGTCTAGTGCAGGTATCATGGTATTTGGTGAATCTCTTCTGCATAGTGATATAACAATTTTTTGCGCGAAAGCAAGAAGCCTCTGTTTGCGCCCTTTGCGGCTGCACGTCTTTGCTTTGAACAAGGGCCTATGCCAGGAATCGGCACATAAAAAAAGCCCGAGGAGGACGGGCTTAAATATTAAAAACCGGGCAATTATTATTCGTTATATTTTTAGCCCGGCAACCAGCAACCCTGGCAGCGTCCCTGCCACCGAAATTCAAGTCGAGCGCAGCGCCTGAGGCGATCTGGTAGTCAAATTGCGATATTCCACTGTTAGATTGACCTCCAAGGCCTCAACTTCGGCACCATTTGCATACTGAATAATCTCGTACATTATATTCCCCCCCTTTTGATGAAATCAGTGTTCTTGACTAAAGAGATCTTTCGCTACTCCGAGAAAGTCTTTCTTTTCTTCCCAGGCTATCGATATAGCAGCCCCCACCATGCCATCGCTATTATGTTTAAATGCCTGGGTAATCACCGGAGCAATTGTTTCAAGGCCAGATCTCACTTTATCAGCGCTCATATCAACTTTGATAGCAATTGCATTAATGTTTACCGCATTTAAAAACTGCGTGGGTTCTTTTGATCCAAAGGCAGAAATTATCTGTTCTATATCCTTATGCCTGAAGGCATCCAGAATCACCGAAGAAGCCGCGGGTAAAAATCTTACAGTTTCATCTGCAGAGAATCCTGCACCTAGCAGCAGTTCTGACAAAGCACTACTGTACTCCTCGAAACATGCTGTTATAAAATTCATCTGCCCACCTGTCTGCCCATCGTATTAGATGATTGGTAAACCATTCTATTCTTGAACTATAAAAAAGTGGCCGGTTATAGGCAATGCTGTAGAGACAGAATTAACAATTGGTAACAATTAGGGTGTAGCTCGATTAATGACGCCGGGTTTACAGTAGACTTAGCATGCACTTTGATCCAAGGAGGTCGCGGTTTATTGTTTAACCTGCTGACATGCAAGTATATCTTTTGTTAGTCTTCTTGCACTACCGGTTCAAGTGGTTCCACTCGCGGTATTTTCAGGCAAAAACTTGAGCCCTCGCCGAGTCTGCTTTCAACATCGACATGTCCGGAATGACGTCTGGCCACAGCATCGACAAATGCCAGACCGAGTCCTATACCATGCTTTCGTTCGATACCCGGTCCCGGTGCTTTCCTGAACATTTCAAACAAATACGGGAGTTCATCTGCGGAAATACCTGAACCTTGATCAATGACACAGCAGGCTATCTCATTATTGTTCTGGTTGACAATGACCCTGACCGTGGAGCCTGCTTCACTATGTTTGATCGCATTGGATAACAGGTTAAGTATTGCACGTTCCAGCAAGTCAGGTTCTGCATGAATCCATAACTCATCACAGTCAAATTCGTGATTGATAAGCACTTTCAGTTTACTGGATAACGCCCACAGCTGGTCGATAGCGTTCAACACGACACTGTTAAAATCTATATCGTAAAATTTAAGGTTTTCACTGGTGTTTGCACGCGACAGCTGCAGGAACTGCTCGGCAAGGTGTAATGTCTTATTGGTGTTTTTATCCATGTCATCTAGCATGGAGCGTATCTCATCGACACTGCTTTTATTTTTTGCCAGCTCGATCATCGCGAGCATGGACGATAGAGGTGATCTCAGATCGTGAGATATGAAATTAAGCACCTCATTGCGCTTGCGTTCACTGGCTTTTAACATGCTGATATCAGAGAGATTGATAACAAAACCGTCAAGGACTTCGCCGATGATCGTCAACGGACTGATCTCAACCATAAGGTCGCGGCCCTCCTCATGCTGCGCCTCGGTCAGCAAACGTTCCTGTCTGAATAACACACGTTGCAGCAATGGTTTCCAGCTTCCACCGTCTTTCAACCGGATATGATCCAGAATTCTGGTCAATGTCTCACCATTGATTTCGGCATTATCATCACCGCACAGGTACCATCCTGCACGACGATTGGACAGCATTACCTGGCCTCGACTACTGCATATCAACACCCCGTCAGCCATCCCGGACAGGCTGTCATCTATTATGCGTCTCAACGCTTCATATTCGCTGCCCACCGCCTGTACCTGCTTTATTTTCGCCTGCAATACATCCTCTACATAGGATCCGTGATCTGTTTCAGCACTCAAAGGTGTATTGATCAGGCTGTTCAACAGCCGTATTTCCTCATCAGTAATCACCGCATCGGTACCCATGCTCAATCCCAGCCTGCAGGGCTGGTTGCGGTAGCGTACTCGAGCCCAGTACCGGTAACCATCGATGCTCCAGCCTTCCGGTTCTATACTGGCGAGATTGCACACGGGTGCAGCTCCTTCTTCGACAAGATTCGAGCCATGTTCATCCTGAAGCGCCCAGCCCTTGATCGGTATGAACAGCGAAACGAACTTGATTTCGTCAACAATGTTTCTATCTCTGTGTATGCTCAAAGCCTTCTGTCTGGCCGAGAGTTGATTCAGCTCGGTATTGATATGGCGCATCGCAAGTACAAGCCTGCGCCAGCTCCATAACGGATAACTTAAAAACTGAAACAGCAGAATAGTGGATACCGGCACCCATGTCCCGAAAAACCATAGCAACAGTGCGACCACCGTAAGAGTGGCTGCAATTATGCTGAACAACACCAGTAATGTGCTTGTCGGATTCAGATAAGGGTAGATCAGTAGCGGAAATGCCACGAGAATAACTGTAATGAATATCAGCCATGGCTTTTCCAGAGCAGTAATTCGAAGATCATTGAGTATCGCATCGATAATATTTGCAACAATCTCGACGCCAGGCATCATACCGCCGTTGCCTGACAGCGGCGTTGGCAGAGCATCACCCATTCCTTCAGCGGTTGTCCCGACCAGCACAATTTTGTCCCGAAACAAATTGTTGGGATATTGTCCGGACAACACCTGTGAATAGCCTATTTGTTGAAAATGTCCCGGTGGCCCGGCATACGGTATCAGGAACGGATAATCCCTCGACCATTGCATGGGTGAATACTGCCTGGCCGGATCTGCGACATTCACCTTCCGCTCCAGCGCGACAGCTTTGTCTGTAACACTCAATAGCGCCAGGCTGTAATGCAGCCAGTGCGGCTCACCGATGCCTTCCTTCAGGTAAACACTGCGTGCGATACCGTCATCACTGATATCAACATGTACATGCCCGAGTGCCGCAGCATTGCTGGTAAATTCCGGTAAAGGCAGGGCCTCGATCGGATACGAGTTGCGACTTTCCTGCGACATAAAAACCGGCAGCACAACCTTGCCACTGGCCCGCATTGCTCGCGCCAGCAACACATCGGACAGTGGATTATTGGCATCGGGTTCATTGAATATTATGTCCAGCCCGATCACCAGTGGTGTTTCAGCTTCGAGTTGATTTATAAGCTGTGCATGCGTAGATCTGGGCCAGGGCCAGCGACCCAGCTCATTCAGACTTTCATCATCGATGGCTATAATGATGATGTCGTCAGACACTGACCGGGTCCAGAATGACAGCTGAGCGTCATACAGCAGGTTATCCCAGCGCCACAGCAGATTGTATTGCACGAACAGCCCGGCGATGAATGCCAGAATTGCAACCAGCAGGACGTGTTCGATCACACTCGAGCGGCTGCCCTTGGGATTTAGCGGGTTCACAGCACCAGCAGCATTATCCCGATCGGTAGTATGACGATCCAGGACCGGTCTTCTTCGACAACCGGCTCGAGGATGTCATAGTTGCGGATTGCATCAAGCCCCTCAAGTTTGTACTGATCAACGCCGTTGACGCGCAAGTAGTAGCGAGCTGGAGGTAGATCATTAATCTCAATCGTGCTGTCACCCGTCGTGCTGTCGACGACAACCTGGTTGAAATTTTCATCCGTTGCCAGTTGGTAACGATAGTGTTTCGCTCCCTCAAGTTTGTTCCATGACACCGTTAACCTACTCATCTCGGTGGACTGATTGTCGCTGATCGCGGGTGGTGGCAACAACTTCACCGGCTCTGGCAGCGGCTTGTCCTTCTCGGCGACTATGCAGTAACCTTAGTTGCCGTCTTTATAAGTGC
>Ga0209536_100016736_pt1 | contig 10416 bp, 12 predicted proteins | sample DeeMarSeWOR28_12_FD_187461 | JGI IMG/M metagenome (GOLD analysis project Ga0209536, IMG submission 187461) | Marine sediment microbial communities from White Oak River estuary, North Carolina - WOR-2-8_12 (SPAdes) (version 2) | ecosystem: Environmental > Aquatic > Marine > Intertidal zone >... | reverse complement strand
ATGCGCATGCGGTAGCAGACACTTTCAACCGTGAAAAAATTGGGAGATCCGTATCCAGAGCGCAGCAGGTGAACCAGGGTCGCCATTTCCAGGTTTTCCACGCCGATGGAGCCGCAGAAGAAACCGAAGACCTGCGGGCCGAAATCATTTTTAAGTCGGGTCAGTTTCTCAGCAATCTCATCCAGGGCCTGGTCCCAGGTAATCTCCTCGAATCCGCCGCTGCTGCGCTTCAGCGGCCGTTTCAGACGGTTGGGGCTGTAAATGACATCAAGGGCGTTGGCCCCTTTGGGGCATAAGCGGCCCTTGTTCAGGGGGTGGGATTCCAATCCCCTGATCTTCACGGCCTTGCCATCTGCCACCGTCACCTTCGTCCCGCAGCTGTGATAACAAAGCGTACAATCCGTAAAGATCTCATTTATTTCAACCATAGAGTTATCCTTCCGTTTCGGGCTCGAAATATGAACAAGCTTATAAAATTTTTTTCGGTTTGGCAACCGTAGCAAAATTTTACGCTTTGCTTTGATGCGCTTGCACCGGAACCGCAGCCGGGACCGCCAATTTGACCTTCATCCGGTGATATAATATACTATATTCAACTGTTCAATTGGAAGCGGCGATACGTGTTATTGCCCTAACCCCCCACGGGATTAAATTTATGGCAGACCCTAAATCTCCGATTTACTCACGCAATCAGGACAGGCGCTCGGCCTTCAATCGCCGATGGATAAAATCAGATTATAAAGGCCGGGAACGGCGCGGCGGAAAGGATCGCCGGGAAGGACTGTCGACCAAAGATCTGCCGGTACCGGCAGACTTCGATTCTAATAACAGACCCGGCTTAGAAAAACTGTTGGTGTCCAATACCGTTCAATTGGAAGCTCTTACCCGGATACTGCTCGACAAAGGCTATGTCAGGGAGGAGGAGTTGCTGGAAATGATGAATAAGATTCAAGCTGAATACCAGGGCAAGAAATAGAGTTAACTCAAAAAACAGGAGACAAGCGATGAATGAGAAAGCCCGGGCCATGGTGCTGGCGTCTTTTGTGGCCGATGCGCTCTCACTGGGGGTACACTGGATATACAATACCAGCGTCATCGATAAAAAGTGGGGGCGGGTGGAAAACTATATAAAACCCGAAAGGCCCACCTATCACCCAAACAAGGATCTGGGGGAATTCACCCATTACGGCGATCAGGCCATGGTGCTGCTCGAATCGGTCGCCGCAAGTTCAGGGTTTAGCCTCAACCATTTTGCCCAAAGCTGGCAGGATTTTTTTAAATCCTATGACGGCTATTTTGACAGTGCCACCAAAGAGACCCTTGAAAATTTAGCCGCCGGAAAAGAAACTGCAGAAGCCGGCTCCGGGTCAGACGATCTGGCGGGGGCCGCCCGGATGGCAGCGCTGGTTTATTGCTACCGCAATGATGAAGATAAACTGGTAGAAAGCGTTCGATCACAGACAGCATTCACCCATAACAACCAGGCCGTCATTGACAGCGCCGAATTTTTTGCCAGGGTAACCGTAAAAGTGTTGGGCGGGATGATGCCCGTGGCAGCCATCAATCAGGTTGTGGAAGATGGGTTCTCCCAGGGGCCCTATCCTGGATGGGTCGCTGACGGCCTGAAAAGCGCGGACACAGAAACCCGTCAGGCCGTGCTGGATTTTGGTCAAATGTGCGAAATCGAACCGGCTTTTCCCTGTGTCATCCATCTGATCGCCCGGCATGAAGAAAATTTGAACCAGGGTTTAATCGAAAACGCCATGGCCGGCGGGGATTCTGCCGGCCGGGGATTGATCGCCGGCATGATCCTGGGCGCCCACCTGGGACCTGAGGCCATACCCCCAAGGTGGCTGACGGAACTAAAGGCCTATGCCCGGATCGTCGCGTTAATGGACAAAATTGGAGAATGAATGCAAATTAAACCCACACCACTGGATGGAATGCTGATCATCGAGCCCCGGGTTTTTGAGGACGAACGGGGATATTTTATGGAAACCCACCATTCCCAGCGCTTCAAATCCACCGACATAGACTGCACCTTTGCACAGGACAACCTCTCTTTTTCAAAAAAGAATGTCCTGCGGGGCCTGCATTTTCAAAAAAGCCTGGAATTAACTATTGACAGCTGGCTGCCCGCCCCTGACGGCCCAAAATATAAGTCCGGACAGGGACCGCCCGGATAAAAATAGATCTCATTGCCCTCGATCCGGTGTTTTTACCCCGTGAAATCTTGGTCTCATCTTTCACTGGGCCCAAGATTCCCTTTTCCCAATACCCCGGGACCTTCGATAACAGCCACGCGTGGATCTTTTGCTTACCCCGAAGGATCAGTTTTAACAGGGTCAAAAACCCACTTAACTTGTTAAAAATCTTATAAAAATTTACCATCTAAAATTAGAAATTCTTGATTTTTTTCGCGATTCATTTTAACATATAGAAAGTATCGAGGCTAAATCCTCTGAAACCAAAATTAAATGGAATCAATTCCCGAAAAACATACACCAGTGCTGGTTGTCGATGATGATCAGGGGCTGCTTTTAAGCATAAAAGCAACGCTGGTCAGTTCCGGTTTGCCTGAACCGGCGCTCGTATCTGACAGCCGCAAGGTTCTTGATCATGTTCGCAAACATCCTTTTCGTCTTATTTTGCTGGACCTGATGATGCCGCACTTAAACGGCCTGGAGGTCCTCGAACAGATTAAGGCTGAGTTCCCGCATACCGAATGTGTCATTGTCAGCGCCAGCGATGAAGTCGCAACCGCGGTTCAAGCCATGACCCTGGGAGCATCGGATTATCTGGTCAAACCCTTAAACAGTGAAAAACTCATCGCGCTGGTTCAGCGCACCCTGGAAAAGTATAGCCTGCGGGATGAACTGGCCCGGGTCGGCCGAAAAAAGGTGTTTGCGGAACTGCGAAACCCCCGGGCGTTTTCAGGCCTGGTGGCTGAAGATGAATCCATGGCACTGGTTTTCCACCAGGTAGAGGCTGTGGCCGGTACGGATTACAGCGTGGTGATCAATGGCGAATCCGGAACCGGCAAGGAAATGCTGGCCCGGGTCATCCACCGGTTGAGTAACCGTTCCAAGGCCCCATTTTATGCTGTCAATATGGCGTCGGTCAGCAAAACGATATTCGAAGACGAATTTTTCGGCCATGCCAAAGGCGCCTATACAGATGCCTCCAGCGAAAGAAGAGGATTCTTTGAAGCCGCCCATGGCGGCACTCTGTTTCTGGATGAAATCACTGAGTTAGACCCTTCATTACAGGCCAAGCTTCTAAGGGTCATCGAGGAAAGAGAATTTTACCGGCTTGGCAGTACCGAAATTAGAAATGTTGATGTTCGAATTATTGCTGCTACCAACCGTGATATCAATGAAGATATCATTAAAGGTCGTTTCCGGGCGGATTTGTTTTACCGCATAAACATGTATAATATTAAAATTCCTCCCCTGAGGGAGAGAAGAGATGATATTCTGCCGCTGGCCACCCATTTTCTTGATATTCATGCCAGGATCAACAAAAAGAAAATCCAGGGGTTAAGCTCTGAACTGGCTGAAAGGCTTTTGCAGTCCCCATTTCCCGGCAATGTCCGCGAGCTTGAAAACATGATTGCGGCAGCGGTATTGCTTGAAAAAGGCAAAACGCTGACCCTGGCCTCCGCCCGCAACCTGCTGCCCTACACGGGCCCGGAGCGGCGTAAAACAGTTGAATTGCTTACCTTGGACGAACTCGAAAGACGCCACATTAACCGGGTGCTGGAGGTTACCGGCGGAAATCGACCCAAAGCCGCTGCGATACTGGGTGTTAATGTCACAACCGTCTATCGCAAAATAGAAAAATATAACATTGCCGAGAAAAATTGAGTGGAGGCAAACCAATGTCAGATGGATTGGATGTAATTGTCGTCGATGACGATCCGGGTATTTGTGAAATTGTCTCAGAATTAATTGAGAGCTTTTACACCTGGGGCAACGTGCATTATTTTTCCGATCCCGACCAAGCGATATCCTATTGCCTGCAAAGGGACATCGGCGTTGCGATCTTTGTGGTCGATGTTTTTCTCGGTGGTCTGAGCGGGTTTTATTTCCTGGATGCCATCGAAGGAAAGTACCCGACAGCCCATGAAGACACCATTATAATCAGCGGCAATGCCAGTGATGATGTGGTGAATATGTGTCTGGCGTCCAATGTAAACTACCTGCTGGAAAAACCGGTCAAACCCTACGCCCTGCAACTGGCCGTAAGAGCCATTACAGCCAAGTATTTGGATTTTGCAAAGAAACTTATGCAGGATTCCGGTTTTGCCGAAGATGTGGCCAGGCTATGATGACAATCGTCGTTTAACGTTATTTGGTCTCTAACTTTTGTGGACGCTTCCTCAGTTGCTTTGATATTTCTTTGGTTTCAGGTGTCAGGTTTCGGATTTCAGGAAAAACAGGAGAAAATTACATATATCTCAGAAAACAGCAATCAGTTAAGCATCGGCACAACCAGAGCAGGGAACCGGTAATTAGTGCTGAAGATTCTGATTCTCCATTTATCTCCTGAACACTGACACCTGACCCCCGACAGCTTAAACTAAACTATAACATTCGAAACACATTAAGTTTCCAAAAAATTGTTATTGGATAAATTCGTTAAAGGCCAAGGATACCATGGCAAATATTGAAAAAATCGAGGGTGAGGCCATTCTGCAGCTTTTCAAAGAATTGCAGCAAGAAAAAATTCCGTTGCAAGTTAAGCTAACCCAGGGTGGCTACGAACACACCTCCCACCTAAAGGAAATTCGTAAGCGGCTGAGAACCCACTATTTTCTAATCGATTACAATCAGGATTTCCAAAAGGCCACCGAGGACCTTGACGACTGGCGCCTGAAAATAGAATTTACCGGTACAGACGGAATCATGTATGCGTTTCAAACCGCTAAATGTGATGTGTCGGGGGGCGTGATTTGGATAAAGTTTCCGGAAATCGTTCTTCGCTATCAGCGGCGCAGTCTTTTCCGGCTGGAAGCGCCCCCTGGAACCAGACTTTTTTATAATTTCAACGACATCCGCTATAAAGTGCTGGTAATCAATATCAGCCTGGGAGGCACCCTCGGCGTTCTGGTGAATTTAACCAAACAAATGGAACAGGAGTTGAAATTAAATAGCCCCAGAACACTTGAAAATGTGGAACTGGTGTTTCCATCCAGGGGTGAAAATGAAGATGATTCTAAAGTGACTATTAAACTGTGCCAGATCATTCGGCAGGAACGCAATCCACAGACCCAAAAGTATGAATGTGCGCTGGCGTTTACGGAAATCACCGAAACGGAGCAAAAGAAATTAGCCGACCTGTTCTATCAGTGGCAGAGGGAATATTTACGCAAAAGAAGATTGTTCAAGGCCTAAGCAGTGAGATGGACCTCAGATCTCCACCTCCTGGCCTTCCCTGGCAAAAAAAACCACCTTATCCCCGGCTATTCCTGGATTGCAAAATAGATGCGACAACTCATCAAGCTGCGAATCCGTCCGTAAGGGATCATGGTGACAGATCGCCAGACGCTTGGCATTTGCTCGTCCGGCTGCTGCCATCACATATTCGATGGGGGAATGCCCCCAGCCGCGCTTGCCGCTATCATATTCCGCCTGGGTATATTGGCCATCGTGAATCAGCAGATCTGCGTCTTTGAAAAATTCTTCCATCCGGCGATTCGCATCCCGGGCCGCCCAATCGCCTTCCGAGGCCAGAACCTCATCATAGGATGGATCGCAAGGATCTGTGCAGAACACATTATAAAAGGGCTCGGTATCATAGGCCGTGCAAACCGCTTTATCGCCATACTCGAGGCGATAACCCAAAGCCAGCAGGGGGTGATTTAAATATTTGGTGATCAGGGTAACACCCTGGCCAAGATCGTACGTTCCTTCCTTAAGATCTATATATTCGATCCTCGCACCCAGTTCGTGCTGGCGAACCGGAAAATATCGATAGGACAGTTGACCGCCGATGACATCTTCCAGGGGATCCTCTTCACAGGTCACCGGACCATAGATTTTTAAACGGGTTTCGGGATCATGGATCGGTGCAAAAAACGGCAGGCCGAGAATATGATCCAGGTGGGTGTGGGTCAAAAAAATCTCTGCGTTGAGATGATCTTTAGGGCCCTTGTTGAAGCACAGGCAGTCGCCCAGTTCCCGGATACCGGATCCGGCGTCAATAATTATCAGACGGTCTGGATCCTGCAGCCGCAACTCCAGGCAAAGCGTGTTTCCGCCGTATTTAACTGTGGTCGGTCCCGGGCTGGGAATGGAGCCCCGAACCCCCCAAAATTTGATCATCATAAGATTTCGCTTTAACTCGGGTTACAGATTTGAAGCTGGATTTTCATCTTGAAGGCCCACGACTGATCTTGGAGTCAATTGTCGATCACTTTTGAACGATTTCCAGAAATATCTTGGCTTTTTCGATCTCCTTGGAAATGGATTCTTGGAAATCACTCAATTTGCCATAGTCAACACCTACTTTATCTGTCAGCTGATCAAGCATGCTGCGATCGCTTCTAAAGTCGCCTGCCGTGCCAATGCTCAACTCAATGGCGATTTGATTGGCCAGTGAGATGGTTGATACCAGATCACGACTGGCCTCTGTGGCGTCATCGGGCTGGTGGTGGTGTGACATGGTTTCTACCAGCGCAACACCCAAGCGCCATCTTCGGGCAATCATTGCGCCTACCTTACAATGATCAATACCCAGCAGCCTGTCTTCGGCTTGCTGAAAAGGATCGCGCTCTTTCCCCGCTGATTGACAGATTTGAAAGTATTCGTCCGGGAATTGATTATTCAGGGGAAGTTTGCCCAGGTCGTGCAGAAGTCCGGCTACAAAATACGCTTCTTGCGCGGCCGGCAAAAGCCCTTTGAAAGCGGCCAATGATTTGGCAACAACACCGACAGCCAGGCAGTGCAACCAGAATTCATCGGTGCTAAAGGCATGAAAAGTCCCGCTGCCTTTCATGTTCTTTAAAATTGCAAAGCTTAGCGCAAGGTTCTTAACCGTATTGACTCCCAGCATAATGATTGCCCGGGTAAGGGAAGTAATGGGTTGGCCCAGAGCGAAATAGGCCGAATTGATAAGCTTCAGCACCCGACCGGTAAGAACCGGATCCAGGGAAATTACCTGTTTGAGTTGATTGGCGGAGGCCCGCGGATCATTGCAGGTTTCCAAAACCTTGACCACAGTCGTCGAAAGGCTTGGCATTCTGGCGATGGTTGCCTGAATTCTTTTTAAATGCAACTCCCGGTTGGGGTAAACGTGATTCATGGGTGGAACATGAATTTGTTATACACTATTGATAGGTTAGTGATTTTGAGCGGCGCTCTCCGGCTCACGCCGGCAAATAGTCGCCCCGGTAAAATTTCGTTACTTCCAGGGATGCGGTTACCCGGGTCCGATTAAGAATATTTTTAATTTCATCGTCAGGTAATGAGTCCGCAAGGGTCGCCAGGCTATCATTTTCCCGGGCAATTTTACCAATTATAGAATCTATCTGTTTTAAATTGATCCGGGAATCAGCCAATTTGTAGCGATATTGATCGAGTAAGTCGATCATATTTTCAATGCGTTCAACGCTAAACCGCGGATCCGGTGAACCCGGGGTTGTCAGCCGGACACCGGCCTGCGGGTTGATAAAAGCAGTCTGACGGGGTGCCGCATCTGTTTTGGGCGCCTTTTCGACGGTTTCGTTTAAGATTGTACCGAAATCTTTTTCCCCCGCAGGTCGTGACTTGGCAGTTTCTTGCGGGTACAGGCTTTTCATTATTTGCTCATGGTTGTCAATTTTCATTGCTCCGGTTTCCTAAAGTACACCCTGATTGAGCGAAAACCGCTCAATTAGGCGTTAATCCGCCGCGGCGGATTGGTAAAATGTTATCGTTGACGTCATCTTCGTCCGACGAAAGGTAATAAATTATCCATGCAAGATGTATGCACACATTATAAATTTTTCAGATAAATTTTATTTTGATGCAATTTCAAAGCATTGGGACGAATAGTGTGTCCGCTTGGATCTATTCCTTTAGACAGGCCGGCAAACACTACCGGCTAGCGGAAGATGTCCGGAAATTTTTGCCGGCATTTGAGTTCCCGGTTGTCTCGGAAAAAATACAATTTTTGCCGCTTTGCTTGGCAGCGTAAAGGGCTCTATCCGCTCTTTGGGTGACGGCGCTGACGGTATCTGCTTTCTCTATACTGCAGACACCGATACTGACGGTCACCGACAGGGTCGGGCTGCCGGCTACGTCATCCAGGTAATAGCGGGTTGACGCGATCGATTGGCAAATATGCTGGGCTCTGTCAACGGCTTTTTTCAAAGAGGCCCCGGGTAGAATAATTGCAAATTCATCTCCACCATAGCGGGCAAAAAAATCCTCTCCCCGAATCGATTGCCTGCATTTTTTGATAATCGCCAGGATAACCCGATCGCCCGTATGATGGCCGTGGACATCATTGACCTTTTTGAAATCATCGATATCCAGCATTAAAAGGGAAAACGGCGCTTTGGAAACCGCTTTTGTTTCAACGAGACTGCTAATACGGTTGTCGAAGGCTTTGCGGTTATAGATGCCGGTCAGGCCGTCGGTGAGAGATTCCGTGCGAACTTTTTCCAATTCCATGCTCAAGTTGCTAACCTGATTGGAGAGAACCTCCAGTTTGGTGTTGTCGTGGGACTGTTTTTCCTTAACGGTTTCCCGAATTTGTTCAATTTCCTGAATCAGGGCCCTTTTTAGTTTTTTAATATCGTCAAGGTGTGTTATTTCGACAATTTTTTCGCTCTGTGCTAAAATTTTCTGATTGTATTCCTGGTTTTCGGTATCGAGGGTCACCATGGCTTTGGACAGGATATCGATGATATCCTTAAACTCATTTTCCCGGTCAAAAAGACAATTTTTTTGCAGATTGATAAAAGCGTCAATTGCTTTTTTTCCCTTTTTAAATTGCGATTGAATCTTCCTAAGCTTTTTGTCACTGGCAAAGTTTTCAGACAGCCGGCCGATGTCCTTCTTAAATCCATCGCTGTCGATCTCTTTAAGATCCAGGGCAAATTCCTTCATTAACTGCAGCAGGGCCTGGATGGACAGCAAAAAATATTCTTTTTTGCGGCTGATTTCGCTCAGTTTGGCAGCCAGATCTTCTGTCTCCATCTGATGGTTGTCTTTCTTTCTCAACTTTAACATCATGGCGCGCACCCGTAAGTATTAATTAAGGCCGGTCGAAGGCCCCCTCCGGCTTTCCCTGGCCGCTGTTGCGAACAGCCCAATTGAGTTAAAAAATTTGGAAGTTGTCTGTTATTCGCTATCGGCTGATTGCTTAATTAGATATCAGAATTCCCGAGCACCAGAAAAGTCCGGGCCGGTTCATTTAAAGGAAAGATCCAAATCTGAATTTTTTGACTTCCATTGACGCCATTTTTAACATGAATACTGCATTTTTCCCCAACCACCGGCCCTACCAGAGCCATCTGTCTGACTTTTTCAATGACTTTTCCCAGAGAGCTGGCGTGCACTATTTTTTCTATCCCCATGCCGACCAGGTCTTTTTGGCGGACGCCGCAAAGCTGGGCACACCCGGAATTGCCGCCCCACAAATACAGATCTTTAAAAATGGCAGCAGGCATGCCGATTTGATGAACAAACTGAATTTTGGGAAAAAAGGTTTCCATATAATAGCGGCAGGCTGCACAATCCGAGCATCCCAGCAAACCGCTGTCTTTAACCGTAAAACAGGCCTGCAGCTGATTTTTAAACGCAATGCAGTTGTGGCACTTGTGACCATGCTCACTGCCGTGCCAGTGCTGCCAGCAATTCTGGAAACTTTTGAATATGAGACCATTGGAATTTTCACCCAGTAGCTCGGGTGGAATCTTCTGGCCGCTGTTTTTTAGAAAAAACAAGAGGTCCTCAAGCGGAATGGAATAATTTCTTCCCACTCTGTGGGCATGCAGCTTTTTTGAACGAATCCAGTACCCGACGGTGGTGCGCGCTACCCCGCACAGGGTGGCGGCCTGGGATACGGATAATGTTTTCTTGACCCCTGTCATTAAAGGTGAATATGCCTGTTTCATTAATGGATATATCGGCAATTTACCAAAATACTTGACCGCAAATGGTATCGAAAGTGAAAAAATTGCCCAGTGTCGAAATTTTGACGAAAATGTTGACCGCCTGGATGCTTAATCGCCGCATTGATGAAATCCTTTGATCATGGCAACAATTTTGCGCAACTAATATAACCAGCTGTAATTAATAAATTTTTATACACATTCCAGCATCGAAAAATTATCGTCAGCCACATTTCAACTTCTTTTGGGCCAAATGGCATATTAATTGCTATATAAATATCTCAAATGGAATGAAGTTTCCTCCTTTCCTTCAT
>Ga0209536_100016735_pt1 | contig 10417 bp, 6 predicted proteins | sample DeeMarSeWOR28_12_FD_187461 | JGI IMG/M metagenome (GOLD analysis project Ga0209536, IMG submission 187461) | Marine sediment microbial communities from White Oak River estuary, North Carolina - WOR-2-8_12 (SPAdes) (version 2) | ecosystem: Environmental > Aquatic > Marine > Intertidal zone >... | reverse complement strand
TGTGGAAAAACATTACCGGATTACGCTTGGTGTAATCCGGGTTGTTTCTGTATTGCAGGGTCCTCCCCACAGGGATCACGAGCGCAGCGAGTAATCCCTGCAGTCGAAGGCTGCGGGTTGTGTTTACATCTGTCCGCGAGGAATGCTTGCATTAATAAGAAGCCTGTCCGACCAATTTGAACTGGATAAAAAATAACCACATCTGAAGCGCTTTCCTTTTTCATGAACAATAAGATCAAGTCAGAAAATGGAATAATTGCGGTGAATGGATTATCTGGTGTGAGTAAGATTTTACTAATCCTGAGATTGTGACCGCCGGTTATTGCTTTATTATATCCGTGAATGTCCGGTTGAATGGTTCATCATATAGCAAGGAGTATTCTTTGGAAAATTTATCAAAGATCTCTTTTGCGAGGCTATGCTTTCCAAGTGCTGTCAGTGCCTTGCATTTCATGCTGATCGCCTCCTCATGCAGGATGTCAAAGGTCAAAATTGTATCTGCAATCTGGATCAGGAGCTCATGATCCGAAGCAACATCGTTCTGTTCAATAAATTCTGACAGGTGATCTATGATCAAGTTCGAACATTCCAATTTAAATTCATCCAGCCACTCGTAGCTGGCATTTCCCAGCAGGGGTCCTTTATGAGCAGCATGCAGAAACTTCTGCAGATCCTTCCTGGAGAGCGATTTCTCACGATTAATCATATGGATGCAGGACCAGTAATCATTGTATACAATCTTATCGTTAAATTCCAACTGCCAGTACCCGGTCCTGCTTGTCAACACACAGCTTTCAATTTCGGATATTAGATTCTTCAATTTTGCAATGTTCACTGCACGGTTGTTTTTTGCAGTTTTTGCATTCATGGAGAACCACAGTGTTTCGGTAAGGCGGGGGACTGATATCCCCTTGTCCTTGATCGAATAAAGGAAAATGAGCAGGAAAAGCTCCTTTAAAAGTGGTGTGAATTTCTTAGTAATGTCATTGCCATGTTTGTTTATAACCTGAAAACCACCGAAGAAAAGGATCGAATTCGGAGATTTTTCAGGCCTTTCTATGAACTTGCTTCTTCGTGAAAGCAATGAGGTTCTTTCCTTTTCATTCTTCTGACCGGTTTCTGAAAGGTCGGAATAACTTTTTTTGCGTCTAATGTTCCTGATCAGGATGATCGAGCTGGCTGTCACAACAGCAAAGAGTAAAACAATAAAAACCAACCTCCCAAGGAGATTCCTTTTATCACCGGCCACTCTATAGGCAACAAATGGCGGGTAAGATATTTTATACACGCTGATTTTCGTCTCATTCCTGTCAAAGTCAGCCAGAGAATTTGCGGAAATCAGCTCCTGACTGGTTTCTGAGAAAAACAGATCGCTGTAGGAATACTCATTATGAAATTTATAAGGGATCTGATCCCCATATGGAAATAGTTCAGGATCATCGAGATTCCCTTTAAGCAGTTGCAAATAGGTGTCGTATTCAAATATAGTAGTGGCCATCACATAATAGGATCGGTCCTCCTCGCTGATGACCATGGAACTCGCAAAATCGATGCCTTCCAGGGGTGCCTGGAAATCATATTTTTTTACGAATTCTTTTTCATTCAGTAAAAATGCTACCAGGTCGGTGTAATGCTCGGGATTCAGAATCTGATCACCCTCCCTGCTTCCATATCCCCCGAGAATGTATATTGTATCCACTGCATTTCCAATGGCCGCATGCATACGCGGATAAAACACATCTCCACTGGTTTGAACGGTATCCCATTCATTGTTTTTGAAATCGTATCGCTGAACCAGGTTATAATATTTGTGTTGGCTGTAACCTCCAAAAGTATAGAGTACGCTGTCTGGACCTGAAAAATATTTATTGTGGAACCAAAAACGTTCAGTGATGTTGGGCCCATTAGAAATTTCTTCCCATTTGAGTTCTGAGAAGTTGAAATAATGAACTGTCTTTATCTTTAAATTATAACAGATCAGCCTGTTTGTAATAGCATCAAAGAATAACTGGCTTCCCCGGATCAGGTCAGTAAACCTGGTACTGTATTCAAAGTTCTCTATGGAATCCTTCAACACGTCATACACTTTCAGTAATTCGTCTCCTGCCATATAGACCTTTTCTTGACCAGGCTCAAAACAGAGCACAGCGAGCCCGCTCAGATAGGTGTCAAAAGAGCGCCCCCAATGGTAAAATCGTGGCTTGATCCAGACCGGATTCTCGACAATCGCATTGCTTTTTGTGACAACGTCTGCGGCAATATTCCCGCTCATTTCATCCAGGGGGAAATGATGCAGACATTGCCCCCGTTGATAGATCCTGATATCCCTGATGTTCATTCTCGGAAGATCGGTCGTTTTTACAGGATGAAAGTCATTCTTGCCAAAGAATATCTTTATTCTCCCAGAGAAGTGTATATCGCGATGCAATATGGAGGTATCCCCCGAATCAAAGTGCAGGGTCCTGTCTTTCAAACTGTACTTGAGTTTGATTTCGGTCCACTTCCCATATATATCCGGGTCATTGTCGGGAATATTGATATCCGTTAGCAGCTGACCATACACTACCTGCAGACTGTGGGATTCCGGCCCGTTGAAAATAATATCAATATTACGACCCTCATCATCGACAATGCGGGCGATATAGCCAAAAGTAGCCGGTTCAGCATCACGTAATTGAATGCTGAACGCCACTTCAAAATCACTTCTAAAAGAATAATAGCCTTCCGGATGAAGATCAAGTTTTGTGCGCTGATCTTTGGAAACTGGTTTTGCTTGAAATTCCAGACCGTACTCCTGCCCGTATGAGCAGAAAGAAATCAGCATACCTATACTTACCAGTATCCACCCCCTGTACCGATAAGACCCAACGACGCCAGATGTCTGATTTTTAAGGTCCATGGCCACCCTGATAGAAACCTGAATCGTAATCCTTGATTCAGAAATCTGCCATTTTATTCTGATGTTGGCAAAATAGTCAAATTCTTCAATTTTGCCAGTGAAACGTGTTGAATAATATTGATCAGGATGTGATCCGTTCGGTGGATCGCCCATGCACCCCGGCTTCCATGGTAATTATGTATTCAGATATTCATTCTACCAGACCTGCAGGCAACCGTTAATGTTTAGTTAATCTTTCATTTACCCCGGTATGTTTACCTTTCCAATCTTTGCCTATGAAAAGAATCATTGTAACTGCCGGAATCTGCCTCGCTTCGTTTTTCTTCACAGCCAGGGCACAGACAAAACATGCCGCCTCAAGCAAGTTTATGACCTACAAAGGGCTTGTCATGGCCGGGTACCAGGGATGGTTTAACTGCGAAGGGGATGGTGCCGACAGGGGTTGGACCCACTACAGCAAGGGTGGGAAATTTGAGGATGGCAGTTGCACCATCGATTACTGGCCTGAAATGGATGAGTATCAAGTAAAATACAAGACTCCGTTTACCTTTCCTGACGGATCGCCTGCCTATGTGTTCAGTTCCTATGATGAAAGCACCATCGACCTGCACTTCAGATGGATGAAGGAGTACGGCATCGACGGGGTGTTTATGCAGCGGTTCTTTTCAGTACTGGGGGACCCGAACCGGACGAATCACAATGATAAAGTGCTCCGGTCGGCGATCAGGGCCGCAGGCAAATACGGCGTTGCCATCTGTCTGATGTATGATATCGGCCATATGGACGATCGCCGGGTCGACCTCATTTTCGAAGACTGGAAACACCTGGTGGATGACCTGAAACTCACCAACCAGGGAGAGGAGACCACCTACCTCTTTCACAACGGAAAGCCCCTGGTTGCCTTCTGGGGAATCAGTTCGGGAACCAGGGAATCCGGTCACATTCCGGAGATATATGATATCATAGATTTTGTCAGGAACGACCCGCAATACGGAGGATGTTCAGTGCACCTCGGCATCCCTTCCAGGTGGCGGACCCTCGGGTCCGATACCAAAGGCGACCCACGGCTGCATGAGGTACTGGAGCAGGTGGATGTGATCCATCCCTGGCTGGTAGGAAGATACCGGGAAGATACCTATGAAGCTTACCGGAAGGAACATATCCTGGGGGATGTCCAATGGTGCAAAGAGAAGGGGAAATCCTATGCACCGACCGTTTTCCCCGGTTTCTCGTGGCACAACATGAAAGGGGACGGATCGGATAAAATACCGAGGAACAAGGGTGAATTTTTCTGGAAACAGATTACCGGGGCCATCGAGAGCGGTGCCGAAATGCTCTATGTGGCCATGTTCGATGAGATTGATGAGGGAACGGCCATCATGAAATGCGCCCATACCGTCCCGGTTGGCAAGAGCGTATTTGTCCCCTACGAGAAGGAGGTGCCGTCGGACCATTACCTTTGGCTTGCAGGGATGGCTGGCAGGATGCTCAGGGGTGAGATCCCTTTTTCCAGGACCATCCCACCCAGGGAGAATCCGGATGCAGGCACAATGAATGAAGCTTCGATAACATCCCGGTGATGAAACACAATGCCTTTGCACTTTTGTGCTGCCCGATTGCACTTACCCTCTTCCTGATGCTGCCTGGTGTTTGCCTGGAAGGGCAGGTGACCCTCGAAAAAGAGAAGATCCGGATCGTCTTCTCTGACATGGAAGAGGGACCCCTGAAACTGGCGCTGCATGCGCTTGAGAAGGATCTCTATGATATATTTGAGACCGTGGTGCCGGTTGACGATAACCCGAACGGGGACCTTTCCGAAACGGAGATCGTGATTGTTAACAGGGCTTCCGGACATAATCGGGTGCCGGGCAGCCACCTCAGGGAGCTGGATGGATTTGAATCGCACCGGGTGTATGTTCATCCTGAATCCAACAGGATCTACCTCCTGGGAAATGATCTACGTGGTACCATTTACGCCATATATACATTCACAGAGGAGGTCCTGGGAGTACCTCCTCTGAAATACTGGTGTTCATGGGAGCCGGAGAATAAAGATGAAATCAAGGTGGCTGCCGATCTGGATATCTTTTACCACTCGCCTCAGGTTCGTTACCGGAGCATTTTAACAGGCGACCAGGATTATTTCAATCCATGGAGAAGGAGCTCGGAAGCGCATGACAACATCTGGCTCGAAACAGCATTGCGGCTGAAGATCAACACGGTGGAGACCTATTCCACCATTCTCCCCGGCTATAAACTGACCGATTATGCCTACCTTATTGCAAGGTATGGCCTGGTGATCACTTCGCACCATACCAGCGGCCTGAATACCTCGTTCCGTACCTGGGGTGATTACTGGAGGGAGATGCGGGACCGGGAACCTCCGGAATACCTGCTTTCCAACGAACAGGCCATCCTGGATTTTTTCCGCTACAATGCTGAAACGGTGAAGAGAAGCGGGATTGAAAACCTCTGGACCGTAGCATTCAGGGGGGAGCGGGACCAGCCCTTCTGGAGCATATTCAAGGATGCACCGGAAGATGAGGAGGAACGAGCGGCTGTGATCAACAGGATGTTGCAAATACAATATGACCTGGTGCGGGAAATGACCGGGGAGGAGGAACCTTTCGCACGGATTACCTTTTACGACGAGCTGGCCAACCTGATGGCCAAAGGATATCTGAAGCCTCCCGACAGCAGGAATATGATCTGGACCTTCGTAGCCGGCCGCAGGGACCATTACCCTTATGACGATATCGTCAATTTCACTGCGGACGAAGGCGTAAAACTGGGCTACTATATGAACTTTGGGTTTGCCTCCACCGGTGCCCATGTGGCCCCTGCGGAAGGCCCCTGGAAAATGGAATTCAATTACAGGTATGTCAACAACAAGGCCCCCCTCTATTTTTCCGTGGTCAACGTGGGGAATTACAGGGAATTTGTGCTGGAGCTATCTGCCAATGCCCGGTTACTGTGGGATTATGACAAGTATGACAGCGACCGGTTTATGATCGATTATTGTAAACGGTATTACGGGGATAGGTATGCGGAGGATATAGCGGAACTTTACAAAGCTTTTTACCATGCCTACTGGAACCCCAAGGCATCCGAATTTCCGGGATTGGATCGCCAGTTTATATTCCAGGACCTGAGGTATGCCAGGGCATTCGATCATATTTTCAGGGAATTTTACGCCTCCGGCGATGAGATCAACATGAATCCGCTGCATAAGATCGGATATGAAAGTATCCCTGGACGCACTTTTCGCATTGATCTTAATTATAATCATGCCGAAAATCAGGTAGATGCGCTGCTGTATGGCATGCAGCAAACCATACCGAAGTTTGAGGAAGTGGCCGCACGGTGCTCCGATATGATGATGAAGCTGGCGGAGCAGAGGCAAACTTTCTTTAACGACAATCTGAGGATCTACAGCTATTACATGGCTCATTTAAGCAAGGCACTCTACCACTACGTATATGCCTATAAGCATCAGTGTGATAAGAATGTCCTGCTGCGGCACCTGGGCCTGGCACATCACGAAGCCTCCCGGGCCCAGGGCTACCTGTTTGAGGCGCAGCATGGTGTGTTCTCCAACTGGTACGCCGATGCAGAGCAAATGTCCAGGACCTTTCAGATTGATACGTTAAAAAGCAATATTTTATCATTGATAGCGCAGGCAAATTCAAATGAGGATCAATAAGGTCATCAAACAATTACTCATCCCTTTCCTTGGCCTGTCATTGATTCAGCTGGGAGGGGCAGGATGCAGAGAAAAGCCCGGTAAGCAACCTCCGCCACCCAATGTGCTGATTATTTTAACCGATGACATGGGATACGGAGATATCTCATGCTATGACGATCATGCCACATCTACACCTCATATTGACAGGCTGGCAGCTGAGGGGGTCCTATGTACCGACTTTTATGTCCCCACTCCCTATTGTGCTCCTTCCCGGGCCACACTTCTCACCGGAAGGTTTCCCCTGCGCCACGGGGTCATCCGCAATCCTGCTCCCGATGCCGGCATTGACGATGTGGGCATCGGGGATGAGGAAATTTTGTTGGGGGAACTATTGCAGGCAGCAGGATACCATACCAAACTGATCGGGAAATGGCACCTGGGACACAAACCGGATTATTTTCCGGTACGGCACGGGTTTGATGAGTATTATGGAATTCTGTATTCGAACGATATGAGGCCTGTTCAGCTTATTGAAAATATGGATACGGTTGAATATCCTGTCGACCAGGCGACCCTCACGCAGAGGTATACAGAGGAAGCGATCCGCTTCATCAGGGAGCATGCAGGAGCTCCGTTTTTTCTTCACCTCTGTCATGCCATGCCCCATAAACCGCTGGCAGCTTCTCCGGCATTTTACACACCTGATACGCCGGATGACCTCTATCATGATGTAATCAGGGAACTGGACTGGTCCACCGGTCAGATCCTCAAGGCACTTGATGAGCAGGGCATCCTGGAACAAACCATCGTCATCTTTATGTCAGACAACGGCGGTTCCTATGGTGCCAGTAACCTTCCCCTGAAGGGCAGAAAACATTCCAACTGGGAAGGGGGCGTTCGTGTACCGTTTATCTTGAGGTATCCCGAGAAACTGCCTTCCGGATCAGTCGTGCATACCCCTTGCTGGTCGCCCGATATATTTCCGACAATCCTTTCCATGACCGGTATCCCTCTGCCTGAGGGAGTTGTTCTTGACGGGGAGGAGATCACCGCTCTGCTGAAAGGGAGCAAAAAGTCGCACGGTGCCATTTACACCATGAGGGGGGATGAATTGATAACGGTGAGGAGGGGTGACTGGAAACTTTTTCTCTAGCGACCGAAGTTCTACGAGCCGGTGGACCTTGCAAACTGGTCAGACTGGAGGGCACCGGACGGAACCACCATTATTGCGCCCTCAGAACAGGCAGATCCATCCATGTATCCCGGAGTGAAGCCGGAAAAAATGGAGGGCGACCTCTTTCTTTTTAATGTCAGGGAGGATATTTCGGAAATGGTCAACCTGTCGGCATCGGAGCCGGGGATCATCACTGAATTGCAGCGTGCAAGCGCAGATTTTGAGAATAGCTGTAAGGCCCCCTCCCGGATCAGTTCCCAAGCCGGGAAAAAAAGAGTGGCCTATGTCAATTCGTATCACCGCGGGTTTCCTCCCAGTGACCTGATTACCGGAGCCGTTATGGAGGGATTGCCTGCAGAGAGTTTCGAAGTGGTCCCTTTCTTTATGGATACCAAGCGAAATCCTTCAGAAAGCTTCATCCAGAAAAGGGCGGCAGCATTGCTCGATTCGATCGATATGTTGAAGCCAGATCTCCTGATTGTCTCGGATGACAATGCCATGAAATACCTGGTGGTCCCCCATTTTCAGGGCAATCCGCTTCCCATCGTTTTTTGCGGGGTGAACTGGACCGTGGATCAATATGATATTGCTGATTGCAATATTACCGGAGTCATTGAGATACTCCCGGTGGCGGAACTGGTCCGGACGCTGAAGCCATCCCATCCTGCAATGAAAAAGCTGCTGGTGCTGAATGAAAACACCACCACTTCCCGAAAGACCCGGCCCCTGCTCGACACCTTGCTGGGAAATCTAGGATTAGAGGTTTCACAGGCACTGGTCGATGATTTTGAGGAGTGGAAAGCGGTTTTTGCCGGGGCGAATGAAACATTTGACATCATCTACCTGCAAACGCGTGGAGCCATTGACGGATGGGATCATGATGCAGCCCTCAGGCATATTGAAAAGCATATTCAAGTTCCGCTGGTCACCTGCGAGGAGTTTATGATGCCGTATGCCGTATTCGGTTTGACCCAGTTATCGGAAGAACAGGGAATGATTGCTGCTGAAATGGCGAAATCGATACTGGGGGGAACCCGTCCGGAAGATATCCCGGTCACGACCAACAGCATGAACAGGGTATGGATCAATCCCGGGCTGGCTGAAAGAATAGATTTTCAGCCGGGTAGCGCGCTGCTGGAGAGGGCCGGCCTTGTGGAATCGGTGAACGAATAACAAATGCATTAAAAGCTGAAACTATGAATCGCCGTGCATTTACAAAAATGGCAGGGTTGGGTGCGATGGCCATGCACTCTTTCCCTGCAGTTTCCTCAGCAATGAACTCCATGCATGAGCAGGAGAAGGAATCCAGGATACCGTTGGGAATCTGCAATCATACCCTCAGGGCCCTGCGTCCGACTGCCAGAGAATTGATAGAATTTGCCATAGAACACAGCCTCGATTCAGTTCAGTTCAATACCCTGAAACCATTTGAAAGCCTGGAGTATGAACACCTGGAGAGTCTGAGAGAACTGGCCATGACCAATGATATCAGTATCTATGTGGGAGTGGGAAGCATCAGCGAACAATCCGTCAGGTTTTCTGATGACTTTGGCGATGCCGCCACACTGCTCACAGAGGGATTCCGGGTGGCGAAGACCCTGGGATCGCCGGTGCTCGGCGTGCGGATAGGGGTTCTGGAGGATCGGTATACAAACGGAGGGATCGAGCCCAATATGGAGGAAGTGATGCGCCTGATGAGGTCATTCGAAAAGGATGTAATGGATTCAGGCATCAAATTCGCATTTGAAAATCATGCCGGCGATATGCGGTCCGAAGAGTTGCTGGAACTGATAGAGAGAACCGGAAAGGAGATCTGCGGTGCTTTCTTTGATCCGGGGAACGCCATTTATGCCATGGAGGATCCTCTCTCCGCGTTGGAGTCGGTTGGTCCCCATATTCTCTGCTGCCAGGCCAGGGATGTGGTCATCTGGCCCACGGAAACAGGAGCGACATTCCAGTGGACCGCAGTCGGGGAGGGTATGATGGATTTTGGGTTCTACACCCGGTATTTGGGGGAACATTGTCCAGGCGTGCCGATTCACCTGGAGACGATATCCAATTCTCCCAGGGAGATCCCATATCTGACCAGAGGGTATTGGGAAGGATGGCCGGAGCTGGAGGCTTCCGGAATCATTGACTTTCTGAAACTGGTAAGAAAGGGGCATCCGATCGATGTGGCCAGGGCTCCGGAGGGGACCGATCGAAAGGTGTTTGACATAGAGAACCAGACCAATGAATTTCTGAGAAGTGCTGCCTGCCTCAGGAGTGAGTTCGGGGTGGGTATAAAAGAGCCGGCATAAAGCTGCAGTGGTGCTATACCGGTCGGGAACCATATGAACTATGATATGAAAAGAATACCTGCTTTTCTGATTTCTGCAGGCCTTATTGTGATGGGGGCGCTCACCGGTGCCGGGCTCCCGGAGAACCTTGCTGCAGGTGCAGAAGAACCGCCAAACGTCATCATGTTTATCATGGATGACCTGAATGACTGGGTCACGCCGCTGGGATACGAACAGGTGAAAACACCCCATCTGGACCGGCTGGCCCAGTCAGGTGTGGTGTATTCAAATGCCCATGCCCCCGGCGTATTCTGTGCACCCTCCAGAACTTCCGTTCTCACAGGGATGCATGCCTCCACCACAGGGTGCTACGAAAATGA
>Ga0209536_100016734_pt1 | contig 10417 bp, 9 predicted proteins | sample DeeMarSeWOR28_12_FD_187461 | JGI IMG/M metagenome (GOLD analysis project Ga0209536, IMG submission 187461) | Marine sediment microbial communities from White Oak River estuary, North Carolina - WOR-2-8_12 (SPAdes) (version 2) | ecosystem: Environmental > Aquatic > Marine > Intertidal zone >... | reverse complement strand
CCTTTATGCCTGCCAGCACCTTTTTATATTCCTTTATCTTATGAACAATGTCCTCGAGGGCAGACTGTTCTTTCGAATACTTCTGGCTCTTTGAATAATCAGAAAATATTTCAGGATCAGACAGAATTTTTGTCAATTCGTCGTATTTATTTTCAATCTCATCAAGTTTATCAAGAAGCATCTGCCCTGGTCTCCTTTTGTGCGGCCTCTCCGGAATTCAGCTGTAATACCTCCTTCAGCGCCCGTATCGCTACTTCAATCTGGTCATGGGAAGGGATTCCCGTGGTTAATTTCTGGAGCCAGAGCCCCGGGGTCGCCATGACACGAATAAACGGGACATGCATCTTCTTTGATGAATACTTTACAAACTCATAGGAGCTCCCTGCGATAAGGGGAATGAGGACAATCCTCGAAAGGAACTTCTCGATAAATGGCCAGTCCTTCGGGATCAGCGAAAAAATAAGAATGCTCATCATCATGACGATTAAAAGAAAACTGGTGCCGCACCGGGTATGCAGAACACTGTATCCCTCTACAAGCTCGGGCTTAAGATCAACGCCGGCTTCATGGGCATTCACGGCCATGTGTTCAGCCCCGTGATACTGGAATACCCTCCTGATGTCCTTGCTGAAGTTAATTGCGAGGATATATGCCAGGAAAATCAATACCCTGATCACACCGTCAACAAAATTAAAGACCAGTGAGCTGTCATTGATCGAGTGAAACAGTATCCCAAGGAGCTTCGTGCTGTAGAGGGGTAAGAAAAGGAAGAGGCCGATTCCGATAACAAACGCAACAACCACGGTCATTGCCAGAGAGAATGACGACGGTTTTTCTGTCTCATGCCCCGATGCCTCCGCAGAATACAGAAGTGCCTTGATCCCAATGGAAAGCGCCTGGTAAAGGGCAATAATACCGCGAAGCAGAGGTTTCCTCATGATCTTCGGAAGCTCTGGAATGTCCTGTTTTTTCACAACAATATCTTTTTCAGGGGTCCTGACCGCAACAGTCCACACCTGTCCGGCTCTCATCATGACGCCCTCAATGACCGCCTGCCCTCCTATGTCATGAACATGTTTACCCAATTTTTTCCTTTCTTTACGCATTAAAAAAGGGAAATCTGCCACTTTTGAAGTATCATCAAGCGCAAATTTCCCTGTTAGATTCAGCTACTTTTTATGTTTTGCGTATTTCTTCTTAAACTTTTCTACCCTACCCTCGGCATCGAGCAGCTTCTGTTTGCCGGTAAAGAAAGGGTGACAGTTGGAACAGATATCAACGTGTATTTTGTCCTGGGTCGATCTCGTGGTGAACGATTCGCCGCAGGCACATACTGCCTTGATCTCTTTTAATTCCGGATGTATTCCCTGTTTCATAGTAACCTCCAGCAATACATAATAGCAAAGAAATGGAATTTATTGCAACTACCAGATTATTGAAAGAAATGCGTCAAGGTCTGTCTGCAGACGGTTGAACTTGCACCATATAATCATACATTCCTCAGAGCGATAGCAGTAACCGTCTTTTACAACAACATGAATATTAATGCCGGTTTTGTCCCTGTACGGGCATGGGACATGCAGCTTCCCAGTCTCCACTGCATACGATTTGTTCATCAACGGGTCTTTCATAGTTCTATTGTATGCATTAATTACTATCTTTGCAAAACCAATAATTCGTTACTCGTTACTCGTCAATCGTTATTCGTTATTCGTTCGCTGTTAATCGTAATATGTGATGCGCCGATACCATTGACCATTTTCATATCGCCCTGTGAATTGACCGGGTCAATCAAAATATACAAAAATCGTATTACCGTGTCAGAATAACGGACCAACTCTCTATGGTATTATAGGGTTACCATACATCAGGAGATGGCATTCATTGAGGCAACGCCTCAAAATGTATTGCGGTCATGCAACCATGAAAAGTCAACGCTCGGCAATCATTGAAAGTGCATTACATCTGGCAGCGGAAACAGGAAGCCGGTGCATATTCCTGTTTTTAAATTCCGTTCAAAGCTGCAACTGGTTTTTGAAAACAGCTCATCACAAAGAAGGAAACATCATTCTGGTCATACCAAGGGAACTGAAGATTAAGGATGCGTCTTTTAAGAACAGGGGCATCAGGGTCATTCGCAGCTGGGCAGGAAGCCAGACGAGGTTCTCAAGAATAAAATATGCCTTCCTTCACGGGGTTATGCTCCGAATTATAGAGACCGACAGCAAGGTGGTCTGTGTCCTCGGACCATGGGGCAAAACTCATCTTGATACGATTGTCGTTAATGACCTCTCACTTTCATGGACTGAAGAGTTTCCGTTTGACCCGAAATCAATTATGCACAATGAAGCGTTTGCAGCGGTACTGGCAGTCGTTGATATCGCCCTTGACATAGGCGCTCTCGGCAGAGAAGGAAGGCCTGTTGGAACCACGTTCATCATTGGTGACACCGACAATGTTATGCAGATGTCCCACCAGGCTGTGTTCAATCCGTTCAGGGGATACCCGAAGAGGGAGCGCATGATCACCAGATCAGAAGTCGTAGAAAGCATCAAGGAGCTTGCCCAGCTCGACGGGGCATTCATTATTTCAGAGTCAAATACTGTTCTGGCCGCGGGCAGGCACCTTGAAGCCAGAAGCATCGTCACAAAACAGCTCAAGGGTCTTGGTTCAAGGCACAGGGCCGCAGCAGGCATTACACGAATGACCAGTGCTGTCGCGGTCGTTGTATCAGAGAGTTCCGGCAAGGTTACGATCTTTGAGAAAGGCAGGATCGTTTCTTCTCTTGAACCGGTCATCAGCACCCGCCTGGTTTGACCTTTCCCGCACTTTGAGCGATCAGCTATCAGCAGTCAGCGTACTGTCTACTGCTTACTTCTTACTGCCCTTTCCCGCTTTTCTCGCTCTTCCCGCCTTTCTCGTTGTCATATTTCTTTTGTATAATTAATCTCATTGTTTGAGTCAGCTAAATTATACATGAGGAGGTGCTAATGAATACCATAGAATGTATCAAGTCACGAATGAGCATACGGGGGTTCAAACCGGAGCCGGTACCAAAGGATTTATTAATGGAAGTTATTAATTCAGCTCAATGGAGCCCTTCATACAAAAACACCCAGCCATGGGAGTTGATCGTGCTGTCCGGTGCAAAGAAGGAAGCGCTTTCAAAAATGCTTGTCGATGTTCTCGAAAAAGGGACCAAGCCCTGCCCTGATATTCCTGAACCTGTATCATGGCCTGATGCTGAAGGCGGGCGCATTGCAGACCTGATGAAAAAACGAGCCGAAGTATCCGGGATAAACCTGAATGATCCCGATGTGCTGAAAAAGGCCAAGAAGGCAAACTTCAGATTTTATGGTGCGCCTCACGCTCTCTACCTGTACCAGGATGCTTCTCTTACCCCGTGGTCCCTGTTTGACCTCGGGTTGTTTGCCCAGAGCCTGATGCTCGCAGCCCATGACAGAGGCCTCGGTACGGTTCCACAGGCATTTGCGACTGACTATGCACAGGATATAAAAAATTTTCTTGGGATACCTGCTACAAAGAGACTGGTCCTGGGAATTTCAATTGGATATCCTGATCCGGAATCTCCTGCAAACGCTTTCAGAACAGACAGGGTCGGTATCGAAGAGATTGTGAAGTGGATGGAATAAGAAATAGTTCAACATAGTTCAACAGTTGTTCAATGGTAGTTCAAGATTGTTATTAACAGCTGAAAACAACGTTGAATCATTATTGAACTACTTTGAACAAATCGTTTGCAAGCTTCCATTAGAACAGCGTTCACAATGAATAAACTCGTTATTAAAAAAACAGTCGATAAAACTTATTCAGGCACAGCCGCCGACTTTCTGTCCGAACAATCCGGCCGTTCAAAAGGCAAGGTCAAAGACGCCATGAATAAAGGAGCTGTCTGGATCCAAAAAAGCGGGGGAAAGATGAGAAGGTTGAGGAAGGCCTCTGCTGCGGTAAATCCCGGAGACCGTCTTGAAATGTACTACGATGAGCAGCTTCTTTCCAGAAAGCCTCCTGAGGCAGTATGCCTCCATGAGAATGACCATTACAGTGTATGGCATAAGCCATCGGGCCTTATGTCCCAGGGCACCAAGTACGGAGATCATTGTTCGATCCTGAGACAGGCAGAACTTTTTTTCACACCCAGACGTGAGGTATTTCCTGTCCATCGGCTTGACAGAGAGGTCCCCGGCCTAATGCTGATAGCTCACAGTCGGAAATCAGCCGCTGCTCTCTCAATGATCTTTCAGAAAAAAAAGATCGAGAAAGAGTATCGGGGCGAGGTCATTGGAAACCTGCATCAACAGGGCTATTCCGGCAAAATCGAACTGCCGCTTGACGGTAAGCCCGCAGTCACCGCTTTCAATATTCTGTCATATGATCAGGAACGGAATGTTTCTATGGCGAAAGTGCTTATTAAAACGGGCCGATACCATCAGATCCGGCGTCATTTTCATATGATCGGCCATCCGGTCCTGGGAGATCCGCGATACGGCAGGGGCAACAAAAACAGTGACGGGATAAAGCTCTCTGCCGTGGCGCTGCGGTTCCGCTGTCCTTTCCGGAAAAAAAGGGTAGAATATTCCAGCCTCCCTGCATAAAACAGGCTTTAAATTTGATAGAGCGATTTGTTATAGTATTTAACTGCGGGCGGATAGCTCAGTTGGGAGAGCACAGCCCTTACAAGGCTGGGGTCACAGGTTCGAGCCCTGTTCCGCCTACCATTTAAAATATATTTATCAGGGGTCGGGGGTCAGTTATCAGGATTTGTTAAATCTTTAACTGAAAGCTGAGCCCTGACTCCTGCAGTTCTTGGGGTGGTAGTTCAGCTTGGTTAGAACGCCGGCCTGTCAAGCCGGAGGTCGCGGGTTCGAGTCCCGTCCATCCCGCCATTTACCCACTTGAGTTTTAGCAATTTCCCTCTTTAATTATTGCTACACACCTGGCGCACCAAATACGAACTATTTCTCACAGTCCAGTCAGATACTATCCATCTCCTTTATCAATTTTTTTTCTGCGAAATGATTCACTGATAAATCTGCCTTATATATAAGCCAATATTAGTCAGCATTTTGCAGATTTGTTCAAGTTATTAATGGTTTTGCTTTAGTCCACAACCTCCAGATACCATTAATTATCTTTATTCTTACCCTCTTCGAAAACTGCATGACTGTTTCCTGAAAATACGAAGTAAATAATATTATTGGTTAAGTGCATGAAAACTCATACACAATTAATCAAGAATTTAAATTTACAGGTTATTTTCCAAAATATACTTTTTAAATTTGGGGAGTTATGATGACAATTAAAATTGGCATGTTAGTTGCTTCTCATATCACGCTTCGTGAAGATGGCAGATTTTTTCATGTCGTTAGCTAAAATAAATTTAAAGGAGCAGAATTCCATGAAAAAAATATTGTCGGTGATTGTGAGCATAATGTTAAGTTTAAGTTTTTCGTCTATAGCGCTTCAGGCAGAAGAAATTGCGAAGGAGAAAGGATCTTTCGGTGCAGGAATAATCCTGGGAGAGCCCATTGGTCCAAATGTTAAATACTGGATTAATTCTAATGCAGCAGTGGATTTTGGACTGGGTTTTCATAATGACTTCTCTGTCTATTCCGATTTCCTGTGGCATGACTGGAAAATCCTGCCTCAGCCAAGCAAGGGTACACTTGGAGGTTATTTGGGATTGGGAGTTCGATATGAAGAAACAGAGGGAAATGACAAGTTTGGTTTCAGGACGGTTGCAGGCGTTGATTATTGGATCGACTCTTATCCAGTTGAGGTTTATCTGGAAGTCGCTCCAGTATTTCAAGTTTCTCCCGATACAGATACCGAATTTGATGGTGGCATTGGTGTGCGCTACTATTTTGCAAAATTTTGATAGTCAGATTTCCTTAATGCTTTAGTTGCACTTGTTACTCAACTTTGCGTAATTAGAATCTAATGAGGAGGATAGCGGACATCAGAAATATAATAATTATGTTGTTAGCCATAAGCCTTGTTGCAGGATCTGCCTATGCAAAGAGTACTATATCAAAAGGTAAGGATAAAGGGCTTCCTCCTGGCTTACACAAGAAAGCTGATAAGGGAATCTACCTCCGGGCTGGCAGAAAAAATTGTCTGCAGGAGATATTCTTGATCAATCAATATATTCAAGAGGAAGAATTGTCGTGCCGTTGGGAAGAGATGGAACAATATCAATAGAAGTTGAAGGGACAATCCTCAGACTGCATGAGAAAACCAGAAGAATAATTGACATATTGCACTAAAAATACATCTACTGCTCGCCATCGGCGCTGGACACTCCCTCTTCGGTCCCGTTATGTTGACGTTATGCAAACTTCCTACTGGCAATTCTCAATTATATACCCTCGACCACATCTCAATAATACGCAAATTATGCTTCATTAAATTTATTGGCTAATTGAAACATCAGGAGATGAGTCTCATGTATAAATGAAATTGATTTTTGTCTTTCTCTTTGTAATAATGTTTGCTCTCATTCTGAGTTGCATCAACCAGACAAACAATAATAATGAAACCATTTAAAATGATTAAAGAGATCTACTTTTGCGCAGGGATTGATACATGATTGAATATCAACAAATCAGATGGTTCATAATGCCTATATGTTTAAGAAGTCCGGAAGAATGCGTATGTTAAAAACAATAAATCATAACGTCGCTGTTCGCTCCATAGTGATGATTAGTTGCCTTATCGCGATGCTGTGTCTTATTTCAGATCAAAGTTATGCAGAACAGGAAGCAGCTACATCATCAACACAGAAGAAGGAAGATGCTGCCCTGATACGCGCCGAGAGTATCGAGAAAAGATTAAAAGAGATCAGAGAGTTATTGGTCGTTGCCGAAGCTAACGAAAATGAACAGACAGCCAGTCAACTTGGTACCACACTGGAAGAACTGAGCAACAGAAATGCCCTCCTGAATAATCTGAGCGCTGTGTACGTGCGCCTTCTTACTGCTTTGAAGAAACAACCATCATTGCGGAAAGAGGAGGAAAGTCTGGGTCAGGCTTCTAGAATGGAAAAAGAGGGTCTGATTGCAGAGTCTCCACCCTTCTCGTTCACTGATTATGACCGGTATGTTAACCGCTTGAATGAAGCGACGCAGGGAAAGGAGTCGGCAGTTGCCATATCGGCACTTTACAAGAAACAGATTGAAGAATCACAGGCAGAGGTTGATCAAGCTCACAAAAGACTCCGCTTACTGCAAGAAGATGTCGAGTCATACGGCATGAAAGAAGTTCCATCTTCCTTGCAGTGGAAGTATGAATTTGCCAATGCAGAAAGAGAGTTCAGGCAGGCTGTACTGGATCTGGCGCAGATTGACAATGAGAATGCTCTCATCGAGCAGCACCTTGCAGAGTTAAAGATTGATATTGCACAGAAGCAGGTGCAGTGGATAAAAGAACGACTGACTTTTAATCAGAAAGACCTGGAAAAGCACATCGTATCAGTTGATGAGCGAGAGCAGGTGCTGGAAGAGCGTATTGCTTCCCTCAGGAACGAAAAGATTTCAGTGGATGAAAAGTGGATGGAGGCGCAACAGGCTTTTGATAAGGCGCAGAAGGCAGGAGAGCTCGAGAAGAAACAGGCTGAAGCATATCTCAGATCCCGTGAAGCCTGGCAGGATACATACAAGAGAGTCCTGGATCAGAGTGAAATGCAGATGCAGATAATCAGCCGGGAAAAACAGCTTTGGCATCGCCGATATTCACTGCTCCAGAATAAAATAGACGGAGCTGAGCTCGATTCCTGGAGACAGGAGTCTCATTCCTTCATTTCGAAAGTAGAGAGGGGCCTGGAGGTGATGCAGAATTATCAGACAAACCTACAATCTCAGGTTGCTTCTCTGAAAACCGCGTTGTCCGATGAAACTCTGGACGCCGTCGTCAGGAAACATATGGAAAGTCGTCTTCAGGCCATTCAAAAATCAACAGAACGGGATCTGGAATTTATCGCTACTGTTCTTGGCCTGCGAGATCTTGAGCAGAGGCTCATTGATGCAGTTAACGAGCGGCAAAAGAAAATCCCGGTAACGGAAAAACTGCAAACACTTGGTGACAGGATAGGATCATTGTGGGAGTCTGAGTTGTGGGTTATTGACGATCGTGCTGTTACGGTCAGCAAGGTGTTTGTTGCGCTTGTCATATTCATCATTGGACTGGTTTTGACACGGCTGGGAACAAGGTTCATCGGGAAACGTCTTTTGGCCGCCTCGCGTTTTGATCAGACAGCGGCAACAGCAGTCGAGAAAGTGCTTTACTATTTTGCCTTATTGATCCTGCTCCTTTTTGCCCTCCGAACGGTCAATATACCCCTTACAATTTTTACGGTCTTTGGGGGTGCACTTGCGATCGGATTAGGCTTTGGAGCGCAGAACCTGCTCAATAATTTTATCAGCGGATTTATCCTGATGATAGAAAGGCCTGTTAAAATTGGAGATATGATCGAAGTGGACGAAACATACGGTATCGTGGAAGAGATTGGTTCACGATGTACACGGATTCGTACATCAGGCAATATCCATATTCTCGTGCCCAACAGCAGCTTTCTCGAAAAAAATATTGTCAACTGGACCCTTGCTGACCAGAATATCCGTGCCCATCTTTCAGTCGGCGTAGAATATGGGTCAGACACCCGGAAGGTAAGGCAACTGATGCTCAAGGCAGCAGGTGAGCATGGTAAGGTGCTGAAAGACCCTGAACCGTTTGTCCTTTTTACTGATTTCGGTGATAACGCTCTCATATTCGAGATCTATTTCTGGATAAACATCCAGCGGCTCATGGACCGCCGGATAATTGAAAGTGACCTCCGCTTTATCATCAATGAGCTTTTCCGTGAAGCAGACATCATTATTGCCTTTCCTCAGAGAGATGTCCATCTTGATACTTCGAAGCCCCTTGATTTGAGAATAATGAAGGATCAGGAGTGTGATATCTAAGCTTTATCACTCATGTGCCTTCCACATAAAAGAGAAAAGATATCGAAATCAATGTGAATTAATAACATGATGAAATCACCAACCTGAACCTTACTACAGATTATCGATAAATATGATACGTCGCTAATCAAACCATGCTTCCGGGTTAACGATAAATGCATAGAAGTGTAATAATGCTCATTGATTATGCCAGTAGTGATCCGAATGACTCGTCGCAGGCATATTGATAAGCATTGTCACAACTTTCATGGCTGCTTCAGAAAAAGAATGTGGATTTTTCATTTCACTATCTGATTCTGGTTTTCTGTCAGCAGCATGTAAAGTTTTCATTTCCTCACTCTTTATTGTGGAAGGCAGCAATAATTGACCATTTTTCATCATTTTATTCCCCTGCGCTTCTGTCTCCATTATCCAGAGCATTCTCTACTTATTGCCGCTGCGCTTGTGCTTCAGTCTTTTTATCAGTGCATTGTAACCGAGTGCATTCAAGACGCCCTTCTTATCGACCCATCCCCTTCTCGCCGTGCCGATGCCATATGTCATGAAGTCAAATTGATAGGTTACGTGCGTATCCGTATTGATGGTAAGCAGGACTCCCATCTCTTTTGCTTTCCTGCTGAATATATCATTCAGGTCAAGTCTGAAGGGATATGCATTAATTTCCATCGCAGTGCCGGTTTCCGCTGCAGCTTTTAAGATCGCCTCCATATCGACGTCATACGCGTCCCGTTCACCGATAATTCTTCCTGTTGGATGGGCAATGATTGAGACGTAAGGGTTTTGCATGGCAGAGACAAGCCGCTTAGTTATCTGTTCCCGTGACTGTCTGAATCCGGAATGTATGGATGCAATGACAATGTCAAAACGCTCCAGAACATCGTCAGGATAGTCCAGGGATCCGTCGCTCCTGATGTCCATCTCGGTACCTGAAAGGATTTTAAACCCTTTCAGTTTTTTGTCCAATGCCTTTATTCTCTTATTCTGCTCAAGCACCTGATCGATACTCAGTCCCCGTGCAATCCCAAGCCCCTTTGAATGGTCGGTTATGGCAAGATATCGGTAGCCCCGGGCCTTTGCAGCATCAACAAGCTCCTGAAGGTCGTGACTTCCGTCACTGTAGTTTGAATGAACATGAAGATCTCCCTTTATATCTTCCATCTTCACAAGAGACGGCAGGATGCCCTTCAGCGCCGCTTCTATCTCCCCGGTGTCTTCCCGCAACTCGGGCTCTATGTACGGCATATCGAGCAGTTTATAAATGTCACCCTCATGCCTGCCACCGAGTTTCCTGTCTGTCTTCACGTCAAAGATGCCGTATTCGTTTATCTTGAGCCCTCGTTTTACAGCCATTTCACGGAGCCGTATGTTGTGCTGTTTGCTGCCGGTAAAATAGGCAAGCACTGCACCGAAGGAATCTTCACCCACAACTCTGAAAT
>Ga0209536_100016732_pt1 | contig 10419 bp, 10 predicted proteins | sample DeeMarSeWOR28_12_FD_187461 | JGI IMG/M metagenome (GOLD analysis project Ga0209536, IMG submission 187461) | Marine sediment microbial communities from White Oak River estuary, North Carolina - WOR-2-8_12 (SPAdes) (version 2) | ecosystem: Environmental > Aquatic > Marine > Intertidal zone >... | reverse complement strand
TTCCTGCCATGCCCCGGTTTCTTAGCTTTCCCGGATTCTTTTCCCCCAACACCGGTCTGCCCGGTTTCGTGTTCCTGATCCCCACCGGCGTATTTGCGACCTTCGAAGGGGCCAAGGACGTCGAGTTCTGCGAGAGCGTCGACGCCTATCTGGGCGAGCTGCGCGGGCGCGGACTGATCGAGGGACACCGCATCAGCCGACGAAAGCTCGGGCTCGGACCGCCCGAGCTCGGCGAGTTCCACATCGTGGTCGAGGTCGCCGATCTCGCCCAGCTCGACCGGGCCTTTACGGCCGTGTCGGCGCGCAGCGGCCCCGTCGAGGTGCGCACGGAGCCAATTGGGTGCGGTGACACACCAGCGGTCCCCCGGAACCAGCCCGGGGAAGCGGTCACGATCACGGAGAGTGTTCTGGCCCTGATGCCGACGTCGGGTGAGGCCCACTACTACCACGGATTGGCTCAGGCAGCCCTGGGCAACATGGACAAAGCCAGGGAGTCACTGATGGCGGTCGCGTATAGTTCCGATGTAGGACGCTTCCCGCGAGCCCTCTTTGTGCTGGGGAATATGCATGCCGAAGCCGCGGACTTCGAACTGGCTTCCCGGGAGTACCGGCGCTACCTGGATCTCGAACCCGACTCCAGGGCTGCCGGGATCGTCCGAGCAAAGCTCGAGGAATGGAAGAGAAAGGGGTTGATTCCACAGTGATGAACCGAGCCTCAGGCCCTTCGTTTGGAGTTTGCTTGCGTTGGTCGCTTGCCGCATTCGTTGTCCTGGAGGCAGTCACCGGCGGTTTGTCGGCCCAGAGGAGGACGACCGATGTGCAGTTGTCCGGCAAAGTTATCCTGGCCGGCGGGCAGGGGGTTGTTTCAGTTACGGCCAACGTGGCGCCGGAGGCAATGGCGTCGATGTGCAGAGCCGCATTGGCCGGTGACGCTGCGGGTGCCGAGCAGCTGGACAAGCCGCTGGCAGCGCTGCATCGTGACCTTTTCGTGGAATCCAATCCCATTCCGGTCAAGTGGGCGCTGGCCCGCATGGGCCTTATCGATGCCGGTATTCGTCTTCCCTTAATCGCCTTGTCTGCGGCTAATCAGCCCGCGGTGGAGGCCGCCCTGCATAGTGCCGGGCTGCTGCCGGAATGAATGATGCGCTTGCTTCTGGTTAGTATGGGTCTTTTGGTTGTCTTTGCGTCGGGTTGTAGCGGCCCCAAGACCAAGCTGGATAAGTGTCACAAGCCGCAGGAATATCAGCAGGCGGAAATAGCGCCGCGGGTCAGAGTCCCTGATGACCTTGAGCCGCTCGACGACGATTTGCGGTTGGCAGTCCCCTTTGGTGAACGACGAACGACTCCCAGGCCGCCTGATCAGCCGTGCCTCGTCGAGCCGCCTGACTATATGGACCGCAGCCCCAATTGAACGGCGGCGTGCGCTGGGTTAATCTGCGCAGCCCCCAGGCGGCACGATACAGTTTTAAGAGTTCCGGAGAAGTGGCCGAGCGGTCGAAGGCGCACGCTTGGAAAGCGTGTATGCGTTAATAGCGTATCGTGGGTTCGAATCCCACCTTCTCCGCCAGTAATAAAAAAGGCACCCGCAGGGTGCCTTTTTTATTACCAGTGTGAGGGTGTGTGGACGAACCCACTGCGGTTCGACTCGGTTCCGCGAGATGAATCGCGCAGCGATGCAGCTGGCGGGGAGAGCGACGCAGGCGCTACTTTACGACTCCGTCCGTTCTTAAGCGCCGCGCGATAACATCGCTCAGCAGCTCAATAACCTCGGCCAGCGTTTCCTGTTTTCTGGCAGTACTCACGACTGTGTATACATTCTTACCGCTGGCCGTGCTGTATACGTCGGTCGTTAAAACCGTCGTATATTCCGTCGTGATGTAAATTGGTTCGATGTTTTCTTCGTAGTCGCGCAGGAAAACATTACCCTGCCTCGGTGTCGGCACCATCCCGGCGCCGGTGGCCTGCTCGAACTCAATCGCATCGCTTCTGCCGCCTGATTCGACTGCCTTCACATCCAGTGACGAGACCGTAGTTACAATGACGGCATCTGCGCCGGTCTCACTGACCAGGCGGCGCATGTTTTCTTCATCGATTGCCTGTTTCGATTTCATGAGCCTCGCGCTGGGCCAGGCCATGGTTTCGTCATTTCGCAAGCCTGCCGCGACTGCATCTTCGAAGCTCATTCGTTTATCCACGTTGTCGGTGACGGCGACGACAATAACTTTCCTGAACTCCCGGTTTGCGCGGCTTTGATCGTGCCATGCGGAGGAAACCGTGGTATTGCTAGCGCATCCGCCGGCTAGCAAGCCTGCGAAAACGCTTATAAGCGGCAAAGAGATTAATGACCGCTTAGAAACGCGGCCGCTATGACAGTGAGGTTGCTGCAAGTCAGTAATCCATTATTCTTGCTAGGGTTATCCATGCTTGCAAACTTTTGCTTTGTTTGCAAAGCGCTGCCTGAGAGTATGCTGCTAAGCGTTTTCAGACGCTAATTATAACGCAGAGCTTGCTCCTGAAAGCCGCACCGCATACTCTTTATTCGGGTCTGCGCCGGTCCCCTCGCGACGGCCAACCGTGAACTCCGTCAGGCCCGGAAGGGAGCAGCGGTAGCGGGGGTGCCGGGCGCCGGGGTGTGGCTGGCGCGGACCTTTCATCCTACTGCAGCTAAAATGATCTATAGATCACCTCCGCCGGACTGTAAACAATGAGTTATCTTGCGCTCGCCAGAAAATGGCGGCCAAAAATATTTGCCGACGTAGCTGGGCAGGACCATATTGTCCGGGCCCTCGTCAACGCTTTGCAGACCGAAAGGGTTCACCATGCCTATTTGTTTGCCGGTACCCGCGGTATTGGCAAAACTACCGTAGCGCGTATTCTCGCCAAGGCCCTGAATTGCGAGTCAGGCGTCCGGGCCGAACCGTGCGGCGAATGTTCGGCCTGTGTGAGTATCGATGAGGGCCGCTTTGTTGACCTTATCGAAGTCGACGCGGCATCGCGCACCAAGGTAGAGCAGACTCGCGAGTTGCTGGAAAACGTCCAGTACACACCAACCTCGGGAAGATACAAGGTTTATCTTATAGATGAAGTGCACATGCTTTCTACCAGTTCTTTCAATGCGCTGCTTAAAACGCTGGAAGAGCCCCCGCCGCATGTAAAATTTTTGCTGGCCACCACGGACCCGCAAAAGCTTCCGGTTACAGTCCTGTCCAGGTGCTTGCAATTCAACCTGAAACGTTTGCCGAGCGCGCTGATCATCGACCGCATGACTCAGATCTGTGCAGCAGAGAAAATAAAGTTTGATTCCGGCGCGCTTGCGCGTATTGCGCGGGCTGCTTCGGGCAGTATGCGCGATGCACTCAGTCTGCTTGATCAGGCGGTCGCATTTGGTGACGGCAAGCTGCAGGAAGCTGAAGTTGCAGAGATGCTCGGCGGTCTGGATCAGCGTCATCTCAACGAGATTATCCAGTGCCTGGCAGCCGCTGACGCAGTCGCTTTGATGGAGCAGACCAAAGCTTTGCAGGAATTGGTGCCGGACTACGAGTCTATTCTTGATGATCTGGCGATGACTTTGCAGCAGATCGCGGTCGTGCAAATAGCCGGCGCGGACAGTCTCGACGAAGACGCCGATCATGCCGTACTCGGCGGTTTTGCCGAAGCGCTGAGCCCAGATCTCGTCCAGCTTTACTATCAAATAGCCGTCACAGGGCGGCGTGATCTTAATCTTGCGCCCGATCCGCGCGTTGGATTTGAAATGACCCTGCTGAGGATGCTCGCTTTCAGCCCCATGGAGCAAACAGCCGCGCCGGTCAGGTCCAACGCGGCAGGCGGCGCATCGGCACCGGTGGTTAAGCCTCGTGCTAAGAAGCCGGAGGCATCTGCAAAAAAGGCCGCCAGTATTCCCGGTGATGCGGGCTGGATCGATATCGTCGCCGCGCTCGAGCTTAAGGGCGCAGCGCGGCAGCTTGCCGACAACTGTGCAATGGTTGAGCGCAGCGACACGCGTATTAGCCTGAATGTGAGCCGCTCAAGTGAGCATTTGCTGACTGAGCAAATGCAGAAACGCCTCGCAGAGGCAATGCAGGGAAAACTGGGCGCCGGTATGCAGGTGCAATTTTCTGTAGTCGATGATGAAATTGAGACGGTAGCGACGCGCGAGGCGGATAAATCCGCAGAGCAGTTGGCAGAGGCTCGTGATTCAATAACCAATGATCCAACCGTTCGCAATTTGATGGATACGTTCGGGGCTGAGGTCGAGCCGGAGTCGATACAGCCAGTCCAAGGCTCGCAAAAATAGCAGACAAGAAACTGTTTGAGGTGTAAATGAAGAACCCGCTCGGTAATTTGATGAAACAGGCCCAGCAGATGCAGGAGCAGATGCAGAACGCGCAGGCGGAGCTCGGCAATCTGGAGGTGCAGGGCGAGGCAGGAGGCGGGATGGTCTCACTGACGATGACCTGTCGCCACGAAGTGCGCAATATCACGATAGATCCAGTATTGCTCGGCGAAGACAAGGATATGCTTGAGGACGTTCTTGTCGCGGCATTCAACGACGCATTGCGCAAAGTAGAAAAAACGACCCAGGAGAAATACTCGGGTATGACTGCGGGGTTGAATCTGCCTGGCGGCATGAAGTTGCCGTTTTAGCGGAACACTGCCGTGGCATATTCTCCCGTTCTCCAGAAACTACTGAAGTCGCTGCGGTGTTTGCCCGGTGTAGGCCCCCGGACAGCTCAGAGGATGGCCTTTCACTTACTGGAAAGAGACCGTGACGGCGCCCGGTTTCTGTCTGAGGCCCTTGCAGAGGGGCTCGAAAAGATTGGCGAGTGTGAGCACTGTCGAATGCTTGCTGAAGATTCGCTCTGCTGGATTTGCGCTTCGGCCGACCGCGATCCGTCGAGTATTTGTGTTGTTGAGTCGCCGGCGGATGTGCTCGCCATAGAAGATGCCGGAATCTTTCGTGGCAGATATTTCGTCCTGCAGGGACGCCTTTCGCCGCTCGACGGCATCGGGCCTGAGGAATTGGGCCTTGATTTATTTGAGCGGCTCGTCGCCGGCGGCAAGGTGCAGGAAGTTATTCTTGCGACCAGTGCCACTGTGGAAGGTGAAGCGACGGCGGGTTACCTGGCGGCCAGAGCGCAGAGCCATAATGTCAACGCAACCCGCATCGCTCATGGCGTTCCCATCGGCGGTGAGCTCGAGTACGTCGACCGAAACACGCTTTCGCGTGCAATCGCCGAACGGCATACGGTCGAGCCCCGCTAACCGGGCGACTGCTGGTCCTTGAGCTGTGCGGCGCTATTACGTAGCCGCTTGTAGCTCGCATAGCGGCGCGCATCCAGCCGCCCGCTTTCCACCGCCTGTTTTACTGCGCAGTCGGGTTCTCTCAAATGCTGGCAATCGCCGAACCGGCAGCCGTGCGCAAGTTTGCGGATTTCCACGAATCCTGTCTGCACGTCTTTAACATCGTCGATGGATGGCGCGAAATCGCGCACTCCTGGGGAGTCTATAAGCCGACCGCCGGTTGTCAGCATATGCATGAAAGATGCCGTCGTCGTGTGCTTTCCCTCGCGACTGGCGTCACTGAGTTTGCCGGTAGCCACGGCAGCGTTCGGAGCGAGCCGATTGATTAGCGACGATTTCCCGACGCCGGATTGACCGACGAGCATCGCTGTACCGTCGCCGATTACACTTACAAGTTCGCTAACACCATTGCCGGTAGCTGCCGAACAGCGCAGGACCCGGTAGCCTAGTTCTTCATAGGCGCTTAACTCCGCCGGCACCATGGCGTCGATGTCCGACTTGTTCCATACGAGGACGGCCGGCACATCGAGGATTTCGGCCGCGCAAAGATAACGATCGGCTATAAAAAAGTCCGGAGTGGGTTGTGGCGCCAGTACTACGGCAAGACAATTTAGATTAGCCGCGAGGGTCTCGGGGCGACCTCGCGCGTCGGCCCGGACCAGCGCATTTTTTCGTGCCAGCACTGCCGTAACCAAAGCATCTTCGGACTGATCAGATTTCTGCCAGTTGACCAGATCCCCGCAGACAGGCCTCAGTTTGCGGCCTTTCAAAACGTATCTGTGCTGAATGCCATTTGCGTCGGACAGCACGCCCCGGCGCCCATAGCTCGCGATAACGAGTCCCTCCCGGGATTCTGCTGTCATGCCGTTTTTCCCGGGCCGATTCGCCCGGCGGGCGCGATGCTAGAATAGAGTCGATCAAGGGTTAGTGGGATGTAGGGCATGAATGTGAAAGCAGGTCACCTGATATGGGTCGATCTCGAAATGACGGGTTTGGATACGACTTCGGATTCTATCATTGAGATCGCCACCATCGTGACGGATGCGGGGTTGGAAGTTCTGGCGGAGGGTCCGGTCATAGCTGTTCATCAGGCTGATGATGTTCTGGCTCGAATGGATGCGTGGAATACTCGGCAGCACACTCAGTCGGGTCTGGTCCGGCGTGTGCGTGAGAGCACGAAGAGCGCCGCTGACGCTGAACGAGAGACGCTGGAGTTTCTCCGACAATGGGTCGAAGCCGGCGCATCGCCCATGTGCGGAAACAGCATTTGCCAGGATCGCCGTTTTATGGCGCGGGAAATGCCGGAGCTGGAAGCGTTTTTTCACTACCGCAATCTGGATGTCAGCAGCCTGAAGATTCTTGCGGGAATGTGGGCCCCGGAGATTGCAGCGGGCTTCGTCAAACAGTCGGCGCATCTGGCGCTGGAAGATATACGTGATTCCATAGCGGAATTACGCCATTACCGTGACTTTTTCCTGCGCGTCTCCATTGCCGGTTGAGGCTGAGGGCAGGATTTCAGCGAGCACGACCGAATGTGCTAGAGTCGCAAACTGCTGACTCAGGGGAGATGCTTTAAAAGTGCCGCTTCATCTTGAAAATCAGGTTTTTTCGGGGCGATTATTCGCGCTGTTGCTAATGGCCGCCGGTTTGTTTGCCCCCCATTCCGCAGCTCATGCCGAGGATCGTTGGGTTACCGATCAATTTGAGGTGATGATGCGATCGGGCAAAAGCACCCAGCAGTCTATCGTGCGTCAGCTAAAAAGCGGTACCCAGGTCGAGGTTCTTGAAACCGATAAGGAGGCCGGGTACACGCGCGTAAAAGTAGGCTCAGGCGCTGAGGGTTGGGTGTTAACCCGGTATCTGCAGCGTCAACCGCCGGCTCGCCTGCAGGTGCCGGATCTTGAGTCTCGCCTGCGGGCTAGTGACGAGCAACAGAAAAGGCTCAGAGAGCAAGCCGCGTCGCTGCAGCAAGAGCGCAATCAGCTGCAGCGCCAGCTCGATGAGCTTCAGTCGAACAATACATCCACGCAAAAGCAACTGGAACGGATCACCAGGCTGTCCGCCGACACGGTCGCGGTGGATGAGCAAAACAGGCAGTTGAAACAGCGCCTGGTCGATAGTGAGCGACAGATAGACGAATTGACGGCGGAGAATCGACAGCTCGCGAGCCGTGCCAACCGTGAATGGTTTCTGATTGGCGGCGCAGTCCTGATGGCGGGCTTGCTGCTTGGGCTGATACTGCCTCGTATTCGCTGGAAAAAGAAATCGTCATGGAGCGATTTCTAGCACCCGGGCGGCGCGCACTTAAACCTCCCGGCCGGCCAGATGCATCCAGGTCTCCACCACGCTGTCAGGGTTGAGTGACATGCTTTCGATGCCCTGTTCCAGAAGCCATGAGGCGAGATCAGGGTGGTCTGACGGGCCCTGACCGCAAATTCCCACGTATTTCCCCTGCGCAACGCATGCATCTATCGCCATTTTCAGCATGGCTTTCACGGCAGGATTTCGTTCATCAAAAAGCTCCGCGATCAGTCCGGAGTCACGGTCGAGACCCAGCGTGAGCTGGGTCATGTCATTCGATCCGATCGACATGCCGTCAAAATACTCCAGGAACTCAGTCGCCAGTATGGCGTTGCTGGGTAATTCACACATCATTATCAGGCGTAATTCGTTTTCGCCGCGCCTCAGCCCGAATCGAGCCATCAGTTCGGTTACGCGCCGCGCCTCATCGACCGTGCGAACGAACGGAATCATGATCTGTACGTTTTTAAGGCCCATGTCTTCGCGCACGCGCTTAAGCGCCTTGCATTCCAGTTCAAAGCAAGGCTGAAAGTCAGGCGAGACATACCGCGATGCGCCGCGGAAACCCAGCATGGGGTTTTCTTCATTGGGTTCGTAATTTTTGCCGCCTATCAGGTTTGCATACTCGTTCGATTTGAAATCCGACATGCGAACAATGACAGGCTCCGGGGCAAAAGCCGCTGCGATGCAGGCGACACCCTCGCTCAGTTTATCGATAAAGAATTCAATGGGATCCTCATGGCCGGCCATCTGCTCGCTTATAGCCTGTTTCAAGTCATCTGCGAGTTGGTCGAATTCCAGTAGTGCTTTCGGATGCACGCCGATCATCCGATTGATAATGAACTCGAGTCGCGCCAGGCCCACGCCGCGGTTTGGTATGTTTGCAAAAGCGAATGCACGGTCAGGATTGCCGACATTCATCATTATCTTGACGGGAATTTCCGGCAGCTGTTTCAATTCGATTTTCTGTTTTTCAAAATCCAGCTGCCCGTCATAAACAAAGCCTTCGTCACCTTCCGAGCATGACACCGTCACGGCCTGTCCATCGGCAATATCGCCCGTGGCATTGCCGCAGCCAACGACCGCGGGTATTCCAAGTTCGCGCGCTATGATAGCGGCGTGACAAGTGCGTCCGCCCCGGTTTGTGACTATAGCCGAGGCACGTTTCATGACCGGCTCCCAATCGGGGTCGGTCATGTCGGCGACGAGCACATCGCCGGGCTGAATGCGATCCATGTCGGCGACGTCATCGATTATTTTTGCGATGCCTGCGCCAATTTTCTGGCCGATGGCCCGACCCTGCGTCACAATCGCTGACTTATTGTGCAGCGTGTACCGCTGTATAGATTGACCCTGACGGCTTTGCACCGTTTCGGGCCGCGCCTGCAGCAAATACAGCTGGCCATCGACACCGTCTTTCGCCCATTCGATATCCATGGGTCTGCCGTAGTGCTCTTCCACGCTCACAGCGTAGCGAGCCAATGTCTCTGCATCTTCATCCGACAGGCAAAACCGGCCTGAATCCGCCTCGGCCACTTCAACCGTGCGAACGTATTCTCCCGACGCCGGGTCGTCGTTATAAACCATCTTTAATGCTTTGCTGCCTAGATTACGCCGAATAATCGAGCGTTTACCCGCCCGCAAGGATGGTTTGTAGACATAGAACTCATCCGGATTGACTGCGCCCTGAACGACTGACTCGCCAAGACCCCAGGCCGCTGTAATGAAAACCAGGTCGCGGAAGCCCGACTCCGTATCCAGGGTGAACATGACGCCGCTACTGGCGAGATCGGATCGCACCATTCGTTGCACGCCTACCGACAATGCGACGTCCCGGTGACTGAACCCGTTGTGGACGCGATAGGCGATCGCACGGTCGGTATAGAGTGATGCGTAGACGTGGATAACTGATTTCAGCAGTTGGTCCAGTCCTCTGACGTTCAGTAACGTTTCCTGCTGACCGGCAAAAGAGGCGTCCGGCAGGTCCTCGGCAGTCGCTGAAGAGCGCACGGCTACTGAAAATGACACATTTTCGCCGGCGCTCATCTGCTCCCAGGCGCTAACAATGTCCTGGTGAACTTCGGTGGGTAGCGGGGCCTGCAGCAGCCACTGACGAATCTGTTCGCCGGACTTCTTTAGCTGCTCGATGTTGTCAACGTCAAGTTTCGTCAACAATTGATCAATTCTGTCGGCCAGCCCCTCATGCTCAAGATACTTTCTGTAGGCCGCCGCAGTTGTCGCGAATCCTCCGGGAACCTTGACGCCGGAGCGCGACAGGCTTGTGATCATCTCTCCAAGTGAGGCATTCTTGCCGCCTACGACTTCTAAATCATCCAGCGTTAGCTGGTCCAGCGGAATTACATAAGGCTCCAACAGAGGCTCCCTTGTGTATCTGGGTTAAATTGAACTTCTATCCATGACTCGACGAACTGTATTTTTTGTTTCTGATCAGACTGGAGTCACGGCTGAAACGCTTGGGCACAGCTTGCTTACGCAATTTGAGGGGCACGATTTCGATCAGGTGACTCTGCCATTTCTCGATACCGTTGACAAGATTGACAGGGCATTGGCTCAGATCAACGACCGAGCTACGGAGCAGGGCGTAGGCCCCATTATTTTCAGTACCCTTGTTCAGGACCATCTGCGCGAGCGCTTCAAGCCGGCAACGGGCGTATTAATCGATTTATTCAATACTTTTTTGCCGGCATTGGAGACGGAGCTGCACGTCAAGTCTTCGCATAAAGCGGGCAGGGCGCACGGCTTGGTAGACCCGCTTCGCTATGACCAGCGTATCGATGCGACAAATTTTGCTCTTCA
>Ga0209536_100016731_pt1 | contig 10419 bp, 10 predicted proteins | sample DeeMarSeWOR28_12_FD_187461 | JGI IMG/M metagenome (GOLD analysis project Ga0209536, IMG submission 187461) | Marine sediment microbial communities from White Oak River estuary, North Carolina - WOR-2-8_12 (SPAdes) (version 2) | ecosystem: Environmental > Aquatic > Marine > Intertidal zone >... | reverse complement strand
CACTAATACATTTAGTTAAAGTTTTAGCTGAAGAAGGTAAAGAAATTAATCTTTCGGCAAATGCAATTGCACCCTTCATAATTGATACTCCGGCAAACAGACAGTGGATGACTGGTTCGAGTAGCAATGAAGATGAATCAGATTATGCAGGTTGGATAAAACCTATTGAAATAGGTGAATTTGTTGATTCGGTATTTAAAAGCTATAATATACTTTCAGGCAATATATTTCAACTTAAGGACCGTTTTAATCCATACTGAAAAATTACCATTTGGGTGGTAAGAATTTGTTGACTTTCTATGATGAAATGATTATTGTAGTCATACTCATAATTAAAAATTATTTGGAAAAAATCCTTTCCTTGATATCAATCATTCAATTTTCAGGAGGAAACTGTATATGGATTTCTCGGGTGTAATAGCAATATTTTTTAACACCATCGCACAAGCAACTGATGATGGTGGAGTTTTAAATTGGTTAACTACAAAATTCGAAGCCGGTGGTGGCTTTATGTGGCCAATTTTAATATGTCTAATCATTGGTTTAGCATTCTGTTTCGAAAGACTTTGGACATTAACCCGTTCTAAAACAGATACAAAAAAGTTTATCATTCAGGTTAAAAGAGCATTAGATGATGGCGGTGTTGAACAGGCTAAACAATTATGTGCGAATACAAGAGGTCCTGTGGCATCAGTATTTCATGCAGGATTGCTCAGAGCAGATGAAGGACTCGATGCTGCTGAAAAAGCTATCATAGCTTATGGCGGTATTGAAATGGGTTTCCTTGAAAGAGGTATGATTTGGATATCCCTGTTTATTTCATTAGCGCCTATGCTTGGTTTTACCGGTACGGTTCAAGGTATGATATCTGCATTCGATGCTATTAAAGAAGCAGCACAGATTTCACCTGCTATTGTTGCAGATGGTATTGCGATCGCATTATTAACAACCCTGTTTGGTCTGGTGGTAGCTATGATACTACAAGTTTTCTATAATTTTCTTGTTTCAAGAATTGACCGGTTAGTAGGAGATATGGAAGAAGCGTCAATCGAATTGATAGATGCGTTATATGAAATTCAAGTAAAAAAGTAGAAATTAATTATCGGTTAATTAGTTAAGATTAAAAATGATAAAAAAGAAAAAAACACCTGAAGCAACAATCCCTACATCTTCGATGGCTGATATTGCATTTCTTCTTCTTATTTTCTTTCTTGTTGCAACAGTTATTGATGTTGACTCCGGAATTGGTATGACTTTACCTGAATTTGTAGAGGATATTGAGACAGTAGAAGTTCCGAAAGATAGAATGGCTGCAATATTAATTAACGAAACTGGTGAAGTTTTGCTTGATGGTCAGCCGATTTCGTTATTTCAAATTACAAACACCTTGAAACCACGAATACAATCCAAAATTGATTTACCAAAAAACAAGAAACTAATTGTGTCTATTAAAACGGATAGAAAGACAGTTTACAATGCATATATACAGGCATTAGATCAGGTTAAGGAAGCTTTTTTTGAAGTTCGCGACGAATATTCCAATTCAAGATTTGGTAAAAAATTTGGTGATTTGGAAGAAACAGAACAAAATGAAGTTAAGGATGCTGTTCCCATAATCATCTCAATTGCAGAACCTGAAAAAGTAGTAAAATAAAGGAATTCGAATAATGAAATTCGAGAAGAAAAGAGCAAGCACGAAACAGGAAATACCAACCGCATCAATGCCCGATATTATTTTTATGCTGTTGTTATTTTTTATGGTAACAACAACGCTAAGGGAAGTTGAAGTATTGGTAAATTATTCTTTGCCTGAAGCCAAAGCAATAGAAAAAATTGAAAACAAAAGACTGATATCATATATCTGGGTAGGGAAGGATAGCCGGATTCAAATAAATGACAGTATCGTCAAACTTGAAGAAATTCAGACAATTATGTATAGCAAGAGACAAGCTCTACCAAATGTAATAGTTTCCCTTAGGGTTGATAAAAATACTGACATGGGATTTGTAACTGATATTCAGCAAGAGCTCAGGAAAGCATATTGTTTAAGGATAAACTACTCGGCAAACATAAAAATATAAGTAAAAACAAATTGTTAAGTATTAAGCAGGTCGATTTAATCAGTCACCTGCTTTTTTTATTATAGAGGGTAAGATGAATCTAACAGAGAAAATTAATCAGGATATAAAGGAAGCCATGAAATCGAATGACAGGATTAGGCTTCAAACAATCCGGTCAGTACGTGCACTTATTTTAGAATTTGAGAAAAGTGGTTCGGGTAAAAAATTGATTGAGGAAGAAGAAATAAAATTGCTAAGCACTGCTGCAAAAAAACGTAAAGAAGCTATAGAAGAATACAGGAAAGCCGGGAGAGAAGATCTTGCTTCTACTGAGGAATCAGAATTAAATATAATAATGTCTTACCTACCTAAACAGTTATCCCCTGAAGAATTGTTAGAAACGATAAAGAAACTTGCTAAACAAGTTGGAGCTAAATCAAAACTAGATTTTCCAAAGCTGATGCCTCTAGCAATTAAAGAGCTTAAAGGTAAAGCAGATGGAAAAATTATTAAAGAGACTGTTGAAAAAGTGCTTGGTGTAAATTGATATTACTAGATGCATTGATAATTACTGGTGTACTAATTGGTTTTATACTTGGCTTTAAAGATGGTTTCGTTCGCAAGCTTATTGGAATATTAGGTTTTGCAATCGCAGTAGTGTCTGCAGTCTTGTTTTCACGTAATTTGGGATTATTCATAGAGAATATTTTTGGAATTGAGTATTACCTGGCTGAGATAATAGCAGGAGTATTAATATTTTTTGGAGTATTAGCGATTTTTATGTTTTTAAAAAGAGTTGTTCATCCATTTGATAAAGTGAACAATTTAATAAATCAGATTATAGGTGGAATTGTTGGTTCTGCTCAGATAATTTTCTTTTTGAGTGCAATCTTTATAATTGTCAATGTATTCAATTTACCGGAAAAGACTACCAGGGAACAATCGATCCTTTATTATCCAACTTATAGAGCAATACCTTTGACAATAGAGTTCATAAGCAATTACGCACCTCAACCAAGAAAATTCATCGAGGATTATATAAATGAAAAAGACTCAACTCCATGATTCACCGTTCTGTTTTAGAAAAACTTGAATTTCAGAAAGTACTAAATAGTATTGAAAATTATGCTGTTACTGAGAATGGTAAACTTTACATTACAAGCTTGTTACCGTCATTTGATCAGAGAAAAATAAATGAAGAGTGTGAATCTGTTAGTCAAGCCAAAGAAATTTTAATTAGAAACATCCCGCCACAATTCGATTTCATTCCCAACCTGGTTGATACTATAGCTCAAAGTAAAGTTGAAGGTGCAGTACTAAGCTCAAAAAAAATATTGGAAATCTTGAAACTTGCCAAATCATCAAGATCACTTTATTTATTTTTAAAGAATAACAGCACTTTAGCACCAAACCTCGTAAAATATCAGAATTATTTAGTTAATGATAAAGTCTTTGAACATCATATAGAAAAAGTAATTGATGACTCCGGTGAGATAAAAGAAAAGGCAAGTCAGAATCTTGCTGATATTAGAAAGCAAATACGAGAAAAGCAGACTTTCTTAGTCAAATCGATTAATAACATTATGAAAGTTCTTGATGAGAAAGGAATTATTAGAGAAGATTATTTAACCCTGCGTGATGGCAGAATGGTAATTCCTGTCAAAGCTGAGCACAAAAGACATCTGAAGGGGTTTATTCATTCAGAATCTGCTACAGGACAAACTGTTTACATAGAACCGGAGCAAACACTTGAATTGAACAATGACATTGTAACGTTGGGTTTTGCTGAGAAAAGGGAAATCGAAAAACTTTTAAAAGATCTAACTAGACTTATAGGCAATGAAAGTGAAAAATTAAAAGATGCTCTGAAAACAGTAGCGTATATCGATTCCGTTTTTGCCAGAGCAAAATACTCCATTGAAATCATCGGCAGTTTTCCTTCAATAAATCTAAAGAAACCTTTTACAGTTACTGATGCAAGACATCCTTTACTACTGAAGAAATTAGGAAGAGAAAATACTGTTCCCTTAAATCTTGAACTGCAAAATCAGAGAGTAATTGTTATTACTGGACCAAATGCTGGGGGGAAAACAGTTGTTCTTAAAACTATTGGTTTACTTTCGCTGTTACTTCAAGCGGGAATACACATTCCTGTTAGTCCTGATTCAAACTTCTATATTTTTAATAATGTTTTAATTGATATTGGTGATGAACAGTCACTTGAGGACGATCTGTCAACTTTTAGCTCACATCTGAATAATCTTAAGAATATAATTGATAATGCTAAAAACAGCTCTCTTGTTTTACTGGATGAAATAGGAACAGGTACAGATCCAATTGAAGGTTCTGCTCTGGCAGCAGCAGTTTTATTTAGGCTAAGGGATAAAGGCACATTGGTATTTGCATCAACACATCATGGTAGCTTAAAAGTAGTTGCAAATAATGAAGAAAAATTTGTTAATGCAGCTATGGAGTTCGATCATGCAAAACTTGAACCCACCTATAAATTTAAGTTAGGTATCCCGGGTTCGAGTTATGCTTTTGAGATAGCCAGAAGACGCGGACTTGACGATGCGATTATTAAAAAAGCTTCTGGTTTGATGGACAGTGATAAATACAAGTTAGAGGTTTTCCTGGAAGAACTCGAAGCTAAATCGAACAAGCTTGAAAAAAAATTAAGAGAAATGGAGATTGAAAATTCAAGGCTGGCTGGATTATCAAACCTTTACAAGACCAACATTGAAAGGCTTGAAAAAGAAAAAAAAGATATCTTAAAAAAAGCAAAAACGGACGCAGAAGAATTTCTCAAGGATGTAAATAAAAAAATTGAGAATGTCGTAAAACAGATACGTGAATCCGGGGCCAAAAAAGAAGTTATTAAAGAAGCAAAAATGATTGTAACTGAACTAAAAGAAGAGACAGAAAAACTTTATTTGCCTGATATTGGATTAGAGACAAATTTAACAGATTTTAGCATTGGTAGTTTTGTTTCTATTAAAAATACATCAACTTCGGGAAGAATAGTCCAGATTGATAAAGAAAAGAAGAAAGCGGTCATTGAATCAGGCACAATAAAAATGCTGGTTGAAATGAAAGATTTGTTCCTGGATACTTCAAATAGTAGTAAACAGGCTACTCATTATCATAAATTTAAGTTTCCGGAAACACAATACAGACTTGATATAAGAGGAAGAAAACCTGAAGAGGCTGATTTTGAAATTCTTAAGTTTATTGATGATTCTTACATGACTGGGCAGGAGAGAATTGAAATTCTTCATGGTAAGGGAACGGGAGCTTTAAAGAAAACAGTTAAAGATATACTTGATAAACATGAAAATGTAAAGAATTATTATTTTGCACCCGTTGAATTTGGCGGAGAGGGTATTACAATAGTCGAATTAAAGTAGAGTTAATTTTGATAAGCAAAATACTTATTGCTAACAGGGGAGAGATTGCAGTCCGTATCATCAGGGCTTGCAAAGAGCTTGGAATAAGATCAGTTGCTATTTATTCTGATGCTGATAAAACTTCACTCCATACCCGATTAGCTGATGAAAGCTATCTTATCGATAGTTCACCTGCACAAGATTCCTATCTTAATAAAGAGAAGATAATAAAAATCATTAAAGAGGTTGGAGCAGATGCGGTTCATCCTGGATATGGATTTTTTGCCGAAAATGCTGAATTCATTAAAGAGTTAGAAGAGAACAAAATTACCTTTATTGGTCCCTCATCAAAATCAGTTGCTAAGATGGGGAGTAAAACAGAAGCGCGTAAATTAATGGCAAAGAACAAAGTTCCGATTGTTCCCGGAACTACAGAACCTATTAAATCAATCAAAGAGGGTTTGAATACTTCTGAGGAAATAGGTTATCCGGTTTTACTTAAAGCTGCTGCTGGAGGTGGTGGTAAAGGAATGCGGAAAATTAATTCGAAAAAAGAATTCGAATCAGCCTTCGAAGCAACGAAAAGGGAAGCACTAAAAGCCTTTGCTAATGATGATATTTATATTGAAAAATATATTCTTAATCCAAGACATATCGAAGTTCAGGTGTTGGGAGACAAACACGGTAATTATATTCACCTTTTTGAAAGAGAATGTTCAATTCAAAGAAGACACCAAAAAATTATAGAAGAAGCACCTTCATCTTTTGTAGATGATTTAACGAGAAAAAAAATAACTTCTGCAGCAATCAATGCTGCAAAAGCTTGTGGTTACTATAATGCCGGAACCGTTGAATTTCTAATGGATGCAAAAAAGAATTTTTACTTTCTGGAAATGAATACAAGATTACAGGTTGAGCATCCAGTAACTGAATTAATCACAGGTATTGACTTAGTTAAAGAGCAAATTTCTATAGCTTCAGGAAATAAACTTTCTTTTAATCAAAATGATCTTAAGATTAATGGGCATGCACTTGAGTGCAGAATTTATGCAGAGGATCCCGCAAACAATTTTCTTCCATCTACCGGACCAATCATTAGTTATGCTCCTCCTGCAGGTCCAGGTGTAAGAGTTGATTCAGGATTTGATCACGGTTCTCAGATTACGGTACATTATGATCCTTTGATTTCCAAACTGGTCTGTTGGTCTGATACCAGACAATCAGCAATTACCAGAATGATTCGCTCACTTTCAGAATATGTAATTGGAGGATTGATTACAAATATTTCATTTCTGAAAATCATCATTGATCATCCTTCTTTTAGAAAAGGTGATTTTGATATTAATTTTTTAAGTGATGAATTTATGAGTAATATCAAAACAACCAGTAACAGAAAGGAAGAAATAGAAGTCGAAAAAATAGCAGCATTATTTGCTGCTGTGTTAAAGTCCAAATCAGCGTTCAATAATATTAGAAATAATCATTCAGTTACTACCAATAAATGGATGGAGCAATTGTATGAATGATTTTGTTGTAAGTATCAATAACACAAAACATAACGTTACAATCCTTAATGAAACCGAACTTCTCTTTGATGATAAAAAATATATTTACGAATTGATTCCGGTTTCCGATAACTCATATCTATTAAAATTAGATAGTAAGATATTCGAACTAACTTCTGAAAAGATAAATACTGAATTATATAAAGTACTTTTGAAAGGGAATTATTTTGATGTTACTGTAAGAACTGCATTGCAAGAGAAGGCATTTAAATTACTTGAGAGTTCTGCAGTTTCGCTACATCATCATATGAATGTAAAAGCTCCAATGCCTGGATTAATATTGAAAGTGAGAAAAGAAATTGGTAATCCCGTTGAGCAGGGAGAATCTGTGATGATACTTGAAGCAATGAAAATGGAAAATGACTTAAAAGCTCCGGCTTCAGGAGTAATTGAAAAAATATTCGTGTCAGAGGGCGCAGCAGTAGAAAAAGGTGTAATCCTTTTTTCAATAGGATAGATATTTTCTCTAACTAACATAAATCATAAACTTTCGAAGGAGGAATTCATTTGAAAAAATTCTTCTACATAACATTGCTGATGCTCGGTATTTTTCCGAGTATTTTGCTTGCAGGCGGCTTCCAGCTGAATGAACATGGATCAAAACCTATGGGACTTGGCGGTGCCTTTACAGGAATTGTAAATGATGCTTCAGCCGTATACTGGAATGGAGCAGGATTAAGTTTTCTGGAGGGAACAAATTTTCTTCTTGGAACGGCTATCATTGGACCAAACACCAGCTTTAGAGGTGTCGCACCGGAAATTGATAAATCAAATATGGTTAGCCAGGTATTTGTACCACCACATTTTTTTGCTTCCCATAAAATTTCAAAAGAATTCGCTGTCGGTCTTGGTGTATCTGTACCTTTTGGCTTAGGAACCAAATGGGAGACAGATTGGATAGGAAGATATCTTGCTGTTGAAACTGAGTTGCAAACATTTTCAATTCCATTGGTCGTGTCGTACGCTATTATGGAAAATCTTTCTATTAGTGTTGGCGGTTCTTATAGTTTTGCTAATGTAACAATAGCTCAGGCCAACTCTCAGACACCTTTTGTCGGGGATGCATTTATCCATCTTGAGGGAGATGATAAATCAGCTTTTGGTTACAATGCAGGAATTATGTGGAAACCAACTAAGGAAACGTCAATCGGTGCTTCATTTAGGAGTGAAGTTAAATATTCATTTGAAGGAACAGCTACAACTGAGGGAGCTGAACAATTGTCAGCATTACTACCTTCGGGAAATATATCTGCAGATCTTTCAACTCCGATGAATATTCAGGTTGGTTTAGGTTATAGAGTTATTGAACAACTCCAGCTATCGGCAGATTTTCAATGGGTTGGCTGGTCAAGTTATGATAAATTGGCTGTTGATTTCGAGGATGAGGCTTACGATGATATATCTCGTCCGAGAGATTATGAAGACACTTACGCAATAAGGTTTGGTGCAGAATACTTTCTCAATAATCAGTTCTCATTTTTGGGTGGAATTTATTTTGATAAAATGCCGGTCAAACCAGAATATGTTAGCCCTTCGTTACCTGATGCTGACAGGTTAGGTTTTAGTATAGGAGTAGATGCAAAAATCTTCGAGAATTTTGGTGTTTGTGGTTCTTATCTGTTTATCAGATCATCTGAATTAACAGTAACCAACTCTCGTGAAATTTATACACCTTACGAGGAAGGCAATGAAGATTCAGCACCAAAGTTTAATGGAACATATAATTCCTACGCAAACCTGGTTTCGTTAAGTGTGTATTATTCATTTAATATTGGAAAGGAGTAGGGATATGAGAAAGATATTATTTGCTTGCCTGATATTTACTGGATTAGTTTTATTCTTTTCCGCTTGTGAAGATTATAATGATTTAACTGCTCCAGCTCCAATAGATTTTGGCAGTGCTGATTTCAGCCGTTTTGTTTCTATTGGTAATAGTCTTACAATGGCTGAACAATCACAATCAGTATTTGAAAGTAGTCAAAAATATTCATTTGGTAAATTAATTGCTGATTTAGTGAGTACGACCTATGAACAGGCGATTTTCAGTGATCCTGGTACTGGAGATAGACTTGAAATAAAATCACTGGATTTAGCTAATGGAGTAGTTGAAATTGTAGAAAATCCTGAACAGGGTTCTCCTACAAATTTAAATTATCCGGCACCTTATAATAACCTAGGTATAAAGGGAGCCTTTCTTAAAGATGTTTTGAATGCAAGAGATGCAACAACGTGTTATACTAACAACTTGCCTCCACCCCTTAATATTTATAATACACCAAATCCGTTGTTTGATGCAGTTCTTAGAGGTCTGGGAACACAGATGGAACTTGCAATGGCTCAGCAGCCCACATTGGTTACATTGTGGATAGGTAATAATGATATATTAGCATTTGCAACACGCGGAGGACTTTTTCCAATTACTGATCCACAAACCTCCTTTGCACCAGATTATAATACCATCCTTAACAACTTAGAGAATGTAGGTGCCCAGGTGGTAATGGCAAACATTCCGGATGTAAAAAATATTCCTTTCTTTAAAACGGTTGGACCAGGAATAGGGCTGAAGCTTCAGGAAAATCAAATTCCGGGTATGGTTTATCAAACAACAAGTGGAATAGGGCAGGCAACGGTAAATGACCTATGTAGTCTTAACGTTCTTGTTTTACTTACCGGATCCTCGGCTGCATCCTTAATTGGGGATGTTACTGGTGCATATTACTCTCTGAACGGAATACCTGTCCCACCGAATGTAAATACTGCTTACCCGTTCGGTTTAGCGGCAGAAAATCCCTGGCCTAATAATTTGATATTGGATCCAACTGAGATGTCGATTGTTGATCAAATCGTGGCTGCTTACAATGGTATTATAAATGCTGAAGCGACTGCAAGAAATTTTGCAGTTGTGGATATACATGAGTTACTCAATCAAATAGGTGAACCTGGTGGAATTGTTGTTGATGGAATTACCTTTAGTTCGGAATTTATTTTGGGTAATACTTATTCGCTGGATGGAGTGCATCCAACAACACAAGGTTATGGTTTAGTTGCTAATGCATTTATAGAAACCATCAATGAAAAATATGGAGCCTCTATTCCATTGATAAATGTGGCATCGCTTCCTGGAAGTCTTATTCTTGAAGGTGTATCGATGGGAAAATATGGAATACCGAACATTCCACATGGTGCACTTGATAATGTAATATTTTAATTTTACGGGGATGGGAAACCATCCCTTTTTTATTTTAAAGAGTAGATGAAAATAAATTATTGTAAAATATTTGTTATAGTTATTGCTATTTTCTTTCTTACCTCTTGCTCCTCAACAACATTCGTTGATAGTGAAGTTCAAACTAAAGAAACCAAGGATACTAATTACGTTTTTGACAGAATACCGCCTGAGGACATTTA
>Ga0209536_100016730_pt1 | contig 10420 bp, 9 predicted proteins | sample DeeMarSeWOR28_12_FD_187461 | JGI IMG/M metagenome (GOLD analysis project Ga0209536, IMG submission 187461) | Marine sediment microbial communities from White Oak River estuary, North Carolina - WOR-2-8_12 (SPAdes) (version 2) | ecosystem: Environmental > Aquatic > Marine > Intertidal zone >... | reverse complement strand
TTGGCAGACTGATTAAGGCTCAAAAAACAGAGTGTTTTGTCTCTGCCAATCTTCCTATGCTGCACAAAAGAACAGTTGGACAGAACAATAATACAGGGTACCGACCAGGTATCGAGCATAAACAGGATATAATTGACCTCTGTGGTGAATTTGAGCGACAGTACTGGGGAGATGTAATGCTCTTTTCTATTGAACACCTGATTGAGTCAGTAAAATACCCACATACAAATTTTTCTTATCATGAAATACTAGCTGTTGTTAATGGTATAAGAGAGAAAATGAAAAAGATTTATGAGAAAAAACATGATGAAATTGTGCACAATATTAATATATTAGCAGGTTACATCAGGAAAAATACCTATTGGTGGAATAGATTGCCTGAATATAAAGAGGCTGCAAAAGAATATGAAAGGTTTTTAAAAAATGTTATTCATAACTTTGGCGCTACCTCTGATGCCTATCAATCTATTAACTCCTCAGATAAGATAAGATCTTACTGTGAAAAGATTTCTCATGCTATTGTCAGGTATCCAGAAGACATGAAAAGGTGGGAACAGGCTCTTGAAGAGATAAAAGAAATATAAAAAAGAACTCCGCCCGACGATAAATTGTTAAAGATGAGGAAGCCATACTGAAGAATAAAGTTTAAAGTTTTTTGGGGAAAAAAGAAAAAATTTAAGATTTAAAGGCTTTTTCCGAAGAGAAACCTGACATTTGTTTAAGAGACGGATATCATAAATATATAATGATAAAAAGTATCTGTCAGTACTCATTGCCTTGTCTATGTGTAGTAAAAATTGTTTGATAAAATGACTCTGTCTATTTTTCCTGAAGAGAATATCTGAAGTCTGCTGTCAACAGAAGTAAACAACTCTTTAACGAGCATAAAAGCTTAACATTATCATTATATAATCAAGTTATGATAGTGTGTTTGAAGGAGTTTTTATCTTAAAATAAGGTTACTTCAAAATTTCAGTGGTCAGCACTCAGCTTTTTTAATTAAATTTTACTGTATCCTCTCATGTCATTGCAATTTTTTATTCACAAAGTAAATAATTTTAAGCTGATTGCTAAAAGCTGAGAAGTAAACGAATAAGTAAGAAAAGCCTGAGACGTTACTAATCTGGAGTAATGGTGTTATGAAGTCTTTTATACTATTAATTGTACGTAAGGTATTTCGCTGGTGGGTTGCAGCTGCCATTTTGATTTTTGCTGTTTTGTTTGGTCTATTCAGGTATGAGGTTAAGACATCTGCATTTCAGTCCCGCTTTTTAACAGATTTTGCTGAAAAACTTTCCTATTCCATTGAACCAGGTGCAAGCGATAGCATTGTATTTCCCAAAGCTGGTCCCTTTAACAGACGTCGGGGGTATAGTCAAATACCGGAATTTCAGCATAATCTTGAAATCAGAGGGTATGAAGTAACAGAGCAGGCACGCTTTTCACCTCATCTATCTCTTCGACCAGGGTGACAGGGTCCACTACTACACCGCTGCCGATGATACAGGTCTTGTGATCATGCAGTATGCCTGAGGGAAGCTGGTGAAAAATAAACTTGTTTTCACCAATCACCACCGTGTGTCCCGCATTGCTCCCTCCCTGAAAACGAAGAATGACATGGGCAAATTCTGTGAGTATATCCACGAGTTTTCCCTTGCCTTCATCACCCCACTGAGTACCCACGACTATTACATTTGCCATGCCTTAACGCTCCTGAAAGATACTGCTTGCTCTCTCTTGTGATTACCACAAGCACATTGCGACCCTGTTGCTAGTATATCTGAATAGCACTCATTGAAATGACATGAGGCAGTTCTCTCATCTGCTCAATGATTTCAAGTGGAATGGAGCCATCAGTGCTCAGCAACAGCAGTGATTTCCCTTCAACCTTTTCTCTGCCAAATTGCATCCGAGAAATATTGATACTGTGCTTCGCCAGGGTCGTTCCAATGTTTCCAATAACACCGGGACGATCATGTGTATGAAAGAGCAGCATATAGTTCTCGGGAACGGCCTCAATTCTGAACTGATCAATCTGTACAATCCAGGGATCACTTTTCCCGAAGATGGTACCAGCAATTAAACTCTCCTCTTTGTTCGTTTTGACACGGACGGTTATGAGACTGATAAAATCTTCCGATGCGCTGGTCGTTGATGCAATGATTTTGATCCCCCGGTCTTTGGCGACAACGGGTGCATTTACATAGTTAACATCTTCCTGTAAAATAGGATGGAGAAGCCCTTTGAGCAGGGAGACCGTAATAGGATCAACATTCATTTCCGCAACTTCACCACTGTACTCAATGGAGACCTCCTGTAACCCGCCGGAAATTATTTGCCCCTGAAAACTCCCGAGGCGTTCAGCAAGGTTAAGGTAGGGTTTCAGGGTTTGAAGGACGTCACTTGCCACCGATGGAACATTGGCAGCATTCATTACCGTGCCATTGAGGAGGTAATCGACCATTTGCTCAGCAACAGCCACGGCAACCTTTTCCTGTGCTTCCTCTGTAGAGGCGCCGAGATGTGGGGTGCATATCACTTCCTCACAAGCAAGCAACGGATTATCTGCATCAGGCGGCTCTTTTTCAAAAACGTCGAGTGCCGCTCCAGCAACCTTGCCGGATTTCAGGGCATCATACAGATCTTTTTCATTGACAATGCCTCCCCGGGCACAGTTGATCAGGAAGACCCCATCTTTCATTTTGGCAAAGAGCTCTTTATTGATAAGATTGATGGTATCATTAGTTTTAGGAGCATGTATGGTAATATAATCTGCCCGCTTAAGAAGTTCATCCATACTCACCAATGAAACCCCCAGTTTGTCTGCACTTTCGGGAGAAAGATAAGGATCAAAGGCAATAACATTCATCTTCAGTCCGTGAGCCCTGTCAGCAACGACACTGCCGACAAGTCCTATCCCCACAATACCCAATGTCTTTTTGTAGAGTTCGGCTCCCATAAATTTGCTCTTTTCCCACTTTTTGCTTTTCATGGAAGCGGTAGCCTGAGGAATTTTACGGGAAAGGGCGAGCATCATGGAAAGGGCATGTTCTGCGGTCGTAATAGTATTTCCTCCGGGGGTATTCATTACCACTATACCCTTTTTCGTTGCCGCGGGAACATCAACATTATCAAGACCGCTTCCGGCACGACCGACGACCTTAAGCTTAGAGGCAGCCTCTATAATCTCCGCGGTCACTTTGGTAGCACTCCTGATCACTAAACCCTCATAGTCTCCGATAATCGCCTTTAACTCCTCTGGAGCGAGGTTTGTTTTAACATCAACCGTAATGCCTTCAGCCTTCTCAAAAACAGCTACGCCATTAGGTGATAGCTTATCACTCACCAAAACCTTCATAAGTAGTGTCCTCCCTGATTTAACCCAGTACTTCCAATGCGGCTTTTACACCCGTGCCAAGCTCAACCGAGTAGCCCAGTTCTTTCAATGTCATCTCTACAGCGGCTACTACCGTGACGATATCGTACGTATCCATGTAGCCGAAGTGAGCGATTCTAAAAATCTTCCCCTTTGCCTGGTCCTGTCCTCCCGCAATAGTTATGTTGTGCTTCTCTCTTAAAACCTTGACCACCTGCTGACCATCAACACCATCAGGAGCTATTACAGCCGTCAGTGCATTGCTGGGTGAATCCGGTGCAAAGAGCTGCAATCCGAGGGCTTTCATTCCCGCTCTGGTTGCCCGGGCGATGCGGTCTGTTCTGGCAAAGACATTCTCGAGGCCTTCTTCTTTGATCTGGCGCAAAACTTCCTGTAAGCCAATAACGAGGGAAACGGGTGAGGTGTATGCGGTCTGATTATTTTTTATGTTCTTCAACTCTTTCTGAAAGTTAAAATAGTATTTCGGCAAGGTAGACTTTTCAATAAGGCTCCAGGCCTTATCGCTCACTGCAGCACAGGCTAATCCGGGAGGAAGCATGAGAGCTTTTTGTGAACCGCCAACCACAACGTCTAACTGCCATTCATCAACAGGCAGGTTGAAAACACCCAGCCCGGTAATGGCATCCACGACAAGAATGGTGTTGGCATGGTTCTTAACAATCTCAGCGATTTCTCTCACGGGATGCATGACTCCGGTGGAGGTTTCGCTTGCCTGTATAAAGACTGCCTTGATAGAGGGTTCGACTTCCAAAGCCTTTTTAATAAGTTCTGGATCAACTGCCTTACCCCACTCCACGTGAATAATCTTCGCATGAACACCATAGGCATTACAGATCTGGGCCCATCGCTCCCCGAACTTTCCACCCTGAACCACTAACACCCTGTCTTCCGCAGAGAGGGTATTGGTTACTGCTCCTTCCATCGCTCCGGTACCTGAACTGGCAAAGAGGAGGACTTCATTTTTAGTCTGAAAAAGGTATTTCAATCCTTCACGAACCTCTTCTAAGACCTGAACAAATGCAGGTGCTCTGTGATGGATTATTGGCTCTGCCATTGCCAGCAAAACCTTGGGGGGAATGGGAGTGGGACCTGGCGCGAATAACAAGTACTTCTTCTGCATTGCTACGTCTCCTTTATAGTAATAATGAATACTTAAAAACATACGGTGACATATGTTCATCCCGGGTGAGGTGTTTGGAGGCAGGTGGTGATGTAGTGTTCCAACCGCCATTAAGCCGCAAGTGGTCAAACTACCTTAAAAAAAAATAATTGTCAATATATTTCATCTTCACCCGATATCGATAATCTGCGTGCGAGCAATAGGTGTTGACAAATGATCTGTTACTTGTTAGCAGTATCTAAAGTGCTTCTCTAAATCCGTCATTTTTTCATCTTACCTGCAATCATGAATCACCCTATTCAGGTCAATATTCCCTACAGCATGCTGTTAAAAAACCTCGATTTTATCCTGGAGCGGAAAATTAATCCGGAGATCTACTTTGACGGAGAGGCCATTGACACCTTCAATGAAAATGATGCACACAGCATACTCAGGGCACTTTCTACAGAGAAACTGAGTATCACCATCCATGCTCCCTTTATGGACCTCAGCCCTGGTGCAGTAGATACAAAAATACGGAAAGCTACCAGTGAACGGCTTTATGAAATGCTTCACATTGCCGCTCTCTTCCAGCCCCGGCTTGTTGTTTTGCACCCTGGATATAACAAGTGGTTTTTTGATGGCAATGTTACCCTATGGCTGGAAAACAGCCTCACCGTGTGGCAGCCGGTAGTAAAGACGGCTGAAAAGCTGGGAATTGCTTTAGCGGTAGAAAATATTTTTGAAGAAGAACCCTCAAGTTTATCACGGCTGATCACTGCTGTAAACTCGCCCGCCTTTAACTTTTGCTTTGATACGGGTCATTTCCATCTCTTCTCCACAGTAGCCATGGAAGCGTGGTTCACTTCTCTTAGCCCCTATATAAAAGAAGTTCACGTGCATGATAATTGCAAAACATCTGATGATCATCTTCCTATGGGAGACGGGGATATTGACTTCGGTCTATTCTTCCGGCTCATCAAACGCTATGGCGTGAATCCTATCTATACCATTGAACCCCATAAGGTAGATGACCTGGAAAGAAGCCTTGAGATGTGTAATCGCTATTTAACACACAAGGAGGGACGATAAGTGGTATGCACAACGATCTTTATGATCGCATGTCTCTTATCGTTGCGGTAATGGTGGGCTCACTTTTTTCTCCCCAGATAGCGTATGATATTTCAACCGCTATTTCCATACCATTCTTTTTTCTGGCAGACTCCACGAGTGGTTGTGCAAAGTTGCTATGAGGGCCGGAAGTCACATAGTTACGCGCGAGCTCTGCAATGAGGCGGGTATGTTTTTCAGGCAGGGCTGATTGCAATGACGTTGCCATCGCTTCGTCCCGCGAGAATCCAAATAGATCTTGAGCCTTCTTATTGTAGAGAACAATTTTACCCTCTTTGCTGAATGATATTATTCCGACATCGACTGCTTCTATGAGTTGCTGGTAGTGCTTTTCAGACATCTTGATGCTTTTGAAGAGCAGTGCATTTTCTATCATAAGCGCAATTTGAGACCCGATACTTTCCAAAAGATTCATATTTCTTGTAGAAAAAAAGCGTGAGTAACGATGGCCGCACATCATCATACCATAAACTTTTTTCTTCGTCTTAATCGGTAGGCAAAAGAGGGTGTTCAGCTGTTCATCGCGCAACAACTCGCTCGATGGAACCCGTGAGTCATCTCCCTCCCATAAGAGGAGGTGATTCCCTGAGCAGAGTGTTTTTCCGATTGTGCTTTCATTGGCGTCAATAGAAGAAATCTTTGCAACAAAATCAGGCGAAAAACCTTTCGATATTTCAAGCACAAAACTGCTCTTGTCATCATTTAACAAGAGCAGCGCTCCTGATTCTATGGCCATGATCTCCAGAACTTTTTCTAAGGCGCCCTCGAGGAGTTCACCAATATTGAGGAACTGGTTTAAATATGAGATGACCGTATTCAGTATTAACAGTTCTTTATTGCGCTGTTTTAATTCTTCTTCCAGTTCAAGTTTCATGACATATCTCTTTTAGGGCAAACTACCATGATCATGTTCCCGCAAAAAGCCGGTCAACTCCCGACCAATGAAATAGATTCTCATGCAGGGCCCGGACATCCTGAGGAACAAGCAATCCCTTTTGTACGTCCAGCTTGTCCAGGCAGTCAGGAAGGATCGAGCACACCACAGAAGGTGGACGTTAGTGAAGTCTTCAATCGTTACTGTCGCCACTAGCTCGGTAGTGCCCGTCAGCCTTTTCTTGCTGCTAGGTCAAATCAATCAGGATACTTGCCTTTTCAATTTCCTCAGCACTTTTTTTCACCACCTCATCAATTGAACTGCTGTCAAGAGGTAATCTTTCCCAGAGCGATTCCTCTAATCGAGGACTGATGCTGTCACCTGTGTAGCCGATATGTTCACATTTACAAATGAGATCGGATAACCTGATAATGTCGACTATATGATCCTGGGAGAACGATGATCCATTCCTCTCGTCCGGTATTTGGTGGTGGTGCTGAACTGCCACCAGGACAGGAAGGGGGATATGCCATTTTTTCATAACCTGCCCGCCAATGTCTGCGTGGTTCACCCCTAAAACCTCTTCTTCAGCATCAGCAAAATACATTTCCTTTTCACGTGTCCGCTGAATGACCTGCAGCATATCTTCATGCAAATACTGATCCAGCACAACCTTGCCAATATCATGCAAAAGACCGGCGGTAAAACAGTCATCCTCCTTAGGATACTGGACACGCTGAGCAACCATTTTGGAAATAACGCCACACCCGATAGAGTGTTTCCAAAAGCCTCGCCGGTCAAATTCTTCCCCATATTTTCCAGAAAAGACATCGAATACAGATATGCTGATCACCATCTGTGAGATAGTCTTGAAACCAAGCAGAGCAATTCCATGCTTTACATTTGTTACCTCTGCTGAAAGGGAATAGAAAGCTGAATTTACTAACCGCAGTACACGTGTAGTAAGACTCTGGTCTTTGTTAATCACCTCCGCTAATCGTATTGCAGTACAGGTAGGGTCATTGATCAGGCTCGTTATCTTATTTGCAACAGAAGGGAGTGTTGGAAGCTTTTGCACCTTGTCTACAATTTCTGCTAGTTTATCCTGGTTCATACTGCTTCCTCATGTTCATACTCTCAATAAATTACAGTATTGTTTACCTCGGGTTATGCGCGCCCCTTACTGCTCATGTATCATTTCCACCTCATCACTTTTCAAAAGATCATCAATTTTGTCTTTATCAAAGCGCCATCTGCTCCCTATCTTGAAACCGGGGATCTTCCCTTCGTTTGCATATTTATAGATTGTCACTTCTGTTAACTTTAAATATGCGGCCAATTCCTTCGTAGTCAGTATTTTGCCCACGACACCCTCCTCTAAAGAAACAGTAAAATTTTGTTTTCAATAGTCAAGATTCATTAATACGATGTAATTTTCATATCTCTTCGGCAATATTTATAAAAACTTAAGAAAAACAATAAAAAAATTTGTTTGGTACGCTTATCAATGAAGAGAGATACTAGACCAGCTGGTTAGAAAACTGTTGTTTGGCTGGGGGAGTGTCTTAGCGTTAGGCAGAAAGTGCTTCTCGATGGGCGACAGGCACCACGGAGGAGAGGGAATGAACAGAGCTATAGTGTTTTATAGGCTCAGGGGGGTCACTTATTCTCTTTTTGCCACCATTGGTTCCAATTGCTGATTATTTCTTGCTGGCTATTTTCCGCCGATTGCTGATCATCGGGGAATGATTTTCCCGTTATTCTTTTCAAGGCAGCGAGCGCTGCATTGATTACCTCCGGATCTGTATCCTCCAGTGCCTTCATGAGATAGGGAACTGCCGACATGTCCTTTACATCACCTAACGCGTAGGCAGCTACTTTCCTGACGCGGGATGAGTGATCTGCAAGGGCAGCAGTTATAAAGGGAAGGACCTCATGCTTTCTCATCCACCCGAGATAGATTATTGCCCTGCGTCTGACATCTGGATGCTTATCCTCTAATGCAGCTATAAGATATTCAGTGGCAGAATCACCGCCAAACTTATAGAGTCCCCGCAAAGCCCCCAGACGCACCCGGAAGCTGTCGTCTTTCAGTGCACTTGCAAAAGCATAACTAATTGACTTATCGCCAATTTTCAGCAATGATTCAATAGCTTCAACTCTCAGATTTTCATTGCTGTGGGTGAGCATTTCAATAAGTGAAAAGGCGGCAGATCTCTTGGCAGACCTCTCTGGTGCAGCACCTGCAGAAGCTGAGACATCACTATCTGTCGTTACAGTGGAATGCATGTCATCAGGCGAAGCCTCAGGTGTTTGATGTTCAGCACCTGATGATGCGGGTTCGGTCACTCCGCCATCTATGGGATGCATTACGGCAGGCGGCTTTTCTTTCTCAGTGACCTTTTCGGGGTGCTCTACTTTTTGTTCAGCCGTGTGCTTTTTGTTGTCACCCCCCTGTTTTTCACTGTTGTGAGGTGAACTGCCTTTATTCATTGCCCGGTTGTTTGATTTCATTGCCGTATCATGAGAACGTTTTGTTTTATCACTAGGGTTAGTCCCTTCCATGCTGCCCCCCTTGTCAATCAAGATATGCTTACCCTCAATGCAATGAGCGCTTATTCATCTGAGAGCTCGTAGTGTCTGCCTGGTATACCATCAGTATCTGCAAGAGCTCCGGTAATGCTCTCCATCGCCTCTTTTAATTGCTGCAATTCATACTCAATTTCTTCTTTCATCGCCACCGTATTTTCCAAAAGATCATTGAGCTCCTGAATCTTCTCTACTGCTTCCGTCCGCTCTTCTTCAACAGAGGTGAGTTGTGACCTCATCTCTTCAATCAGCGTTTGTTTTTCTTTAATATCTTCATACACTGTTGACATCTCATCTTTTTCTTTTCTCAGAACAGCCATAGATGCAAGAGCAGCTTCCAGCTCAGCATGCATTGATTCTTTGAGCGCTCTCTCTGAATCGAGCTCATGTTCCAGTTCATATATCTTTTTATGAGCGTCGTCCTTCAGCTTTGTTTCATCTGCTAAGTGTGTTTTAACTGTTTCAAAGTTCATCAGGTCTGTTTCCAGGTCGTCTATTCTTTTCTTGTATTCTTGGCCAAAATTTCTCTCACTCTCCAGGTCTTTCAAAAGAGCTTTCATATCCATTTCGAGAGCGTCTTTTAATGATGACGTTGTCTGGAGTTGATTCTCTAACTCGTTAATTTTCTGAAGGGCTTCCACATGTTCTTTCTTGGTTCTTGAGAGGTCCCGTTTCACTATCTCAAAGGAAACGATCTTTTCCTCCAGAACCTTTAGCTTTTCAGTAAGGTCACTATTTATCAGGTCACTTGACTCAAGACGTTTAGTAAGGGTCTTAACCTCCTTTTCCAGAGATTCTTGACTGCGTGTGGCTTTATCGAGTTGTAATGCAGCTTCCTTGATTTTAGTAAGATCTTCCTGGCGAAACTTCTCGTTCCATTCAAGCTTATCCTCTAAAAGCCTTATTTTGCCTTTAAGTTCCTCCTGGGATTCTTTGCTCAGCAAAAGTTCTTCTTTAGCTGTCTTTAAATCTGCTTCTAAACTTCTCTTGTGCTCCTCCAAGGAAATAACTTTTTCCTCAAAAGAGTGAATGCGCTCTAATGCATCAGTCTTTTCCTCCTCAGTATATTGGAACTCACTCTGCACGCTTTCCAGAGACTTCTTTAATGCCTGCACCTCGTCGGTGAGGTTTTTACGCGCCTCTCTAAGAAGCTCCAGCTGGGCATTGGCATTGTTCAGGTCCTTGGAAATTTTATTGCGCTCTTTCGTAACGGTCCCCAACTGGGTTTCAAATTTTTGTATTCGCGTTAAGGTATTGCTTTTGAAGTCGTTAATCCAATTGGTTGCCTTTGCTCTGCTGGCATTCTCCTTGACGGTAACAGCATGTTGAG
>Ga0209536_100016729_pt1 | contig 10420 bp, 10 predicted proteins | sample DeeMarSeWOR28_12_FD_187461 | JGI IMG/M metagenome (GOLD analysis project Ga0209536, IMG submission 187461) | Marine sediment microbial communities from White Oak River estuary, North Carolina - WOR-2-8_12 (SPAdes) (version 2) | ecosystem: Environmental > Aquatic > Marine > Intertidal zone >... | reverse complement strand
CGTGTGTGCCACCAGAGTAGGCTACTGTGTCGTAAGTATTGGCCATCACTGTTGCTTCTGAGTCACTGATTCTCCAGACTCCGCTTCCTTGGTGGGTCGCAGAGGCACCATTCACCGAAACAGTGCCATCTGTCACTTGAGTAGAATCATACTCGTAGTAGAGCGTAACATCAATGTCCACATTGTCATTCACATTGACCCTGTCATCAGTTACAGAATAGGATTGGACCTGAATCCGGTCTGCAATGTAAGTGTCAGTCACACTGGTTGTGTAATAGAGGTCTGTACCTCCTGCACCTGCACCCTCTTCAACAACTGTCACGGTATAGGTGTCCTGACCAACTACATCATCAGCATAACAGGTCACATCGAAAGCACCAGAAGTTAGGGTTGTATCACTCCAGGGACCAGCAGTCGTACCATACTCTGATGCTGATACCCAAACATCTACAGCTGTTGACGCGGGGTAGTCATCAGCTGAAGTGTAGTAGATGACCGTTCCAGTCAATGAGAATGAACCATCTAGATCACCTCTATCTGCAGTGCCTGATGCATCATTGACACTAGGTGTAACAGAATAATCGAGACGAGTCTCAACATCCCAATTTACCTCGTACCATGTAGTTGCAGATTCAGTCTGTGTATCAATCACATAGCATCTTGCATCAACGTCAGTAACATCAGGGAAGTCCCAATCTATTGTGAAATAGAATGTAGCATCGATATCATTGCCGCTCTCAGTAGCTGTTGAGCTTCCAGTGTTTAGAGAAACTGCTGTTCCAATATCATATTCCTCTGAGAATGTGTTTGTGTCCTCATCATACCTAAATCTGAAATACTCAGTAGTCTGGGAGTTGTCCCATAATCCAAACTCGAGGTAATCTATGTCTGCAAACCCATTCTGGTCAGAAACATAGACCGTGACTTGATATTCTAGGTACTGAGCATACATGTTGTCAGTATCACTTGGATTATCCAGTGTTGGAGCTTGGTCATTTACAGGAGTGTAGCTAGGTGTCCAAGTATGGAGTAAGACAGCGTCAATATCCCATGTGTCTTGGGTTCCATCGTCAGCCTGGTCAGCATCAATGAATCGTATCTCAAAGGCAGAACCTGTAAGGTACGTACTCACGCTTACATTGTTCCATTGGGATGCGGTGAGGTCCGCTATGATATTTGTCCAGCTTGCTCCGTTCCAAACATCAACCATCAATGCCTCGGCAGCCTGTGTTCCAGCGTAGATGCAGAGATACTCATTTGTTTCATCGAAGTCAGCAGCAGTCCAACCTACTTCAAGGTCCAGTTCATAATCATCTACTGTACCAGCGTGATAAACACCAAGTCTTGCAGCATCGACCGACATCGCGCCAGCACCACCTTGAGCGTTGTATTGGAGTGATAAGGTTGCAGCGTTAATCTCAGTCACGGTGTCAAGTCCTGAGATTACTCCCAAATTCTCCCAAGTTGCAGAAGCAGGATTTGCGATTGTCCCACTAGCATCAGCAACAGCGTCTCCAGTCCAGTCAATCTCCCAATAGAAGTCATCATTCCCATCAGTAGAGATGAAGTAAATGCTTGCATTTACAGTAAAGGTTCCTGTGGTGCCTGTAGTATCTGCGAAACTATACCATTCATCAACTTCTGTATCAACGTTGGTGGAAATGTAGTTTGTTCCATCCAACGCATCTAGATATGGAGAAGAACCCGTCAAATCCCAGGTGTGTGTACCAGAAAAACCATCAACATAGAGATACTCATTAATCGTCGGATCACCAAGATTCTCTTCTGTAAGAGTATCCATAGTTGTATCATATGCCTGTAGATTTGAGAATAAAGAATGCGAGCCCTTGTCCGTCGGGGTGTGTAGATTCGACACCTGATCGACATAGTCCTCAGTGTTGTCTCCTATCCCAGACATGATAAATGGTTGAGAATCGGGAGTTTTGAATTGGATTGCTTCAAACTCAGAAATAGGTGTAATCAAACCAATTCCAAAGAGAGTTACAAAAAATGCGAGTGCAAGAACATTCTTTCTCATTGTAGTGACACCGTTTTGTGGTCCGGACTTGCGCGTACACGCAATCCAGTAGTGGAACGGTCCTAGTTTCGTCGTTCTTGCCAGGATCCATTAGCAAGACTAGTTCGGTCCCTACTGTGTTGCTAATGCAGCGCGCTGAACCCAATATTTGGGCTAGTACAAAATGAAAGCATGTGAGAATCAAATAAGACAATCTTGCATGAATCACGCCAAAAAATCGAGAAAATCTAAGGTGCAGAAAAGATACTCACAACTATGTTGTTCCCGAAACCACCAATATTCTGAGCGAGTCCAAGGACTGGAGAGTCTACTTGTAAACCCTTAGGTGCTCTCTGAACCAGCTGGTTGTAGATGTCATGGATTTGGGCTACACCGGTCCCCCCAGTCGGATGGCCTCGAGCCTTGAGACCTCCAGTAGTGTTGATGGGGATGTTCCCGCCTACATCAGCAGCTCCTTCCTTCACCAGATTGATGGCTTGACCCCGGTCAGCAATTCCTACATCTTCCATGTTCAGTAGTTCAACTATAGAGAAAGCATCATGGAGTTCGCAAACATCAATGTCTTTTGGGTCGACCTTTGCCAAGGAGAAGGCTCGTTCAGCTGCAGCGATGGTGGCACCAAAGGAAGTCAAAGAAACTCGATGTTGGACAGCATGGTAGTCGGTTGCATGCCCAATTCCAAGGACACGAACTGCTTGATCAGACTTTCCAAGATCACGAGTTATTCGATCGGATGCCATAACCACAGCAGCAGCTCCGTCACTTGTTGGACAACAATCGAACAGTGTGAGTGGGTCTGCCACTACCCGTGCGCCATTCACATATTCAACAGTGATTTCCTTCTGGAAGTGCGCTAGTGGATTCTTAGCACCATTTCGATGAGCTTTTACCGAGACTAGAGAAAGGTCATCTCGAGTGAGCCCATAGTCATGCATGTATCTCCGTGTCACCATAGCAGCCAAGGCTGCAGGCGTGACACCATATCGAGTTTCACATTCGTATGACATCATCTTTGCAAGAATCCGTGATGCAGTTCCACGGTCCACCTCGGACATCTTCTCTACACCAATAACCAGTACTAGTTCTGAGTGTCCGGATGCAATCATAGCAAATGCGGTTTCAAATGCACTTGATCCGGAGGAAGGACCAGTCTCTATTCGAGTTGCTCCTGCAGGAACGATTCCCAGCCGGTCTGTAAGAACTGTTGAAAGAAGACCTTTGTTTACAAACTCTTCAGGGTTCTGTGAGCCAACAATGAGATGATGAAACGGTTGCTCGAAAGTCTGAGAGTCATTCATTGCTTTGAAGGATGCTTCTTCAGCAAGCTGAACTAAGGATTCTTCGAGAACACCGAATTTGGTCATTCCAGCACCAATGACATTCACTGGTTCCATGAAATCCCACCCTCACTTGATGAGTACAAGTAAATCATCAGGAGTCACCATCGTACCGACCTCGACGTTGACCTCCTTCACAGTCCCAGCAGAGCCAGACTTCAACTCATTGAACATCTTCATGGCTTCGAGAATGCAGACAGTGTCACCCGCTTTGATTGAATCACCAACCTTCACACGGACCTCAGTGATTTTCCCGGGCATTGGAGGATAGACACCACCGGCAACCTTGGGACCACCTGCAGATGCACCAGCGGCACTCTTCACCACCTCTGCTTTTCTGAGCCGTTCCCATTCGACTATGCGTTCTTCCCCATTAATCTCAAGTGTGACTGCTTTGCCGGTCTTCTTGATTATCTTCACTGGGTAGTCCATTGCAGTATCATTCACCACCCAGTTTCCAGTATCGTCTAGAGTTGGCTTCATTGTGAAGCTTTGGTCGCCCACACTGATGACGAGTAGTCCGCCTTCGTCAAGCATCTTGACGTCCACTTCGTAGGGGCGTTCATCCATGATAATCTTGTACTCTGGACTCATCTCATTGCCCCCTGCTTCGACCACGCATGATGTCCTTTCGACCTGCCGAAGACCATGCAGATGATGATCTGTCCCACTGTCCAGGTGAGTACTGGATAGTTCGACCATCGACAAGGTCAGTACGACCAGCATCGGACCATGACTGTGCTCTACCTGTTGCTGATGCGATTGAACCAGGTCCAGCACCGTTCATGTGAAGTACTGCGGCAGCTAGAGCAACCTCGAGTTCAGGTGTCATTGTACCTCGACTCATCCGCTGAGCCTTGCGTTTGAGAAAGTCTAACGCATATTGTGGATAGAGTGCATATGAAACGAGGTCTCTTGGAACGTGTGGAATGTCCTTCAGCGCTTCACGAGCTGCAGGTAACTCAGGCTCTAACTTGTCAGCGGGTCTGCAGTCAAGAGGTTCCTCATCCCCAATCGCCTTCTTCTTGATATCTGGGTCAATCTCAGCAGGAGGTCGACCGTAGTACCCACGAATGTACTGCTTGACCTCTGTAGGAATCATGCTGTACCTCTCACCGGTGACAACATTGAGTGTGGCTTGCGTTCCCACAATCTGGCTTGATGGTGTGACCAGCGGAGGATAGCCTAGCTCAGCACGGACGCGTGGCACCTCTGCAAGGACCTCGTCATATCGGTCTAAAGCGCCTTGCTCTCGCAGTTGATTGTCCAGATTTGAAAGCATTCCACCTGGAATCTGGAACTGAAGGACCTGAGGATTTACTCCCTGAAGACTTCCTTCAAACTGACCATATTTTCGTCGTATCTTTCGGAAGTAATCAGCTATCTCAGCAAGTAAATCTAAGTTCAAACCGGTGTCTCTCTTTGAACCTTTGAGTGCCTCAACAATCGACTCTGTTGCAGGTTGAGATGTTGCCATGGAGAGTGCAGAGATTGCACAGTCGACTATGTCAACACCAGCCTCTGAGGCTTTCAGGTAAGCCATAGCAGCCATACCACTTGTGTAGTGGGAGTGTAAGTCGATTGGAATATCAATTTCATCCTTGAGCTTTGTAACCAAATCATGAGCTGCTGCAGGTGATATGAGTCCAGCCATATCCTTGATGCAAATCGAGTCAGCATCTAAGGAGTAGAGAGTCTTAGCTGTTTCTACGAACTTATCGTTTGTATGGAAGGGACTCAGTGTATAACAGAAACTCGCCTGTACATGACCTCCCTCACGTTTCACAAACTTGATGGCGGCTTCCATGTTTCGGATGTCATTCAGAGCGTCGAATATCCTAAACACATCAAGTCCAATCTTGACAGCTTCTACAACGAAAGCTTCGAGAACATCATCAGCATAGTGGCGATATCCAACCACATTCTGCGCGCGAAGGAGCATCTGAAGCCGTGTGTTTGGCATTGCATCACGTAAGGTCTCCAGCCGCTCCCATGGATCTTCATCCAAGAACCTCATCATGGAGTCAAAAGTCGCTCCTCCAAACATTTCGAGGGACCAGTATCCAACCTTGTCTAATTTCTCACAGATAGGAATCATGTCCTCTGTACGCATTCGGGTTGCCAACAGTGATTGATGCGCGTCACGGAGGACAGTATCAGTAATCATGAGTTTGGTCATAGTCAGCCATCCTAGAATGATGTGCTGATGTATTTAGTAGTTCTGTTACCGCTCTAATCAAGACTAATCTCGGACTCTGGATTGCTTAATCTATAATAAACTACGAAAGGTATCAGGACAAAGATGATAACAAAACCAGCCATTAGAAAAGCCCATTTGAGCATTGTTACTGCGCTTGCAGTGGCAATCACAACACCGGAGAGATTCGGATACGCAGCGATCTGTGTCAACACAAGTGTATTCTCAACATAATCGAAAATTCCTCCTAGAAGAGGAAATAAGACTAGAAATCTTGACATACTCCATTTGGAAGGCAATCTTCTCAGTTCTAAATTGATGCCAAAGGACATAGCGAACATATAGGTCAGAGGGAAGACAAAGTCAAGCATATGCGCCCAGACCCATGAATTGAGACCAGCCTGACCAAGTGTGTTGAACACATCAGTGATTTCTGTGAGAGTGTATGTGAATCTGGTGTCAGGCATTGTCACATCGCCATACACGTCATAGACTAAGGTCTGAGTCAGTATAGCCATGACCATGACAACCACAAAACTTGAGATTATCATAAGTATGAGATTGCGGAGTGATGATTTTCTTTCAATGAAATTAAGTACTGACATAGGAATAGACACCGTTCCACCACTATATCGGTTTTTCCAACCTGCAATTGAATTTAGATTCTGTGGTGTGTTGATCAATTAGTATACTGTGACCGTCAGAAGACAATAGCGTACATAGTTGTCTACTTCTTCAAAACAAGTTGCTATAATATAGACATTGTATTCTCCGGTAGTACTAGCTTCAAATGTATGGGTCATATATCCAGAGGTTATAAGATCACTGCTACTACTCTGGGAGATGCTGCCTGAGGGAATGTATGTCCCGTTGTTTTCGAAATTAAGCCTAAGACTAGTTTGTGAACCATCTGTATCCACATACATTTGGCAACTAAATTCTAGGATTACTGTATCACCAGCTTGTGCACTATATGTGATATTCAATTCACGGAGAGAATCGACTGCAGAATATCTATCTATCCATACAATGTCATTATGTTCAAGGATGTACACTTGAGGTTCTGAAGATGGAGGAACAACTAATTGATACACACTAATGCTTAGTGCAACAATCGAAAGGACAAGTGCTAAAGCTCCTAGTGTTTGTCCAGATACTTGTGTTTTCTCAGTCTTCTTCTTACGAGATTTCGACATTCAAACACCCCTTCCGTTTCGTTACATCAAACAAGTTATTGAATTCTATGTTTATTCACGAAAACCCCGCCATCGTAATACTTATTACTGTAATGTGTAATACTATTACACAAGTAATACTCGTTTGAGGAGACGAGGTGAAGACATGGCGAATCTGAAAATACCAATTGAGAAAGCAATTCTCATGGTCACGGACATAGAGAGTCGAGATGGCACAATCGGTTTCGACATCGAGGTGTCAGCTCATGTTCTGAGGAGCATTGGAGGTACCCGATTGAGTATCTATGTTCATGATAAGAGAGGGTTGCGATCCTGAAGGTCCGTTACGGAGAGAGTACAACAATATAGAGCGCTCTATACTTCTTTCTGCAACAATTCTTTCTGTTCGTCTGTGAGTCCCTCATACCCTAACAATGAATCTAGTTTTGACCCTTTGAGAAGACGTGCTGCACACTTCAAGTGATGCCAGCCATAACTGACATGTCCATCAAAGAGTGATGGCTCACCAAGTCTGAGTTCCCCCTTCTCGATCTTCTGTGCACAGGTCCTACATGTAGACCGACTCGACTTGGCAGGCTCAACTTTCCAAGCCTCGGCTACCTCTGAATCCTCCTCAGTGAAAGCCTCTAGGTCGTAAAGAAAGTCTTCTACATCGCCACCCACCATCTCAGGAGTGAAACGAATGCTGAAGGAGTCATAGTCTGTTGGTGAGTAGTCCAGGTCAACATTACCATTGGCGTATGTCTTCTTTATCTCGGTCTTAGGTGGGTACATCTTCCGGGAGCGCATAAACTCCAGCATCTGTTTCGCGAGAACTGCGCTTGCATCCTTTTTGCCCATCATTTTGATATCAGATGAACCAGCCACACCATAAGTTGTAACAGTTATTGGACGACCGTCATCTAATGTTTCTCTATCTTTTAGAAAGACAACCGCCCCCACACGGACAGATTTTTTGATTCTTGGCGTTCGGAATGTGTCAGGGTTTATCCAATATCCCCAGTCAGCTGTGTATTCTAACCACTCGGTCATGACAAATGCCCTCGCTACATAGTGTTGAACTCACATATATTTTGACCACTAAAAGATATACCGCCTTGCTGACTCTCCTTTTACTGAGTAGGAACCCAATAACAACCACAATCCCTGCCGCTCAAATAATCCAAATAGGGGATGCGATACCATTATCAGACAGATAAGACAAACAACTAAGTTATGGGCGCTCCTCTCTGGATGGTAGAACTCCTGAAGAAGACATTTCCAAACAGACGTCTCATTGCTCAGGCAACGAAAATCCCCATAATTGGTAAGATAGTGGACAAGTTACTGTTTGATGGTGACGACATTATCTATCTCCCAAAAGACAATGTAGTGGAAATCAAGATTGGTCAGCAGCTAGAGAGACCTACTGAAACCGCCCTCCCTTCCCAGATAGTACATGAATTCATCGACAAAGCCAACTATCATTGGATTATGAACTACTGCATCTGTAGAGAGTCCTCAACATGTGAGGACTATCCTATCAAATACGGGTGTCTGTTCCTCGGCGAGGCGGTGAAGGACATCAATCCACATCTTGGAAGAATGGTCACAAAAGAGGAAGCACATGAGTATGCAAGGAAGTGTCGAGAAGCAGGACTTGTCCAACTTATCGGAAGGAACAAGTTGGATGCAATGTGGTTGAATGTAAAACCAGGAGAGAAACTCCTGACCATCTGTAACTGCTGCCCATGTTGTTGCCTTTGGAAGATTCTTCCAGATCTCAATTCCGAGATTGGCAGAAAAATCACTAAAATGCAGGGTGTCGAGGTCAAGGTCACCGATGCATGTGTCGGCTGTGGTACATGCACACAAGAGGACGTCTGTTTTGTTGACACAATCCAACTTGTCAAAGAAAGAGCTATCATCGGGCCAGAGTGCAGAGGGTGTGGTCGGTGCGTTGATGTCTGTCCAGAAGGTGCAATTGAATTGACAGTGGACAACAATAGCTACGTCAAGGACTCGATAGAGCGTATTGACTCTGTCATCGATGTAGAATAACTATAGTTTATTAAAAACGACCATTCCTCAATTCTTATACTGAATGAATCTGAAAATTGACACATGTGCGGCCGTTTTGCACTCTTGACTCATGCAGAAACACTCATTCAGAGATTTGGAGTAGAGAAGGTAATCAAGAGACCTGAACCCAGATACAATATCGCCCCATCTCAGAATGTCACTGTTGTTGTGCAGAGAGAGAACTTCCAGCTCACCGAGATGAGATGGGGACTGGTTCCGTTCTGGGCGAAGGATGTGAGTATAGGAAATCGCATGATCAATACAAGAGGAGAAACTTTAGCTGAGAAGCCGGCTTTCAGAAGTGCGTTTAAGAAACATAGGTGTCTAGTTCTTGCCGATGGGTTTTATGAATGGCAGAAGGTTGGGAAAATCAAAGTGCCAACACACATACGCATGAAGAATAGAGAGCCTTTTGCATTTGCCGGCTTGTATGAATACTGGAAGACAAAGTCAGGACAGATGCTTGAGAGTTGCACCATTATCACAACTACACCGAATGAGCTCATGAAACCAATTCATCATAGGATGCCAGTAATATTGAGTCCTGAGGATGAAAAGAAGTGGTTGAATCCAGAGAATCAGGATATGGAACAGCTACTTTCATTGCTCAAACCGTATAACCCGGAGTTGATGGAAGCGTATGAGGTCTCAGACTTTGTAAATTCACCAGCAAATCAAGGTCCACTATGCACTCAACCTGTAGGCACTATACTCCTAGACTTCACAGAGGAACCTAGTGAACAAAGTAGCAATGTTTAGAGTCCTATTTGAATGGACCAGTCTGCCAGGCCCACCAGTTTATTTCACGGTTTGAGCTATGCAATACTGCTCGTAACGACCCGTATGCTAACAGGACAAATCCTACAATCAAACCTACTTGACAGACAACTGCTAAGATATCGAGAACTGGTCGGATTGCCATAATTTGATAGAAGAAGGGGTACAACCAGAGAACAGAAAACGAGAATAAAGTCAAAATCAAGCCAACTTTCAAAGATTGATATCCTGGTTTACTCATTTTCCTCAAAGTACTATTTGATACAAATTCGGATAAACTTTGAGTTTGTCTAGATGAAGCGCCGCATCATTTGGTCAAGCAGGTCATCGATGTTCTGCGAAATGACGTTATGTTCTGACAGGACTTGACTCACTCGATTCCTGCGAGATGTGTCAGCAAGATCGTCAAGACTTGTGAATGCACCAAGACGTCTACCAAAACGATAGAGGAGCTGCTCTTCTTCATCCAAATCTAAGAACTTCTGTGTGATTGAAAGCATCCTCTTTTTGTCACCTGGCAATTGACCCTTGAGGTCAGCAAAGAGGTTCAAGATATGATCACTCACAAGATAACTGGTAATCCCCTCAAGATGAGAGATGAAGGTGTGAAGTTCTCTCACAAGCTCTACATCGTTGCATCGATCAAACGCTCCAGAGTTCACCTTCTCATATAACGGAGCACGGACAGGAAAAGCGAGAGGTCTTAAACGGATGAAATCTGGGTCAATCTGGTTCAGCGCATCCGCAGACTCTATTGCATGTTCCTCAGAGAGACCTCTACCCCCAAGACCTGGCATAATATACTCTGAGAGCT
>Ga0209536_100016728_pt1 | contig 10420 bp, 7 predicted proteins | sample DeeMarSeWOR28_12_FD_187461 | JGI IMG/M metagenome (GOLD analysis project Ga0209536, IMG submission 187461) | Marine sediment microbial communities from White Oak River estuary, North Carolina - WOR-2-8_12 (SPAdes) (version 2) | ecosystem: Environmental > Aquatic > Marine > Intertidal zone >... | reverse complement strand
CACCACGATGCTGAAGTTCATCCCACGTTCCTCGATATCCCGGATGATGGAGGCAAAGACTTTTTTGTGGGTGAAGCCCTGGCGCACCAGGAATATGTTGACGTCTGAATGCTCCATCAATAAATAAGCATCCGTTACCAATCCCACTGGCGGCGTATCGATGATGATATAGTCATATTCTTTTTTAGACTTTATCGATAAGTCATGTAATTTTCGTTTTAGGAGAATGCGATTCTTGGACATCTGTTCCAGACGCACTTCCTGTTCATGGGAATTAGTGTTGCAAGGAATGATCTGAAGCATCGGAAGTTCAGAGTGATGAATGGCGTCGATGCAATCGAAAGTTCCCATAAATATTTCATAAATTCCGCCTTTAATCTCCTGCTCCTGTAAATTCCAGCCTGCAGTCAAGGAGCCATTGGGATCCATGCCCACCATCAGAACGGATTTTTCGGCGATGGCCAGGCTGGCAGCCAGATTAATGGCTGTCGTGGTTTTGCCTACCCCTCCCTTGGGATTTGCGATTACAATAATTTTAGACATATACCTCGAATGTTTCGATTGATATCAAAAATCACCCATTATTATACAAAAATATTATCGAATAATCATAGAAATTATTTAGAAAGTTTCTGTTTATTTCTCGTTTTATTTAAAAATCATTATCATTGTCCAGATAAAGAGGTAGGAATAGCGCCATGGCCATAACCACCATAGCCAGGGTGAAAAAAGAAAAACCAACGAGTTCACAGTGATTCAAAATCCCCAAATCACGCAACATATAATACCAGTCATGCTTTCCGTTCCCAAGCAGCTGGAGTTTTCTAACCTGTGCATCAGCGGCGTAAACGCTGATGTTAATCAGGTTTTGACCAAGCCAGAAAATAAATATCTGTAGGCCTGGCCGGTAACCGCTTCGGAAGAAATAAAATGCAAGAAAAGCAGGGAAAAGAATCTGCATCAGGGTCCCTCCGGCAGCCTGGATGAAGTTCCCCATAAATCCAAAGAAGAAATGTCCCGCTTCATGGATAATCAGATCGGCATTGTCGATAAGGCTATATTCCCCCCGCGAAAAGATAAAATAGAGTGAAAATGGTAATAAAAAAATACTGGTGATCCATTTTTTTAAGGGTCGAATTCCGCTGTATCCGATCGCCAAATAGCTCATGGTTTAGGCCCTCGATTTATATTAGTAATCGTACTGAATCTGAATAATGTGAGATTTTAATACATATAATTCACCGGAGATTGGGAGGATTTTGTCCTGAGTACTAATTCAATTTTAAAATCATAATCGTCCATTTAACAAATTCATAAACCATCCGAGAATATAGGGAGTGCCTTATGAAAAATTAAATATTGTTCATTCAAACCAAATATCAGGGAAGAATTATGAACGTCCAAAAGATTGGAATGCAAAATATTCGGCGTGATGAGTTGCTGGAGTTAATTCCAGCAAATCTCTCTTTTATTCTCAAAATCAGATTGTTCATTCCTATCTGGCTATTTATGATAAGCCTGGCTCTGGCGGATGCTCCCCATTCACGTATTCTGGAAATGATGAAAAATGGAACCATTGAAATGCCCTATTATTTACAAAATTTAGAGGAACTCCGGGATAGAGGAATTAATACTCCGGCCATATTGCCTGACGGTCGGCGGGTTCCTGGACCACCGCGAAATACCGAAGTCAATTACAATGCAATTGCTATCCTGGTGGACTTTAGTGATAACGTGTCCCAGGTGACCGGTTCATTTTTCGATAATCTGATGTATGGAACCGGAAATGGCACCGTGCGTCACTATTATGATGAGGTAACCTATGGAAATTTAACCGTAGTTACCTTAAATTTACCCAGTTCCCTGGGCTGGTTGAGAGCACCCCAAACCTATGCGTATTACGTCAATAGTAACAATGGATTTGGCAATTATCCTCAGAATGCCCAGAAGTTGGCTGAGGATGTAATCGCCCTTGCCGATCCGCTGGTTGATTTTTCTCAATATGATAATGATGGGGATGGTTATGTAGATGCCCTGTTTATCATCCATTCCGGTCCCGGAGCTGAGTTTACTGGCAATAATAACGATATATGGTCCCACAAGTGGGCCACCTTCAGCCCTCAATGGGTTGATGGAGTCTATGCCTATATTTACTCGATGGAACCGGAATACTGGCAAAATCCAGGTGACATGACCTGTGGGGTTTATGCCCATGAGATGGGCCATTCGGTTTTTGGCTTACCGGATGTGTATGACCGGGACGGGAGTTCCCGCGGTTTGGGCCGCTGGAGCTTAATGGCTGGAGGTAGCTGGAACGGATCGCTGGGAAATTCACCCGCCCATCCTGATGCCTGGAACCGGATGCAAATGGGCTATGTTACCCCTCGCAACATTACGACAGATACAACCGGATATTCCCTTCCAAATATACAGAATAATCAGTCTATGGTACGCCTATGGACTCAGGGTAATGTTGGTAATCAATATTTTCTGGTTGAAAACCGACAAAGGTTGGGCTATGATGCAGCTCTTCCTCAAGCCGGCATCTGTATCTACCATGTGGATGAGTCCGTTAATACGCAAAATGACCGGGAATGGTATCCGGGGCATATCAGTTCCGGACATTATCTGGTGGCTCTGGAACAGGCCGATGGATTGTGGCAACTGGAAATGAATTCCAACAGCGGCAATAGTGGCGATCCTTTTCCGGGATCCACCAATAACCGAACATTTGACCATAACAGCACACCAGATAGTCGAAATTACAGTTTCCAAAATACTCAGGTTGCGGTCCGTAACATCAGTAACTCAGCCATGACCATGCAGGCCGATTTTGAAGTTGGGATTCCTCAAATAGCACCTGATATTGATATATCGCCCAGTTCATTTTCATTCACTGTTCAAGAAAATGATACCAGCAGTGATACCCTGGTGATCTCGAATACCGGTAACGGGGACCTCTCATGGACAATCAGTGAATTGAATGATATAGGGAGCGGTCAATTAACCTCACCCGTTGACGCAAGCTGGCTCTCTGAAAATCCAACCGCAGGTACAGTTATACCGGGTGGAAATCAATTTGTAACTTTGTTAGTTGATGCAACTGGTTTGACAGCAGGTTCTTATTCCTGTGATCTGAGTATTAACAGTAATGATCCTGATGAAGATCCCCTTATTGTTCCAATATATCTGACAGTAACTGCGGTAGTCACCAATCAGATACCGGTTGCCCAGAATGATGTTGCTGAGACTGATGAAGATCTGGAGGTAACAGTGGATGTGCTGGCCAATGATAACGATCCCGATGGCAGCCTGGACGTTTCTTCGGTTACCATTGTTAGCGATCCTTTCCATGGGATTGCCACGGTTAATACTTCCGATGGTACCGTATTATTTCAACCAAATGCGGATTTTCATGGTTTTGATCAGTTTTCCTATACAGTCGATGATAATCTGGGTGCCACCTCAGACACGGCACAGGTGGCTGTTACAGTTCATTCAGTCAATGACCCCCCAATTTTAACGAATATACCGGATGTACAATTTGATGAAGACGGACAATATCTCTTGCCTCTAAATCCCTATGTGTGGGATGTAGATCATGACAGTACTCAAATTCATTTTGCTTCGCTGGTTATCATGGCCAGCGCCATAGCTTCAAAAAGTGGTCTGCGGAGTGTGCTGGTGGATCCCTCTGATCTCATTGTCGATATCGATCCATTGACACATCATGCACGGTTTTCGAGCACCTTAGATTCCTCAGGCATTTTTTCGGTGATATTCCTCGTGCAGGATGACAGCAGCGCCACAGATACCGATACCATTACCGTCACGGTATCGGCTCAAAATGACCCACCGTTAATTTCAGCACTTTCTGATCTGACCTTCGATGAAGATGATACCCTTGATGTTCCGAATACCTTCTGGCATAACTTTGTACATGATCCTGATCATCCCGATACCGCTCTTACTTATCAGATAGAAAGTGGAAGAGCAGTTTCTGTCCATTTAGAGAGCGGATATCATCGCCTCTACGCAAATCCAAACTGGTATGGCCAGGATACTTTATTATTAATCGTCAGTGATCCCTTTTATAGTGATTCAGCGGGGTTCCTTGTACACGTTTCCTCTGTAAACGATCCCCCGGTTATAAGCGGTTTACCGGATACCCTCCGTTTCCAGGTTGATTCCTTGGCAACGCTGATGGTGTGGAATTTTGTTGAAGATATTGAAACACCAGATCATCTGCTCAATTATCAATTTACAGTTCCTCCTCAAACAGTATTACTTAATTTCGATCCAAATACTGGTAGTCTGGAAATAACACCTGATGCTGGATTTTCCGGGATCACTTCCTTACTTCTCGAGGTGTGGGATGACAGTAGCGCCTTCACCCAGGGTAATATCATTATTAAGGTGGAACCTCTCCTCGCTGTAAATGCAGAGGGTAACCCCCGGATTCCCACCCGGTTCATCCTGGATCAAAATTATCCTAATCCTTTTAATCCAACCACCACCATTCGGTATGGATTGGTTCAATCTGTGTCCGTCTCTATAAAAATATATAACCTACTCGGACAGGAAGTCTGCACACTGATGAACGGTAATCAGGATGCCGGTTATTATTTGGTGACGTGGGATGGTTTAGATGACAGCGGTATTAAGGTTGCCAGTGGAATTTATATTTATCGAATCCAGGCCGGAGAGTATATTGCTATCCGTAAAATGGTGCTCATGAAATAGTTTTGTAGGTATATTTTAGAAAGTCACCTCAAGATAACAGCCCCTGAGTTTGAATAGGGGCTGTTTTTTTTGGTGGTTGATGAGATGGTTACATATATTACCTGTAACTTATATAGACAGTATGAGCAGAAATGTCAAGAATTATTTGGAAGTAGCCAGAAATTTTTAACAATACTTCGACTTTTCAATTCTTCACCTATTTAAATTTTCTGACTTACGCTTTGGTAACAATCGAATTTCAGATCATGATTTCTGCCGCAGCAGCCAAACCTGGATTATATGTTTAAAATCTCTGCATTTTTTTATACAGCAATGAGATAAATTTTCGATATCTTGATTTGTTATCTGCATCAAATGGGAATGATGCGGTCATCTTTACCTTTTTGCCAGTTCGGTGAAAAGGATAATTGTGCGAAAATTACAAATCATATTTATTTCTGCCCTGGTGTTTTGGGTGACGATAATGGGTTGCGAAAAATCACCTATGGTGCCACAGGAAGTTTTTTCAGTTGTGGCGACCATTTCTGCTGTTACTTTGGACAGGGAGGGAATTGCCATATCAGTTCCCGTAAATTTCAAAATATATAGGGATGCCTCATCAGATTTAACATCTGGTGAAAACGAAGAAAGTCTTACTTTAGAATCTGATGAGGACGGATACGTTGAATACCGTCATGAGTTTTTCTTTCAGGGCCTTGAACAATCTTCAATTATCGTTGATGTCTCCAGTTCAGATTTTGAGAGTATCCAATACTGGACGGCATATTTTTCAATTAACGATACCCCGGCCAAACGGATTGAAATTGTACTCGTCGTTGTCCCAAAATAGAACGATTTCTTATTTTTAAATCCAACCATTTCCAGTAAAATCCGTTTTGATTTCATTGTTCCGGGTAACCAAAGCCGGTTCTTTCAGGGATATATTCACGGGCGCACTGGTTCCCCTGAATTTGGATAACTAGGCTCTCCCTGCCAAAATATGAATGATGATAATAGCGGGATGCTAGTTTTTGATGCTGATTGGATTTGCTGCCAGGTTAGGTAATTCCGCGATATTGGCGAAGGGGTACTTTCCGGTTAGCAGTTTTTCAAAATCCTTCAGACGCAAAGGTTTGCTAAATAAAAATCCCTGATATTTATAACAGTTCTGGGTATCGAGAACCTGCAGATGTTCCATATTTTCAACTCCCTCTGCAATAATATCCTTATTCAAATTAGTTCCCAAAATGATGATGGATTCAACCAGCTTCTTGTGTTCAAGGCTTTGATTGATATGTTGAATAAAGGAGCGATCTATCTTGATGATGGAGACCGGAAATTTTTGGAGATATTTCAAGGATGCAAAACCCACTCCAAAATCATCAATCGCGATTCTCAGACCGAGTTTTTCAATTGCATTAATGTTTTCAAGAACCTGTAATTCTTCATCCAATAAACTGGTTTCTGTTAATTCCATATGTAAATTACTGGGATGGATTTGGGTGTTTTCAATAATTCCCTCTATTTTTGAAACGATGTCGGGTGATTTCATCTGTTTCGCCGAAAAATTCACTGAGATGTATAAGGGATGAGGGAATTTTTCTGCCATAGACTTAAAATCGTTTATCGCTTTATATAGAACCCAATCCCCTATAGGACAAATCAGATCGGTTTCCTCTGCGATGGGGATGAAAACGGCAGGGGATACGCTACCCAGGTCTGGGTTATTCCAGCGCAACAAGGCTTCACACCCAATAATCTGATAAGAACCATTATTGCATTTCTCAACGATAGGCTGATAGAAAACTTCGAACTGTTTGTCAAAGATATTTTCATTCACAATCGTGCGAAGATTATTCTCCATTTCCAGCCGTTTCATAGAATTCTGGGTCAATTCTATGGAAAAGAATTGATAGTCGCTGATACGAACTTTTTTAGCTTTTTTGAGGGCACTACTGGCATTTTGAATCAAAATATCCCGCTCTGTCCCATCTCTGGGAAATATTGCAATTCCAATGCTCATGGATAAATAATTGATGGTCCGATTCAGGACTCTCAGGGGTTTATTAACCTCATGTATTATCTTTTCAGCCACCCGACTGGCATCATATTCGTGATTCAAATTTTTCAGCACAATTGCAAATTCATCTCCACCCACCCGGTATACCTGGTCAGATTTTCTGATTAATTTTGAAATTTTCTTGGCAATTTCAGTTAGACAAAAATCTGCAGCCTTATGGCCATATTGGTCGTTGACAGTTTTAAAATTATCCACATCACACAGCAAAAGGGCATTGAGAACATCTTCCCGTTCTGAATCCATCAGCATCTGATCTACTTTCTCAAATAAGGCTTCCCGGTTTCCCAATCCGGTGAGTTTATCATGATAGACCAGATATTTCAATTCTTTTTGTGCTTGAACCATGAAAGTGAGGCTGCTTCCGAACAGGCATATTCCGCTTAATTGACCGTCATCTTGCTCAGAAAACAATGGCTGGAAAATCCGTTTGTAATAGAGTGTCTGATTCATGGATGGAAAATACAATTTTTCAGTAAACTGAATAACCTTCTTTTCCTTTATTGTCTGATTAAAATATTGACTCCGTTTCTGTAGCGAATCAGTACTAATCCCCTTTAGTGCCGCATAAAATTTATCTTTCTTTCCAATGATTTTTTTCGATATCTGTTCATCCCGGCAATAACTTTCATTGACAAATTTATAATTTCCCTCTAAATCATATATTGCGACTTCCATAGGAATATTTTGATAGATATGATAGGGATCTTTAATGACGATATCCTCCAGGCCGGGAAGCTTTTGAAGCAGTTTCTTCAGGGTTCCTGCAAAACCATTATCGTTCTTCTTCATGAATTTCTCCACCTGGGTCCCGAATATTCCTGAGCGAAATTATTCATATTCAGGTCTGTCCATGTTTCCATGGCCAACAGCTATTGTTATTCATAATCGGCAATTTTGGCAATACTTTATAATGTGTTTTTGTAATTTTCTGGGAATCAGACATTTTTTAGTCAAAATAAAATGGATAATCTGAAGAGAATTTGATGTAATTTAGTAACTATGATTTTAATTTCACGGCCCGCCCGATACTCATATCTTTTACAGGGAAGGAGCAAAATCACGCCTTGTCAATGTAATTTTTATTCAATTGAATTGGCAATGGCTATCGTCTAAATTATCCGCCGAACTGAGTTTGAAAATATGAAATTTTTGAAAGAACCTGGAGGAGAATACTGTGAAGGTTAAAGACGTTCTTTCCTATAAAGGATCAACAGTTTACCGGACAACTGCAGATACCAAATTACTCGCCGCCATTGATTCACTCAATTATTATCATATCGGTGCCCTGTTGGTAATGGATGGGCCTAATCTAAGAGGAATTGTTACTGAGCGGGACATTTTGAGGGCGTTGTCTAAATTTAAGGATGGTATCTTAAAACTGAAGGTTTCCGATATTATGACCTCCTCACTGATAACCTGTGACTCCAATGATTCAATAGAAAGTGTCATGGAGAAAATGACCCTCCATCACATCCGTCATCTGCCTGTTTTTGAATCAGACAAATTGATGGGTATCGTATCGATAGGCGATATGGTCTTTGCCGTGATGCATGTTAGAGGGAAGCGCAAGCACAGATAACACTTCAGAATAAATTTGCAAAGCAAACCTCAGGGTGTGGTCCTGCATAAAAAAATAGACAGCAGAGTTAAACTTAATAATAGCATCGAAATGCCCTATTTAGGATTGGGTGTCTACCTTGCGAATGCAGGTTGGGAAGTCCAAAATGCGATGCATCATGCACTGAAAGTGGGGTATCGATTATTTGATACAGCCAGCTTGTACGGAAATGAAGCAGATGTGGGGAAGGTAGTGCGAGAAACTCCGGTACCCCGGAAAGAAATTTTTATTACCACGAAGTTATGGAATAGTGATCATGGGTTTGATCGTGCGATGAAGGCGTATCAGGAAAGCCTGGATCGAATGGATCTGGAAACCATTGATCTGTTTCTTATTCATTGGCCTGTGAAGGGACTTCGCAAAGAATCCTGGCGGGCACTGGAAACCTTATATGAAGAGGGGAAGTGCCGGGCTATCGGTGTCAGTAATTATACGATCAGCCATTTAGAGGAGCTGCTAAGTCAGGCAAATATTATCCCGATGGTAAATCAGGTGGAATTCAGCCCCTTTCTATACCAGCGGGATTTATTGGACTTCTGTCGGAAAAATGGGATTCAACTGGAAGCTTACAGTCCGCTGACGCGCAGAAAAAAGTTCAATCATCCTATTTTAACAGAAGTTGCCGCGAAATATCGGAAGACTGCTGCTCAAATATTAATTCGCTGGGTGCTTGAACATAATGTGGTGGCTATTCCCAAATCATCGAATCCTGCTCGAATTAGGGAAAACGCGGAGATATTCGATTTTAAGTTTGATCAAGAAGATATGGACCGGCTCAACAGCCTGAACCAAAATTACCGGGTTTCCTGGAATCCTAGCGGGGTAACATAGAATTCATTCTGTTTATTTAAATAAGGAATAAATTTTATGAAAAGACAAAATATATCGTCCGGTACCCGATGGGAACCAATTGTCGGTTATTCACGAGCAGTAAGGATTGGCCAGCAGGTGTTTATTGCCGGTACTACTGCTACCAGTGAAGATGGTCAACTGGTCGGCATTGGTGATCCCTATCAACAAACGGTTCAGATTATTCGAAATATAGAAAAGGCATTAAAGAAAGCCGGGGGAACCCTGGAGAATATTGTTGCAAACCGTGTCTATGTCACCAATATCAGGGATTGGGAAAAGGTGGGCCGTGCCCATGGCGAATTTTTTAAAGATATTCGTCCCGCAACTACCATGGTGGAAGTGAAAGGGTTGGTAGATCCGAATATGCTGGTTGAGATCGATTCAATTGCCATTCTCGATGAGTCCGACTAAAAACCCGATTCCAGGGTAAGGGTAATTCCACGCAGTGGGGCTAACGATCCCACCAGATCCACATAATAATATCTTAAGACATTATTGAATTGCAGGGTCAGGCGCAGAGGTAATTTGATCAGATTCAGATTCCAGAGAATCCGAAAATCAAGGATATGGGCATCAACACGCTGTTCAGCATCCTCGATCAACAGCGAAAATTTTTCATCGATCCGGTCATATTTCTTGATAAACCGATAATCCAGCGAGAATTGAAAGGGGGCCAGTCTGGTCATAGCGCTGATATAAAACAGATGGCGCGGTCGGAATTTCAGATATTCATTAGTGTCCTCATCCCGTGGATTAATATAGGTATAACTGAGGTTCCCTCTCAGATATTCCTTCCACAGAGAGCCGTTTAAAGCCGATTCAATACCCCATATAGTTGCCCGGGTGATATTCTGAAACTGAATTTCACCACTTGTCAGAAATTCGCCTTCAATCAGATTTCTGAAACGGCTGTGGAAAACTGCCACATCGAAATTCAGACGATCCTGAAAGATCTGATTTATACCAACCTCAGCATAGATACTTTCTTCCGGTTTTAAGGCAGTATTGGGTACCACCAGAAATCCACTGGCATCTGTTGAGGTAAATACTTCGGCCAGGGAGGGGGCCCTAAATCCCCAGGCCAGGTTGGTACGAAAATTCGTCTCAGCAAAAGGTGAGTAGACCAGACCTATTTTTGGATTTACCTG
>Ga0209536_100016727_pt1 | contig 10420 bp, 4 predicted proteins | sample DeeMarSeWOR28_12_FD_187461 | JGI IMG/M metagenome (GOLD analysis project Ga0209536, IMG submission 187461) | Marine sediment microbial communities from White Oak River estuary, North Carolina - WOR-2-8_12 (SPAdes) (version 2) | ecosystem: Environmental > Aquatic > Marine > Intertidal zone >... | reverse complement strand
ATTACATCGTCATTGAAGTCACCTAAATCGGGATCTGCCCAAGCACCAAAATAAACATCTGTCAGTTCATCGGGTGAACTGGGATCCGTACCCACATAAGTAATTCTGTATCTAACAAATATAATATTACCAATAGCTCCTGCGGATGCAAATGCAAAAACAGTTTGTCTTACTTCCATACCCACTTCAATTGTAGTATTCCATCTTCTTTGAGCAACAGGCAAACCATCGTGATATACACACCAGACTGTTTCGTCTCCTATTAAATCTGGCATATCCTCATCAGGGTCATAAGCACCATTATTATTTTTATCAACCGGATTATACTGTCCGTCTCCATCACCGTCGACAAAATCAGCACCTAATGAAACAGCATCTACCCAATCCTGCCAACTTACTCCAAACGGCTCGTCCTTAGAATTAACAACGTATACTACTGCATTAGGATCATTTTCGCCACCAACAACACCCTGGACATAATCTTCTACCAAGCTTGCGGAAGCTGCGGCATTAGCCCACAGCGCACCATTACTCAGTCCACTAAGAAAAAATCCAGATGAAAACAAGAACGTTCCACCAGCAAACTGCCCACCACTTCCATTTGGTTCTATATTAACATCCGCTATAATACCCCTTCTATTTATAGGGAGCCAAATGTTATTAACATTCATTCCGTAAGCATCTCCCTGCTTACCGGATTCTTGCGAACTGGTTATCTTGTAGATCGATCTAGGCGTTTTAATTCCATTTTTATCGTCTCCGAGAAAACCAAACGCGATAAATGCCACTGTTAGTAACAGAAACAGAATTTTATAATTATATTTTATTTTCATTTTTGTCATCCTGTTAGTAGTTAAAATCAAATTTTTGTTAGAAAGTAATTCTATCAAAATTTATTTTTAGCCCTAGTCTAATTAGCCTCGGAACACCAAAATTTCTCGGATCTTTTTCAAGAGTTTCATAATCCCGAACATATCCTTCGCCCTGCTGTTGAATAGTACCCTGAGCAGCAGGATCATTTAGCCAATTAGTCGTGTATGGACTACCTGTAGATCTCCAGACGTCAATAACATTATCTGTGTCAAGCAAGTTCTCTATCCACACATAAGGTGTTATATATAAATTACCGAATCGGAATCCTTTTTCAACCTTCAGATCGATTCTAAAATTACTTGGACCAAAAGCTGAATTAATATATCCTGTATTATCAGCCAGCAATCCGTTATCACCAAGTATATCCCATTGATCTACTGGAGTGTAAGGTCTTCCACTATTAAAAGAAATAATCGCATTTGCATTGAATAATTCAAAAAATCCAAGCTCACCTTCAGGTACATAAAAATCAATTATTGCAACCGCCGTATGTCTCTGATCAAAATTCAAAGGTGCAATCACTTTTGGTGGAAGATTATCCAAATTTCTAAATACAGCTGTTTGGCTTGAATTAGTTGAAGAACCTGTTCCTTCAGCGATTGAGAAGGTATACTGCACTGAGGCACTGAAATAGCTTAGCTTTGTAACATCAAATGAAAAAGCAAGTCCTTTAATTGTTCCAAAGTCAGCGTTTACATTATAAATTGCATTAATAACCTCACCGCCTTCAACCCTTTGATACTGGTTATTCTGAACATTAACAAGCGATTTTGTGTTCTTATAAAATGCAGTAATATTTAGTGCTGAATTATTACCAAGCAATTGCCTGAAGCCAACCTCGTATTGTGTGGTTTCTTCACTGATCAATCCGCCATTAAAGCCATTCTGAGGTGACATCGTAATAAATTGGTTGTAATCAAAGGGTCCACCGTACATATCATTCAGTTCGGGGATCTGAATAAATCTGCCGTACTGAGCATGGAATACAGTGGCTTCGGTTACAGGAAATCCTATACCTAATCTGGGCGAGAATTCAACTTCAACATCTTTTAATTTGAAATCACCTATATCAAATTTATTTAAATCTAAATTATTTGGATTGTTCGGATCACCATAAGGTAATTGAGGATTTACAAATTCATGTGATTTAATATCGAAGTAATCCATTCTAACACCAAGATTCAAAACTAAGTCTTCAAGTTCGAACCTGTCCTGCAAGAATAGATATCCAATAATCGGTTGTCTAGGTTTTAGAAATTCAGCCATCGTTGGATGCGATCCGATATCAGGATGTGCAAGCCATTCTAATGTAGAGGGGTCATCGGATGAAGTTTTTCGTTTTCCGGTAACATCATAACCGAATACAAATGGCTGGTTTTGTGCGAAACGGATATTTTCCGGTTCTGTCGCATCTGTACCGGCTACAACATAAGCAAAATTGCCATAGCCTCTTACAGTATGCTGGCTTATACCTGCTCCAAATTCAATGAGGTGATTATCAAGCTGAGAAGTTAAATCAAAATCAGCTCCGTAAGATAAATCTTCTCTTTGCTGAAACAATCCGTATGAATAGCCGTAGGGTCGGTATACACCATTTTCATCAATATTTTCAGTTCTGCGGCCGTCACCTAACAGAGTTACATTCATACCCGATTCGTTAGCCCACCACAAACTGTCCCCATAAAGTATTTGATTCTCAACACCTTTTAAGAATGGATTGTAGCGCTGGTACTCGAATTGTCTGTAACCGAGATTCAAATTCCAGAACGTACTATTGCTAACTGTTTGTGATATTCTTGCACTATAGGAATAATTTTCCTCCTCAAATTCTTCTATAAATTGAGAGGAATTTTTATACTGTCTGACAGCAGTATTCGTTTTGGAATTTTTTGTAATTCTATCATTTAATAATGCGCTCAACTGTACCGTCCATCCTCCAAACCTGGAACTAATTTTACCATTAAATCTCCACACACTTGACGGGTTATTCGGAATAGTTTTTTGAACAACAGGATTATCCAATAACGTTCCGTCAGCCAGCGTACCGAATTCAAGGGGAACAGCGGGGGGATCAGCATCTTTATACCAGCCTCTTTCACCTGATAAAAACAACGTGTGTTCAGGAATTCCTGGAATGATTGGTCCGCTTAATGAGACTGAATATAGGTTTGCACCATAATCATCGGTTTTAATAAAATCAGAGGACTGGACATCGGCAAAAATGGTGTAGTGTGGCTGACCTGATTTCGTTGTAACATTTACAATTCCCGATTGCGCTTGACCATATTTAGCTTCATAACCACCGACCTGAAAAGAAATCTGGTCAATTGCTACGTTACTAACCTGAGAGACTGTTTCCCTGTTGTATAAATTATTTTGTGGAACGCCATCAACAATGTATAGCACCTCACTGCCTCTTCCACCACGGACATTAATTTCTGCATTACCTTCCTGTCCACCACTTCCCTCCTGAATTACTACACCAGACTGAAGTGAAGCAAGATTTTGAACTCCACGGACAGGTAGTCTTGAAATTTGATCAGAGTCGATAACTTTAACAGTGTTAGTAGCTTTTTCTTCAAAGAATTTTTTATCTACAACTACGATGTCAGGAAGTGTAAAGTCGGTACTTAAATCTACATTCAGTTCATATGTAATATTAGCTACAATACGTACTCCCTCAATGGTTTTGGGAGCATAACCAACATAGCTAAATTTAACGTCATAAGTACCGGGAGTAATATTAAGTATAAAGTAGTTCCCCTCTATATCTGTAGCGGCACCAAGATTGGTATTTAACAAAATCACATTTGCGCCAATCAGAGCTTCGCCTGTGGCAGCATCTATTACTCTTCCGCTCATTTTGCCCACTCCCGTCTGTGCAAATAGAGCAGTAGATATAAGAAATAGCGCTGCCAGAAGAATAGTATAAATTTTTTTCATCTCTTCTCCACGAAAAGTTAATATATATATATCTTCTGAGTTAAATTACAAATTAATTAAAGACTAAGTCAAAGAACAAAAAGAATATATCTAAAAAAACGGGCGAATTACTAATAACTTCTATTGGTTAATCCACCCGCTGAAGAATCAAATAACAACTTTAACCTTATTTCAATAATATCATTTTCTTTGATAAAGAATATATCTAAAAAAACGGGCGAATTACCAATAATTTCTATTGGTTAATCCACCCGCTGAAGAATCAAATAACAACTTTAATCTTATTTCAATAATATCATTTTCTTTGATGAAATGAATTCACCGGCTTCAATTGAATAGATATACATTCCAGAAGCAAGATTCGATGCATCAAAATTCACTTCGTGACTTCCTGCATTCCTTACTTCATTAACCAACGTACGAACTTCTCTTCCAAGAACATCATAAATCTTCAGGGTTACTCTGGATTGTTCAGGAATTGAGAATTTAATTGTAGTTGCTGGGTTAAATGGATTGGGATAATTCTGTTCGAGCGCGAACTCTACAGGTGCGGCTCCTCCGGTTTCGTTGGCATCCAATACAATATCAAACCACCTTAATGCTTGAAATACTGAATTTAATGAATCAGGACCAACCCAATACCAATATGGATAACTATCATCATTTGCAGTAGTCAGCGAAACAGGATCATAAGCATGAAAAACAATTTTATTTCCCGCTGGAAGTGTACGATGAGCCAGTGTTGGAAGCATTCTTACCGTTGGAGTAGGGCGAGGTTTCCATTGCGCGCCTATACCTCTGGTTTGAACCATCATATCAACTTCAACATCACTCAAAACATGAAATCCATCCTGCCAGTTTAAATTATCAGGAGTTTGGTAAACACCTATAGGATTAAACATCAATGAATCCGCATCAGGAACTGAGGCTAGTAAATCCGCTAAAGGTTGTCCAAATAATGTTCCAGATTGTGGTATGTTCCATGTAGGAAGACTATCGCCAATAGAAGGATCGGAATAATAAGTTACATCATTGAAACTGGAATCTATACCTAGAATATCATATATAAAATCACCTGCAACAAAAGATGTATCATCATAGGTGTTCCAGGCACCTAAATACTCTTGTCCTGCAAGAAAATAGTTCCTGTTGCCATCTCCTTCTATCCAAATCCTTATGGTACTATCATTATAAACACCGAAATTTTCATTCCAAATTTCAATAACATTATCATAATTGTCCAATAAAGCAGTTGTTGCTTCTCCATAATTCCAACTATCATGTTCGAAGCTTACATTCGAAGGCCAATAACTATCCACCGGGAAAACAGTCAAGTCATCGAATCCATTAAATATAACCAGTGTATTAGCTCCGCTGGGTTCAAATACATAAAAATCAACCGGGAAAGTTGTTGCCGTTAATCCGGTTATATCAGTAGCATTTATTCTGTAGGTAACCATTGTATTTCCTGGTTGAGCAGGAATTTCTCCGGTAAAGTCAGGCTCACTACCAGTCATAGGCACATCATTCCAGGTTGCTCCACCATCTGTACTCCACTGTATCATTGCAGAAGCTACTCCCGCACTATCCGGATTACCCGGATTTTCATCTGTAATATTTGCATCAATAGTAAATGGACCCGTGTTAACATCACTAGGTATTTGAGTAAATGAACTTATGTCAGGAGGAGTGTTGCCGTATATTTCAACAATTGCTGAAAAACACAAAGGATAAGCAGGACGGACCCACCAACCATAATCATCTGTAGTAAGTCGATAAGCAGAGTGAAATTTTATAAGTGGTACACCGATATCACCTGCGGCAAAATCATGAAGACCAAAACCCACATACGGTGAATTAGGATCCTGAACAAGCCAGGTATCCTTGATAGCTATTCCGAAGATTGTTCCGGCACTAATTTCAGGTACTTCCAAATCACTCATATCTACCCAATCATAACCAGGATCCGGCCACGGATAAACAGTGGGAATTATAGGAGCACCAACGCCTCCATCACTCCAGATATCATTTCCAAATGGTGGAATGGTATCTTGGAATCCTGGTAGGGCAACCCAACCACCTGTAACATCCGGATTATCCTCAAACGCACTAATATCGTTATATCCATTACCATCAGCTTCATAATAACCTAGCGGACCCGTATCTGTTTCATAAGATAATAATTGTTCTTCTGTCCAGTTGACATTTACAATTTTAACTTCTAGGGTCGTATTCGAAGTATCTATCATACACCAAAAGCCGACTTGCAGCAGGTACAAATCAGCAGGAGCTTTATACCACATCACCATCCAGTCTTGCCCATAAAAACCAAAAGGGTTTTGTCGGTAAGGACCAGGGATAAACAAAGTATCAATCAGATTCATCGAGTTCACAGGAGTAACTGGAGGATTCAATCTCAGATTTTTGTTTACTACTGGCTTGTACAACTTTGAAATAGTACCCAAGTCAGCATCTTTCAACTCTCCTTTAAGTCTGTAGATTTCACCACCTGGTTTTAGAATTACTCTTTCCTGTGAGTATAAAAACACAGGCAATAATGATAACATAATAAGAATTGTAACAAGTTTTTTTAACATACTGTTCTCCTTCGTTATGTTCGAAATGTAATTATTTAGTTATTTAGTACAGATTTACAGATATACCTTTTTACTGTAAAAATTGAAACTATTTCAATAATTACTTGCTCAAGATAACACTACCCAATTTCTATGTCAAGTTTACATTATTAAATATTTCTGGTATTGAAATAAGCTTTTTTATAAATAATGTCAAGAGATTGAATTTTCCGCTAAATTTATTTAGTAACCGTACAAATACCCTGTATTCCTCCTGTACATTAAAAATTCCTGAATTCGGATTTTAAATTATATGCAGATTTTAATCCGCTGAGAAGATCTCTTCCCGGATATCCCTTCAAAATTTAGTCGGTGCCAACAAATATTTACATTTATTAATACTGTTATTAACGAAACAATAAGTATCATTAATATTTCCTCGAATTAATAGACCTTACTCTCATTTAAATCCTACATGGAAATATGAAAATTACTTTCAACTCTTTAATCATTTAAGATGAATAAATAGCCCCACAATTCTTGAAAGTCTAATATCCCACTGTCAGAACAGAACTCATCAAATTATGGGGGTTTTTCTTCAAAAGATTTTCGGATAGAATCCCCCTACATCTAAGTAAAAGGGTATTTCGAAGAAATAATATATGAATTAATGTTTCTGGTAAGTAGCTTTTAAGGACAGATTCAACTTTTACTTAGCTTATTGTTATCAATATATCACAGTTTTTCTTTTCAATTTAAAGCTTTGAGTTTATTTTTTCTGCAAATCATTCAATTCTTCAACCTGCCAATCATTTTATAACTAATTCAGCTTACATCAATCCAAATTTTGTTTGAAATCTTTAAAGTAAGCTTAAGGTTGTTAAGTTTGTTAAGCGTTTCAGAGAGCAGAGTTTATTTTTTCAACTATAAGTTTTTTAGGAACGGCACCAATAATAGTATCTTTTACATTGCCATCTTTAAAGACTAATAAAGTAGGGATGCTCCTTACACCGTACTTAATTGAAGTTTGCTGATTTGAATCAACATCCAGTTTGCCAACTTTAACTTTACCATCATATTCTGAAGCCAATTCTTCCACGATTGGAGCGATTATTTTACACGGTCCGCACCAGACAGCCCAAAAATCAATTAATACCGGCTTATCGGATTGAAGAACCTCTGTTTCAAAATTATCGTCTGTAATTTCAACTGGTTTCATTTTATTTCCTTTTGTACTATTTTTTTAAAATGAATAAATCATTAGTTTGATTTCCCCACGAAGCTTACAATATCTTCTCCACCATCAGCGTGAATTAATCCACCGCTAATCCACTCACCTCCATCTCGGCAAAGAAGTGAAATAACTTTAGCAACATCTTCAGGGGTGGTTAATCTGCCATGCGGATTTTTTTGTTTGGCAATTTCTATCATAGACTCGTTGCCTGGAATTTTTCTCAGCGCAGGTGTATCAGTAACTCCTGCCATAATTGCATTTACTGAAATACTCATATGTCCCAGTTCCACCGCCAGTTGTCTTACGTGAGATTCCAGTGCAGCTTTTGCAGCAGAAACAGCGCCGTAGTATGGAATTGAGGTGTGTCCGCCTGAACTGGTCATCGCAAAAATTCTCCCTTTACTTGCTAGAAGTTTGTTTGCTTGAATTTCCTGCACCCAATAAACAAGTGAATGAGCCATTACATCCAATGTCATCTCCATTTGTGCATGGGTTATAGTCTGTTCATCTTTTTTAGGAATAAAGAGTTTAAGTGTTCCAAAGGCCAAAGAGTGCATAAGTACTTTAATTACAGGCTTGCTGTTAAGTTTTTCATTGAGCTCTTTAGCAATTTCAATTCTTTTAAATTGATCGGCAGCATTCACATTATAAAAAATAGCTTCTCTTTGCTGAGATTTAATATGATTAATTATCTTTTCTACATTAGGCATAGTTGATTGACGGTCTAAATGAATACCAACAATGTTATAACCGTCTTCGGCAAGCTTCATTGCGGTTGCTCCTCCAAACCCTGAAGATGCACCTAAAATTAAAGCCCAATATTTTTTATTTTCTTCTCTATCCACAAAAAATAAAATAATGAGTTAGCAGCGGTGTAATAATAATAAATAGGGATTATGGATACAAATATTTGTTTGTTTAAATCCGGTAAAGATGTTTTTGAACTTACTTAACGGAAAGTACAATTGATTCTTCACCCAGAAGTTCGCTTACTTTATTAAATAATGAATTAGATAGCTCAACTCTTAAATCACTTAAAGAATACAAGCTACCCTTATTGCCATTGGAGATTAAATGAATATAAACAGGCACTTTTCCTTTGTTGGCTTTCAAAACCGGTTTTAACTTTGCCAATTTTTCAGGGGTAGTTTCATCTCTATTAACAATTAATTTAATACTTTGCGAAAGTTGCTTTCGGGCTAATTCTAACGGAAGCAATTTATTAACATGCATTTTTACAGTATCGCCGCTACTTTCCAGATTTCCAACAACGAAAACAGGTTCTTCTTCAATTACATATTTCCCAAATTCCGAATATACTTTTGCAAACATTAGACACTCGCACGAACCTGAAAAATCATCAATTGTAAAGAATGCCATGCGGTTTCCCGCTCTATCCATTTTAGTTCTTACTTCAGTTATAACACCGATGGAGCGAACATTTTCAAGTTCCTTAAGATTTTCAGTATCGCCAATTTGAAAATTAGCAAATGATTTATACTCAATGTCAAATTTATGAAGGGGATGACCTGTCACATAAAATCCAACTACTTTTCTTTCTTTTGCCAATGTTTCTTTTTCGCTCCATGGATCTGCATCTGGTAGTTTTGGCTCACTAACTTTTATTTCTGTCGTTCCACCGAACAGACTTTCTTCCGAAACTAGTTTAGAATTTTGGCATTTGTGACCTAAATCAAGTGCAGATTCAATTGCCATAAAAAGTGATGCTCTGTTTTTATTTATGCTATCAAATGCACCGGCAGTCACTAAACCCTCCACAGCACGTTTATTAACATTTCGTGTGTCAACATGCATGCAAAAATCAAAAATGCTTTTGAATTCTCTGCCCAGTTTATTTCTGCATTTGATAATTTCTTCCACAGCGCCTTTGCCAACATTTTTTATTGCGGAAAGTCCAAACCTTATTTTACCATCCTCAACATCAAAGTCAACAGAAGGATTATTTACATCTGGGGGTAATATTTCTATTTTTAGTTTTCGACAATCTTCTAAAAACTTTGTTACTTTGTCTGTATTGAGAAATTCATTTGTTAAGTTGGCGGCAAGAAATTCAGGTGTGTAATATGCTTTTAGATATGCTGTTTGATATGCAATGTAACTATAAGCAACCGCGTGGCTCTTGTTAAAGCCGTAATTTGCAAATTTATCAATCGCCTTAAAAATATCATCCGCCACTTTTTTACTAATTTTATTTGCAAGTGCACCTTTGATAAATTTATTTTTTTGTTCCTTCATTGCAAGCAGATCTTTTTTACCCATCGCTCTACGAAGAATATCCGCTTCAGCTAAGCTCATCTCTCCAATTTTATTTGCAATTTGGATAACCTGCTCCTGGTAAACTATAACACCATAAGTTTCTTTTAAAATTTCTTCCAGTACAGGATGGAGATATTCTACTTTTTTCTTCTGAAATTTCCTGTCTATAAATTCATCAATAAATTCCATCGGACCCGGGCGATAGAGAGCATTCATTGCTGCCAGATCACTTAAGCAAGTTGGTTTTAACCTTTTTAAATATTCGCGCATTGGTGGAGATTCAAATTGGAATATGCCAGTTGTTTGTCCCCTTGTAAAAAGCTGAAAAACTTTTTTATCATCAAAAGGAATTTTATCAATATCTATTTCAAGGCCGTAATTTTTCTTCACAAGTTTTAATGTGTCGCGAATTATTGTAAGCGTGCGCAAGCCAAGAAAATCCATTTTAAGCAAACCAACATTTTCAATATCCTTCATATTATATTGAGTAACGATCTCTTCCTGCGAAACAGCAGTA
>Ga0209536_100016726_pt1 | contig 10420 bp, 8 predicted proteins | sample DeeMarSeWOR28_12_FD_187461 | JGI IMG/M metagenome (GOLD analysis project Ga0209536, IMG submission 187461) | Marine sediment microbial communities from White Oak River estuary, North Carolina - WOR-2-8_12 (SPAdes) (version 2) | ecosystem: Environmental > Aquatic > Marine > Intertidal zone >... | reverse complement strand
CGAGCTCTTCGCCGGCGCCGAGACCTTCGCGGCGCTTCACGACGAGGAGCCCGGCACCTTCTACCTGACCGACTTCCTCGTCCGCCACTTCGAGCGTCTGGTGATCCGTGGACTCGGACTCGACCTTCATCCGGAGCTGCGCGACAGCTACTTCGGGAACTATCGCCGGGCCGTCCATCTGGCCCAGAGCGGAGACCCGGCGCTCGCCGATCGGGCGCGGGATTGCGCGCGGCGCCTCGATCTGGCCTTCGAGACCCGTGCGACCGGGCTCGAGCCATTCCGGGAGGCCCTGATCGACGCCGGCGCCGGGGCACCGGAGGCCGCGCCGTGGAGAAGCTGATCACGGTCTACTGGCGCGACATTCCCGCCCAGGTGATCGGGCGTCGCGGCCGTCGGACGGTGCTGAAGAAGCTGCTCGATCCGCGCTTCCAGCAGGCGATCGACCGGGCCGCGATGCGCGCGGGGCGGGGATCGAGCGACGCCTACCTCGCGGACTGGCGTCGCGAGAGCGAGGACTCCGACGGCGACCTCGAGAAGGCGGTCCAGACCCGCGTTGCCGAGCTGGAGCGAGCGTTCCCGCCGAACCGCCTCGATGCCGTCGTCCGCGCGGGCGGAGTCCGCGAGGAAGCCTCCTCGTGAGAGCAGCCGCGCAGGGGTGGCGATACGGCGTCGAAAGCTTCTCCCGCCACTGAGAGATCCCGATCATGGCCGACACCGTCATCAGCTCCGCTTCGAAGACCGTCGTCATCGGGTCCGGACAACCCTTCGTCGCGATCGGAGAACGCATCAATCCCACCGGCCGAAGGCGCCTCGCCGAACAGATGCGGGCCGCGGACCTGAGTGGCGTCGTGGAAGACGCGCTCGCCCAGGTGGCCGCCGGGGCGCACGTGCTCGACGTGAACGCGGGCATCCCCCTGATCGACGAGGCGGCCCTCCTCCGCCGCACGATAGAGTGCGTACAGGCGACCGTAGACGTTCCGCTCGCCATCGACTCCTCGATCGTAGCCGCGCTCGAAGCGGGCCTCGAAGCCTACCAGGGCAAGCCGCTGCTCAACTCCGTGACGGCCGAGGAGGAGCGCCTCGAGACCGTCCTGCCGCTGGTGAGGCGCTACGGCTGCGCAGTCGTGGCGATCTCCAACGATGACTCGGGCATCTCCAACGACATCGACGTCCGGTTTGCGGTCGCGAAGAAGATCGTAGAGCGCGCCGCAGACCACGGCATCCCTCGCACGGACATCGTCGTGGACCCCCTCGCGATGCCGGTCGGCGCGGTCGGGGCCGCCGGGAGTCAGGTACTGCGGCTGCTGGGCCGGCTGCGCTCCGAGCTCGGAGTCAACACGATCTGCGGCGCGTCGAACATCAGCTTCGGCCTGCCCCATCGACCGGCACTGAACGCGACCTTCGTGAGCATGGCCATCGGAGCCGGTCTCACATCGGCCATCCTCAATCCGCTCAGCGCCGGGATGATGGATGGAATTCGCGCGGCAAACGTGGTGATGGGTGCCGACCCGAACTGCGCCGCGTGGATCGCGTCGTACCGGGAGCAGTCCGCACCCGGACGCGGGCGCGCGCGCCGACGTGGCCGGCTCCGCCCACCGGACCGGGACAGCGGTGAACCCGGATGACGAGCGCGCGATCCTGATGCCGCACGAGGAGGACCCGCTCGTCGTCTTCATGCCATCCGGCAAGCGCGGCCACTTCGCGAAGGGCACCCCCCTGCTCCAGGCCGCTCGCCAGCTCGGCGTCGACATCGACTCCATCTGCGGGGGACGTGGTCTCTGCGGGCGTTGCCAGGTCCAACCCGTCCACGGCGATTTTGCGAAGCTTGGCGTCCGATCTGCGCCCGATCATCTCAGCCCCTTCTCGGAGCCCGAGCAGGCATTCTCGCGACGCTGCGAACTCCCCGAAGGAAACCGGCTGTCCTGTCATGCGCGAATCCAGGACGACCTCGTCATCGACGTGCCAGCCAGCAGCCAGGTCCACCGCCAGGTCATCCGAAAGGATCACGCGCACCGGGATCTCTCGGTCGATCCGCTCACCCACCTGCACTACGTGGCCGTACGCCCGCCGAGTCTCGAGCACCCTAAGGGGGACCTGGAACGCCTGCTCGACGCTCTGGACGAGCACTGGCAGCTCCCCGACCTCCGCTGCGCTCCGCACGTCCTCGCGGGTCTCCAGACGGCCCTCCGCAGGGGGGCGTGGAACGTGACCGTCGCCGTGCGGCAGAAGTGCGAGGTGGTCGCCGTCTGGCCCGGCTTCAGGGACCGCGCGCTGGGCATCGCAGTCGACGTGGGCTCCACAACGCTCGCGGCGCACTGCTGCGACCTCGTCAGCGGCGAGCTGCTCGGAAGTGCGGGTGCCATGAATCCGCAGATTCGATTCGGTGAGGACCTCATGAGTCGGGTCTCCTACGCAATGCTCCACGAAGATGGCGCCGCGCAGATGACCCGGGCCGTCCGCGAGGCGATCGACACCCTCCTCTCCGCGCTGCTCGCAGACGTCGCTGTGGAGCCCGACGAGATCATGGAACTCACGTTCGTCGGCAATCCGGTCATGCACCATCTCCTGCTCGGTATCTCGCCGAGCGAGCTGGGAACGGCACCCTTCTCCCTCGCAACCGGGCGGGGCGTCCAGATCCCCGCCCCCGCGTTGGACCTCTCGCTCCACCCCGGAGCGCGCGCCTACGTCCTCCCGTGCATCGCAGGACACGTGGGTGCGGACGCAGCCGGAATGCTGCTGGCCGAATCTCCGTCACTCGACGAAGGCGTCACACTCCTGGTGGACGTCGGTACCAACGCGGAGATGATCCTCAGCGGCCGCGGCCGGCTCCTCGCGGCCTCGAGCCCGACCGGGCCGGCCTTCGAGGGCGCGCAGATCTCGTGCGGACAGCGCGCCGCGCCCGGTGCGATCGAGCGAGTGCGGATCGACCCGGAGACACTCGAGCCCCGCTTCAAGATCATCGGCTGCGAGGCGTGGTCCGACGCTCCCGAGTTCGAGCTAGAGAGCGCAAAGACCGGCGTCACCGGGCTGTGCGGCACGGGAATCATCGAGGCCGTCGCGGAGCTATTCCTCGCGAGTGTCATCGACCCCGACGGCCGCATCGACCCGGCCCGTGCAGCGCGCAACCGCCGGCTGGTCATGGAGGGACGGACCTGCACCTACGTCCTTCACGACGGCCCGCCCGCCGTCCGCGTCACGCAGAGCGACGTTCGGGCGATCCAGCTCGCGAAGGCAGCTCTCTACGCGGGAGCTCGGCTCCTGATGGACCACCTCGGCGTCGCGCGGGTGGATCGCATCCGTCTTGCGGGGGCGTTCGGCAGCCATATCGACGTGAAGTACGCAATGGTGCTCGGCATGGTTCCCGATTGCGCGCTCGCCGCGGCGTCTTCCGCCGGCAACGCCGCCGGTACGGGAGCCATCGCGGCGCTGCTCGACGGCCGCGCGCGCGAACAGATCGAGGCAGAGGTTCGGCGTGTCGAGAAGGTGGAAACGGCCGTCGAGCCTCGGTTCCAGCAGCACTTCGTCGCTGCCATGGCACTGCCCCATGCAACAGACCCCTATCCCGAGCTGGCGCGCCTGGTACCGCTGCCTCGGCGAAACCCGTCCGAGCGCAGCCGCCGCAGGCGCGACCACCGCGGCCGAGGCGGAGCTCGCTGACTTGAGCAGTCGCCCCCCCCAGACCGTCGAAGACCCTAACGGGCGACAGCGCAGGCGCTCGGGAGGATGGCTGCAACGCCTGCAGGATCGCCCGCGAGCGCTCGAACGCGCGTATACGTTCGGTCACTCGGCCTTCGAACGCGTCGCCCGCTGGCTCTCACCCCGCACACTGCAACGACTCGAAGGACCGGTCGCGGTCATCGAGCGCATCGGCAAGGGAGCCGTCTTCGACTGCCGCATGTGTGGACAATGCGTTCTTCACGCGACCGGCATGACCTGCCCCATGACGTGTCCCAAGGAGATCCGCAACGGGCCCTGCGGCGGTGTGCGCCCCGACGGCACCTGCGAAGTCGACGCCAACACCCCCTGCGTCTGGAGCGACGCGATCCGTCGCTCCGGGAGCATGACCACCGGCTCTGGTCTCCTGGCCTGGATCCAGCCACCCCTCGACCGAACACTGGAGGGCCAGGCCGCGTGGCTGCGTCGCCCTCACGCCTCCGGCATCGCGCCGGGCAGACCCGACGCCGAAGACGCGACCTCCCGCGGTGATCGCGCCTCGACCGGCCGGCTGGAGAGCGCTCTGCGCGCCGGGCGCTTCGCGGTGACCGCGGAGCTCAACCCTCCCGACAGCGCCGATCCCCAGGACGTCTACGACGCCGCACTCGTGCTCTCCGAGGTCTGCGATGCCATCAACGCAACCGACGCTTCCGGCGCCAACTGTCACATGTCGAGCGTGGCCGTCTGCGCGCTCCTGACCCGCGCCGGCTACACGCCCGTGATGCAGGTCTCCTGCCGGGACCGAAACCGCATCGCCATCCAGGGCGACGTCCTCGGTGCGGCCGCCATGGGCGTCGAGAACGTTCTCTGTCTCACGGGCGACGACCCGACGCTGGGGGATCAGCCGGGCGCGAAGCGCGTCTTCGACCTCGACGCGATCCAGCTGCTTCACACGATCCGGAAGCTCCGGGACGAGGGCACCTTCCTCAGCGGCCGCACGCTGCGGATCCGCCCCCGCCTCTTCCTCGGAGCGGCTTGCAATCCGTTCGCTCCCCCCTTCGATGCGCGCGTCGCCCGTCTCGCCAAGAAGATCGATGCGGGTGCGGACTTCTTTCAGTCACAGTACTGCTTCGACATACCACGACTAGAGACCTTCATGGCCCGCGTGCGGGACCTCGGGCTGCATCAGCGAGCCTACTTCCTGATCGGTGTCGGACCGCTACGCTCCCTCCGTGCCGCCGAGTTCCTGAGGGCGCATGTCCCCGGGGTCCATATCCCCGATGCGGTGATGGATCGCATGCGAAACGCCGGTCCTCCCGGGCAGCAGCGCGAAGAGGGGACCCGGATCTGCATCGAGACCATCAGCCAGCTCCGAACGATCGAGGGCGTGCACGGCGTGCACCTGATGGCGTATCGCCAGGAGGAGCTGGTAGCGGAGATCGTGCGGCGGGCCGGCCTTCTGAAGACCACGACCCCGAGCCGCCGGGGTGGCGGTACTTCGCGCGGCGGGACCCCGGTCGACTAGACTGGCGGATGTCGTCGCTCCGCTCCTGAACGAGGCCCCCTTGGATGAGTGATTCCCTCCGCTGCCGATTCGCGCTGGCCTGCCTGCTCTGGCTCGTCCCCGTCGGAGCCGGCGGCGAGGACACGAAGGTCGTCAACGTCTACAACTGGGCCGACTACATCGGCCCCACGACCCTCGCCGACTTCGAGAAGGAGACCGGCATCCGGGTCAACTACGACCAGTACGACTCGAGCGAGACGGTCGAGGCGAAGCTCCTGGCCGGCAGCACCGGCTACGACGTCGTCTTCCACTCCGGCGAGTTCGCCGCGCGAATCATCCCCCTCGGTGTCTTCCGCGCCCTCGACCGCGATCGCATCCAGAACTGGCACCTGCTGGACCCGCAGGTGCTGCGGTCCATGGCCGGCTACGACGCCGGCAACCGCCACGCGGCTCCCTATATGTGGGGCTCCACGGGCTTCGCCTACGACGTGGAGCGGATCCGCGAGCGTCTGCCCGACGCACCGGTCGAGAGCGCCGCGATGCTCTTCGACCCCGAAGTCGTCAAGCACTTCGCCGACTGCGGCGTGTCCTTCCTGGGATCGGCCAGCGACGTGATCTCCATGGTCCTGATCTATCTCGGCGAGGACCCGAACTCGACGGATGCCGCCGTGCTCGCCCGGGCGGTGGGGGTCCTCCAGGACGTCCGGCCCTACATCAAGTACTACGGATCCAACCGCATGCTGATCGATCTCCCCAACCGGGAGATCTGCCTCGCCATGAGCTGGTCCGGCGACTACGCCACCGCGCGCCGAAGGGCCCAGGAGGCCGGGATCGACCTGGAGCTCGCCTACTCGGTCCCGATCGAGGGCTCCCCGTTCTGGTTCGACGCCATGTTCATTCCCAGCGACGCGCCGCACCCCGACAACGCCTATCGCTTCATCGACTACATCCTGCGCCCCCGGGTCATCGCCGCCATCACGAACGAGGTGAACTACGCCAACGCCGTCCCCACCTCGGCGCCCTACGTGCACCGCGAGATCCGCGAGGACCCGGCGGTCTACGCGAGCGCCGCGATCCTCGACCGGCTGGTGCTCACCTACCCCCTGCCCCCGAAGAGCGAGCGCCTCCGCACCCGGGCCTGGGCCCGGGCGAAGTCGGGCATCTGAGGGGTGGCGGAGACGACCGACCCGACCACGTCCCCGTCCCCCTGGCTCGATCCGGAGGCACGGCCCTTCGTCCACATCGAAGGGCTGTCGAAGCACTTCGGCGACTTCGTGGCCGTGGACGCCGTGGATCTCGACATCTACCGGGCCGAGCTCTTCTCCATCCTGGGTGCCTCCGGCTGTGGAAAGACCACCCTGCTGCGGATGCTGGCCGGCCTCGAGATCCCGACCCGAGGTCGCATCGAGATCGACGGGCTGGACGTGACCGACGCCCCTCCCTACGAGCGGCCGCTCAACATCATGTTCCAGTCCTACGCGCTCTTCCCCCACATGACGGTGGAGCAGAACGTCGCCTATGGCCTCAAGAAGGATCGCACGCCGGCGCCCGAGATCCGCCGACGCGTGGCCGAGATCCTGGACCTGGTCCAGCTCACCGCCCACGCCCGATCGAAGCCGGCCCAGATCTCGGGCGGGCAGTCCCAGCGGGTCGCGCTGGCCCGGGCGCTGATCAAGCAGCCGAAGGTGCTGCTGCTCGACGAGCCCCTGGCCGCCCTCGACAAGAAGCTGCGGGAGCACACCCAGTTCGAGCTGGCGAACATCCAGGACCAGCTCGGCGTGACCTTCGTGGTCGTCACCCACGACCAGGAGGAGGCCATGACGCTCTCCACCCGGATCGCCGTGATGAACGAGGGGCGCTTCACCCAGATCGGGACGCCCAACGAGATCTACGAGCACCCCCGCAACCGCTTCACGGCGGACTTCATCGGTCGGATCAACCTGCTGGAGGCGCGGGTCGTCGCGGCCCGCGAAGGCGCGCTCGAGGTGCGCTGCGAGGCCCTCGACCGCACCCTTAGCGTGGGGTACGACGCCCCCCTCGCTGCGGGCAGCGTGGTCACGCTGGCCGTGCGCCCCGAGAAGATCTTCCTCTCCAAGGAATCGCCCGACCGCACGGACCACACGGTGCTGCGCGGTACGGTCCTCGACCTCGGCTACTTCGGCGGCGTCTCGCTCTACCGCATCCAGACCGAGACCGGCTCGGTGCTCGAGGTCAGCACGCAGAATCGACAGCGCGATGCCCGGGGACCGGAGTGGGACGACGAAGTGTTCCTCTCCTGGGACGCCCCGAGCACGATCCTGCTGGTGGACTAGCCGCGTGAGCCGCGCCAGCGCCAAGGCCAGCTCCCACGGCAGCGAGGGACTCCAGTCCTGGCTGCGCCGTGCCCTGGCCCTGCCCTACACCTGGCTGCTGCTCTTCCTGCTCGTGCCCTTGCTGATCGTCCTCAAGATCAGCCTCGCCGACCCGATCGTGGCGCAGCCCCCCTACAGCCCCCTGGTCGCGGAGGCCGAGGACGGCAGCCGGCAGCTGGCCGCGACCCTCGACAACTACCGCTTCGTGCTCGGCGACCGCCTCTATCTCTACACCTACCTGAACTCGCTGAAGCTGGCCGCCATCTCGACCCTCCTGTGCCTGCTGGTGGGCTACCCCATGGCCTACGGCATCGCGCGCAGCCACCCCACGCGGCGCAACCTGCTGCTGATGGCCATCGTGCTGCCGTTCTGGATCTCCTTCCTGCTCCGGGTCTACGCCTGGATGGGCCTGCTCGGCTCGAACGGCACGATCAACGGACTGCTGCTCGCCGCGGGAGTGATCGAAGCGCCGCTGAAACTGCTCTACACAGACACCGCCGTCTTCCTCGGCATGGTCTACTCCTACCTGCCCTTCATGGTGCTGCCGCTCTACGCGAACCTCGAGCGACTGGACGTGGATCTGCTCGAAGCCGCGGCGGACCTCGGGGGACGCCCCCGGCAGGTCTTCGTGGACGTCACCCTTCCCCTCTCCCTCCCCGGCGTGATCGCCGGCTGCCTGCTGGTCTTCATCCCCGCCATGGGAGAGTTCGTGATCCCGAGCCTGCTCGGAGGTCCGGAGTCGCTGATGATCGGTCGGGTCCTGTTCGACGAGTTCTTCTCGAATCGCGACTGGCCGGTCGCCGCCGCCGACACGGTCCTGCTGCTCGCGATCCTGCTCGTGCCGATCGGGCTCTTCCAGTACTTCGAATCGCGCCGCGAGGAGGGAGCGGAGTGAAGCGACACGGCGCCTTCGTGCTGGGGGTGATGGCCTTCGGTTTCGCCTTCCTCTACATCCCGATCGCCCTCGTCGTCCTCTACTCCTTCAACGACTCCCGCCTCGCCACGGTCTGGGGCGGGTTCTCGCTGCGCTGGTATGGCGAGCTCTTCCGCAACGAAGAGATCCTGCGGGCCGCGCTGCTGAGCCTTCGCATTGCCGCCGTGAGCGCCAGCGTGGCTACCGCCCTCGGGACGCTCGCGGGCCTGGCCCTGGCGCGGCTGCCGCGCTTCCGCGGCCGCAGCCTCTTCACGGCGATGATCCTCACCCCGCTGGTGATGCCGGAGGTGATCACCGGCCTGTCCCTCCTGCTGCTCTTCGTGAGCCTCCACGACCTGCTGGGCTGGCCCGGAGCGCGCGGCGCCTCGACGATCACCATCGCGCACATCACCTTCTCCACGGCCTACGTCGCCATCATCGTCCGCTCGCGCCTCACGGGCATGGACCCCTCCCTCGAGGAGGCCGCCATGGACCTGGGGGCCCGGCCGCTGCGCGTGTTCTCGGACATCACCCTGCCGCTGATCGCTCCCGCCCTGCTCACCGGCTGGCTGCTGGCCTTCACCCTCTCCCTGGACGATCTCGTCATCGCGAGCTTCGTCTCCGGACCCGGCTCCACCACGCTTCCGATGCTGATCTTCTCGAAGGTCCGTCTCGGCGTGACCCCCGACGTCAACGCCCTGGCGAGCGTGATCATCGTGCTCGTGATCACCGGCATCGCCCTCGCCACCTGGCTCATGCGGCGGCAGCGCGACCGCGGCGCAACCGTCCCGGTGGGCGGAACCGCCACCGCGCAGCATTAGAACGGGATAGAATCCCCGACGCCCCATCAGCCGGAGCCCACATGCAAAGCGACGCCCCCACGATCCAGCTCGTCACCGACATTCCCGGTCCCCGCAGCCTCGAGATCCTCGCGCGTCGCGAGGCGGCCACGGCCCAGGGCGTCGCGAAGCTGACCCCGATCGCCGTGGAGCGCGCCGAGGGCGCGGTGGTGACCGACGTAGACGGCAACCGCCTGCTCGATCTGGCCGGCGGCATCGGTGCACTCGCCGTCGGCCACTGCCCCCCGAAGGTCGTCGAGGCGCTGCGCGCCCAGGCCGAGAAGCTCGTCCACATGTGCGCCATCGTGGCGAGCTACGAGCCCTACGTGGAGGTGGCCGAGCGACTGAACGCCCTCACCCCCGGCGACTTCCCCAAGAAGACCGTGCTGGCCAACACCGGCGCGGAGGCCGTCGAGACCACCGTGAACCTCGCGCGCGCCCACACCGGGCGTCAGGGCATCGTGGTCTTCGAGGGCGCGTACCACGGTCGCAGCAACCTCACCATGTCCATGACTTCGAAGTTCGGGCTCTTCAAGAAGGGCTTCGGACCCTTCACCCCCGAGGTCTACCGCTTCCCCTTCCCCGACGGCTATCGGCGGCCGGAGGGACTCACCGAGGACGCGCTCGTCGAATGGCACATCGCCAGGCTCGAGCACTGCTTCACCGCCATCGTGGATCCCTCCCATGTAGCGGCCGTCGTGATCGAGCCGGTGCTCGGCGAGGGCGGCTTCCATCCCGCGCCCTCCCCCTGGCTGCGACGCCTGCGCGAGCTCTGCGACACCCACGGCATCGTGTTCGTGGCCGACGAGGTCCAGTGCGGCTTCGGCCGCACGGGCCGGCTGCTCGCCATCGAGCATTCCGGTGTCGTCCCCGACCTGGTCGTCACCGGCAAGTCGCTGGCCGCCGGCATGCCCCTGGCCGCCGTGACCGGGCGGGCCGAGCTCGTGGACGCGGCCCATCCTGGCGGGCTCGGCGGCACCTACAGCGGAAACCCCCTGGCCTGTGCCGCCGCGCTGGTGGCGATCGAAGAGATCTCGAGCCCGACCTTCCTGGAGCGCGCCCGCCAGGTGGGAGAGCAGCTGCGCACCGCCCTCGAGAAGATCCAGGCCCAGCATCCGGATCTGGTGGGCGACGTCCGCGGACTCGGGCCGATGCTCGT
>Ga0209536_100016725_pt1 | contig 10420 bp, 5 predicted proteins | sample DeeMarSeWOR28_12_FD_187461 | JGI IMG/M metagenome (GOLD analysis project Ga0209536, IMG submission 187461) | Marine sediment microbial communities from White Oak River estuary, North Carolina - WOR-2-8_12 (SPAdes) (version 2) | ecosystem: Environmental > Aquatic > Marine > Intertidal zone >... | reverse complement strand
CAGGGAAGAAGCAAATGCTTGAAGTCATCGACATCCATGTCTACCGGGGTCAAACCTATGTGCTGCAGGGAGTCAGTTTGGCGGTTAAGCGGGGCGAAATCGTGGCATTGATCGGCGCCAATGGTGCCGGCAAAACGTCGATGCTGCGCACGATATCCGGGTTGCTGAAAGCAAGGCGCGGCCGAATAATCTACCGACCTGCTGCAGAGGGCGAAAAAATCGACATCGGCCGCATGGCGGCTGAACAGATCGTGAATTTAGGGGTTTGCCACTGCCCCGAGGGCCGCGGTATATTTGCCCGGCTTTCCGTTCGGGAAAATCTGCTGATCGGTGCCTATTTAAGGACCGATAAACAGGCAATCAAGGCGGATTACCAGCGGGTTTGTGAAATATTTCCGATTCTCGGCGATCGGGCCGGCCAGACCGGCGGCAGCCTGTCAGGCGGCGAGCAGGAGATGCTGGCCGTCGGCCGGGCCCTGATGAGCCGGCCCCGCCTGCTGATTCTGGACGAACCATCACTGGGATTGGGCCCGCTGATTGTTGAAAATTTATTTAAGGTTTTGCATGATATCAACACCCGGGGCGTCACCATTCTGCTGGTGGAACAAAATGCGGTCATGGCCCTGGAATATGCCGACCGGGCCTATGTGCTGGAAAACGGCCGCGTAACACTATCCGGTCCCAGCCGGGAGCTGGCCGACAATCAACAGGTGCGCCGGGCCTATCTGGGAGGGGTCTAAAATAATAGCCTTGCAGGGAGGTGGCTTTCATGGAAGTCATGTAATTTTGGCGGATATGGCAGATTGGAGTAATGGAGTGATGGAGTATTGGAGTGTTGGAACAATGGGGCTGCTGAGGTTTTGAAAAATAAGCAATTAGAACCAATTTAGCTGCGAGTGAGTCGACCAATGATCGGCGAAATGCAGCATACTGCTCAGGATCTTTTTTTCCAATACTCCATTACTCCAATACTCCTTGTCTAAGCAGCCGGGCAAGGCCAATTTTCTTTAAATTGTTTCAGACAACCTGAAATTTCAAGCTGAGTTACAACCTATGAGCATCAACTACATCGCACAGCAAATTGTCAACGGGCTCATCCTGGGCAGCATGTATGCCATGGTGGCGATCGGCTTTTCCATGATCTATGGAATCGTGCGGCTGATTAATTTTGCCCATGGCGATGTGGTCATGATCGGGGCTTTTTGCACCCTCGGGCTGCTGCAGGTTGTGGGCGCCCCCCTGCCCCTGGTTGCGCTGGTGGTTCTGGCGGCCGGCGCCGTGATGGGAATCCTGATTGAAAAAGCGGCCTTCCGGCCCATGCGCGGTTCTCCTCAAGTCACCGGGTTCATCGCGTCGCTGGCGGTTTCCATTATGCTCCAGAATTTAGGGGTGATACTTTTTACGGCGCAACCCCGCAACTTTGCCTTCCCCGCTTATTTGCAAAAAGTTATTCCGGTCGCCGGGGTCAGTTTTCGGGTGGTCGATCTGGTAATCATGCTCAGTGCCCTGCTCTTAATGTGCGGCCTGATTTTGCTGGTCAACAAAACCCGCTTGGGTATGGCCATGCGGGCCACCGCCGAAAATAATGATGTGGCGCGCCTGATGGGGATTAATATCAATCGCACGATCATGGCCACCTTTGCCATCGGCAGTGCGCTGGCCGCCATCGCCGGACTGATGTGGGGCGGCAAGTTTGGTCAGATCGATCCGCTGCTGGGGTTTGTACCGGGGCTCAAGTCCTTTGTGGCAGCGGTAATCGGCGGGGTGGGATCGATTCCCGGGGCCATCATGGGGGGCTTTGTGCTCGGGTTGGCCGAGGTGTTGTTTGTCGGTCTGCTGCCCCCGATCTATTCGGCCTTTCGCGACGCCTTTGTATTTTCGACCCTCATTATAATTTTATTGATTCTGCCCAACGGAATTCTCGGCCAAAAACCGGAGGAACGCTCCTGATGAATGGGAATCGACAGCGCTTGATCTTTGCGGTCCTTATATTTTCGGGAATCGGATTTGTGGCGCTTGCACGCCACACGGTTGATGAATATATTCTTTCCATCATTAACTTTGTCGGAATCTATGTAATTCTGGCGGTCAGCCTGAACATTACCAACGGCTTGGCCGGCCTGTTTTCCTTAGGGCACCCGGGATTCATGGCCATCGGGGGGTATGTCACCGCCGTTCTCACATTTCCGGTGGCGCGCAAGTCCATGTTCTTGGAATTGCCCCAGTGGCTGGCAAACCTGCAGCTGCCGTTTCTCCCGGCCCTGATCATCGGGGGTGTCTGCGCTGCCGTAACGGCCGTGGGGGTGGGCTTGCCGGTACTGCGCCTGCGCGGTCATTACCTGGCGGTGGCCACCATGGGTTTTTTGATCATCGTTCAGGTCATGATTATGAACTGGGAAAGCGTTACCCGGGGGCCGCTGGGATTAAACGGGTTGGCACCCTTGACCAATCTGTGGTGGGTATATCCGTGGGTGCTGATCACGGTTTATGTCAGCTGGAAAATAAAATTCTCGTCCTACGGCCGGCGCATGCTGTCGGTGCGCGAGGATGAGGTTGCCGCCCAGTGCCTGGGCGTTAATCTTTTCAAAACCCGGGTCGCCGCGCTGGTCGTCGGCGCTTTTTTTGCCGGTGTGGCCGGCGGGCTCTGGGCGCATCTGGTGACGGCCATTACCCCGACATCTTTTTCGCTGATCATGGCATTTAACATCGTGGTGATGGTGGTAGTGGGCGGAACCGGCAGTATCAGCGGCTCTTTTATCGCGGCCATTATTTTTACGGTGCTCACGGAAATCTTTCGCCCCCTGGAGGAAGCGCTGGGCGTTTATGGTATCGGCGAGGTCATGATGGCGCTGATCCTGATCCTGATCCTCATTTACAGGCCCCAGGGGCTGTTCGGCAGTCGGGAGCCCGGCATCCTGCTGGCCGGCAAATCCCGCTAATTGAAAGCACGCAGATATTACCCCTAAAAGAAAGGAGAAAAAGCATGCACAAGAAATTCAGTTTAGCAATGGTAGGTTTGGTATTGTCGCTCCTGCTTGTTTTCCCGGCGCTGGGAGCGGAAACGATTAAAATCGGCGCCCTTTACAACCTGACCGGCGGCATGTCTTCGATCGATGCACCGGCCTTGAATGGTGCCAAGCTGCAGGCCAAACTGATCAACGATCAGGGCGGGGTTTTGGGTAAAAACATCGAGGTCATCGGCATCGACACCAAGACCGATCAAAAAGCGGCTGCCACGGGCGCCAAAAAGGCTCTGGCTGAGGGCGTCGTGGCCGGGATCGGATACGGCGACACCACATTCGTGATGGCGGCCGCGCCCTTGTTCCAGCAAAAAGGCGTGCCATTCGTCACTTCGGGTGCCACGCATCCCATGCTGCCCCGCTGGGTCGGCGACTACATGTTCATGACGCCCTTCGGCGACGACGACCAGTCGTTTGCGATTGCGGACTATTCGGTCAACAAATTGGGTGTTAAAAATGTGGTGGTGTGGACCGACAACTCCATGGACTTTACGAAGGCCCTATCCAAGTTTTATAAACAGCGGGTTCAGGAGCTCGGCGCGAACATCGTCTTGGAAGATTTTTTCATGATGGGTGACAAAGATTTTTCGGCCCAGATCGCCCGTTTGAAAAATACCAGTCCCAAAGCCGATGCCGTCTTTATCTCCGCCATCCCCAATGAAGCCGGCTTGACCGTCAAGCAAATCCGCGAAGCCGGTTTGGACCTGCCGATCGTCAGCGGGGACGGCTTCGATACCGAGTTGGTCACCACCGTGCCCGGTGACCAGCTGGCCAACGATGTCTATTTTTCGACCCACACTTACCGCGAAGACAATCGGCCGGAAGTTGTCGCCTTCGTTCAGGCCTACGAAAAGGAGTACGGTCGCGCGCCTGAGAATGCATTTGCGGCCCTGGGGTTTGATGCGGTGGGCCTGATCGCCAATGCCATCAAAAAAGCCGGCAGCACCGAAGGCAAGGTGCTGCGGGAAGCCTTGGCCGAGACGAAGGGGTTTAAAGCCGTGACGGGTGAAATCACCTACTCGCGCCCCACCGGTGTGCCCTTGAAAGGGGTTTCGATCATCAGCGTACACGACGGAAATTACAAGGTCGAAGAAGTCTGGTTCCCGCAACAATAGTCACAGCCAAACGGCCATCCCGGCCCCCGGCCGGGATGGTCTACCACTTCTGATTGAACGATTCTGAAGAAAGAGCGCTAAGCCGGTGCTGCCGGCAGCGGGAAATACAGGGCGATACGCGTTGCGGCTGATCGATGGCATCCGTCGCCGCTTTGGCACGCGGGGCAGGCGCTGATCCGGCCGGGGCAGACATCGCTGTCCCGGGACAGTGACGGGCAGCGCAATGATTTGAGCTCGATGTCAAAACCATAACGCTCCGAGAATATCTTCATGCGCAGCAGATCCGCCCCTTTGCCGCCGGCATTGAAGTCATAGGGTTTCTTGCTCGAATAATCCATGGTCACCCGGGTCGTAAAAAACCCTTCAAATATCCGGATCTGGTTTTCGGGTGTTATCCCGACACCGAAATCACGGACCTCCAGCAGGGTCCCAGGCCCTTTTGTTCCCACCAGGATCTCCACCCGGCCCTCGTCGGGGGTATTTTCAATGGCGTTTTTCAGCAGGCCGTCAAAGCACTTTTGCAACACTTCCCGCGGTATCGACACCGGCGGCGGCGAGTTCAGGCGGGTGATAACCTCAACCTCGCGATGAGCAAAAGCCGGTTTGAGATACTCCAGCCGGCGGTTGACAAACTCATTAAGATCAATGATCTCGGCGATCAATTCTCTGGCACCATAGGTATTGTCGATATATTCTCGAATCTGCCTGACGACCGGACCTTCGCCGATCTGCTCGGCAATCAGGGCTTCAAGCAGGTCACTGCACTGATCCAGCAGATTGGACAGAACGGTTCGAGTTTTATAGGTTTTATGCTGGATGATGTCATAAACCTGATACTGCATCTCCAGCAGCCGGTCCAGGCTGCGGCGCGATCGGTCGATGGTGGGCTGCCAGCTTTCTTGGGGCAGGGATTGGAGTCTTTTCTCCAACGTCACCAGCGAGGTTCGCAGCACCGCAATCGGGGTCTTTAACTCGTGCGACAGGTGGTTGATCACTTTGTCTTTGGCGCGGTTCAGACTGGACACCTCCATATAGGCCTTTTTAATTTCAGCGGAAAACCGGGCATTTTCAATGGAAAGTACCACCGTACCGGCCAGCATGCTCAGCAGGTCAACATCGGTTTGATCAAAACCGGATCCTTTTTTATTGACGGCACACAGGGTGCCGATAGTCCGCTCCTGGCTCTTTAAGGGCACCAGCAGCAGATTGCGGGTCTGATAACCCAGTTTTTTATCGCGTTCGACGTGGATTGCGAAATCCCCGGAAATGTCATTCAGGATGATCGGCTGCCCGGTTCTGATCACCTGGCCGGCCACCAGCTCATCCACGGCAAAACGGGTCTCCTTGGCCCTTTGCTGGGTGGCCGTGTCATCGTAGGCGGCGCCCCTCAGTATCAGCTCCTGCCGCTGCTCATCAAGCAGGATGACCAACCCGCCTTCGGTTTCCATCAGTTCTTTGATGACACCGCTCACATAATCAAGCAGTTCATACAGCTCAGGGTATTCGGGCAGGGCCAGACTGATGCGCTGCATGGCTTCGTTGTTTCTGGCAATCCGTTTAACCTGGGTGATATCCCTGAGAATGACCAGCACCCCGGCCGGCTCGCCGCTGGAATCCGCATAAACCGAAGCCCGCCAGACCACATCCAGGCTGCGGCCGTCTTTGGTCAGCCGCCGGGTTTCGTAGCGTCGGATGACTTTTTCTTCCATCAGCTTGCGCAGGTGTTCGCGGTTTTCCGCCTCCAGTTCGGGCGGCACGTAGGGAATGCGTTTGCCGCGCAATTCCTCCAGGGTCCAGCCGAAGGTTTCCGTGAAAGCCGGATTCAAATAGGAAACCAGCCCATCCACGCTGAACACCAGAATCGAATACGGCGCAAAATCGAGAAAGGTGCGAAAGCGCCGCTCGGATTTTAAGCTCGCCTGAACCGCGCGCCGGCGTTCGGTGGTGTCCTGCAAGGTTTCCAGGGCGCCCAAGACGGTTCCGTCGGAGTCCAGCAGGGGCGCCGCCGTAAAATAAAGCCAACGGCCGCCGTCGCCGATATCCGGGAAAAAATCTTCCGCTTCATAGGCCCCGGCTTTAACCGCTGATTTGCGGTACTTGCCCCGGTAGTACCTGGCAATTTCCTGCTCCGGTGCACCGTCCACGATCAGGTCGGCCATCGTGGGCCGGGCGGCACCGTAAAACGCCTGCCAGGCATTGGGGGTACCATAGATCTCATCACGGGCGATGCCGGTGAGATTCTCCATCGCCGGGTTGTAATGGATGACGTTATGATCGTTATCCAGCACAAAGGTGGGGATGGGAATGCTGTCGATAATTTGGGTCAATCGCTCCTGAATCCGCCAGTAGACGTCTTCTCTTTTGCGGTGTCGTTTAACCTCTTTTTGCAAAGCATCGATTTTTTTTTGCAATGCTTCATATGATGGCTTTTGGGCCATGCGTTGGAACCTCCTGGTGCGAGGATGGTGTTATCAAAATTCGTGCCTTATAGCAGTTGCCCCGGTGGCGCTGTGATTTTCCGACCAGTAAATGAAATTGGTTTCAGGTTTCAGGTGTCAGGTTTCAGGATATAGCGCAATAAATCACTGATACTGGAACCCTCACATGAAACCGCCTATGAGAAAAATGTAGGGCGGGCCTCCGTGCCCGCCAAAACGATCGGCACGGAGGCCGACCCTACGCTGATGCGTAAACAAAGTTTCTTTTTTTGATCAGATTGGCCGCTATTGGCCAGCGGCGTCGCTGACACCTGAACACTGACACCTGAAACCTTCTTTTTGGCAGCCTAACGCCCCAACTCTTCCAGGATCATGCCATAGGCGCTCAAGCCGCGCTTAAAACTGCCGATCCGAAAAAATTCATCGGGGGCATGCAGATTTTCATCCTCCAGGCCAAAGGCGAAATTGACCAGGTGGGCGCCCAGGGATTTCAAAAAACAGCCGCAAACCGGAATCGTGCCGCCGGTTCTGGCGATGTACGGTTCCTTGCCGTAGAGCTTTTTTAAAACGGTCCGGGCGGCCCGGTTGCCGGGATGGTCAACGGGAATCAGGAAAGGATCGGCACTGCCCGCCAGCTTTTTGACCGAAGCCTGCGCGCCGAGCGGTGCATGTTGGGCAACATGGGCCGCAATCAACTCGACGATTGGGTCCGGCTCCTGGTCCGGCACCAGGCGGCAGGTGATTTTGGCGTGGGCCAGGCTCGGTATGACAGTCTTGATGCCCTCGCCTTGAAAGCCCCCCCAGATGCCGTTGACCTCCAGCGTGGGACGCACCCAGGCCCGTTCATAGGTCGAATAGCCGGCCTCGCCGAACAGCTGTTCCAGGCCCAGGTCGGCAAGATACCGGGATTCATCATAGGGAATTTCGGCGATCTGAGCCCGCTCGGAATCCGACAGTTCACGCACCGCGTCGTAAAAGCCCTCAACCAGGATCTTGCCCTGAGGGCTGCGCATCGAGGCGATAAGCTGCGCCAGTGCATGAATCGGGTTTTGAAATGTCCCGCCGTAGGTGCCGGAGTGCACATCCTGGTCGGCGCCCTGCAAATCGATCTGCAGGCCAGCCAGTCCCCGGCGTCCGACATTCAAGGCGGGCTGATCTTCTTCCCACTGACCGCCGTCGGCGCTGAGCACCATATCGCAGGCCAGCAGATCGCGCCGGGAGGCAATGAAATCGGGCATTTGAGGGCTGCCGATTTCTTCCTGGCCTTCGAAAAAGAATTTAACATTGACCGGCAAACTTCCCAGGGTCTTTAACATGGCCTCGGCCGCCAGAATCGGGATCAGCATATTGCCTTTATCATCCGAGGCCCCCCGGGCATAAATGCGGTCATCTTTGACGAGGGGTTCAAACGGCGGATGGGTCCACAATTCGAGTGGATCGACCGGCTGGGTGTCGAAATGGCCGTAAATCATAATCGTGGGTTTACCGGATGCGTGCAGCCATTGGCCGTAAACGACCGGATGACCGTCCGTGGGCAATATCTGAACCGCCTCGATGCCGGCTGTTTTTAAACGTTCGGCCACCCATTGGGCCGCCTGGTTTACATCAGCGGCGTGCTCGGGCAAACTTGAGATGCTGGGGATACGCAAAAAGTCCATCAGTTCATCCAGGTAACGGCTGGTGTTGGCTTGCACGTATTCTTGCCAATTCGTCATCGATCCTACCTCCTGTTTTGGGGTCTCTTGGGCGCTTAACAAAGCGACATCGACAACTTTTTGTCGATGCTGCCGCCCGCACTGTTAGAGTTCAAAGGTTTCAGGTGTCAGGATTTAGCACCTCTTTTTCCTGACACCCGAAACCTGACACCTGAAACCTAAATCCTTTTTTTCTTTGTGTCTTGGTGGCTTGGTGGCCAGACTTTCCGGTTCACCCGGGTTGCGAATATGTTGTATTTATACCGGTAGCAAATAATTTTAAAAATGTCACTAGATGTCTGGCCGTCCGGTCTGATTGCAGGCAGTAAAGATCCGAGCCCAGAGAGCCGGGCTTTGATTTCACCCCAGCCTACGGCTCGGAGAGAGCGGTGAAGTTTACCTTAGACTCCGGGAGGAATGATGGAACGGTGGAATAATGGCATATTGGGAATCAAAAACGGATAATGGTCAGATTTTAAATCCTGTTCCGTACAATCCCCATAAAAACAGATCCCATTCAGCTAAACCCAACATTTAAACCCAACATTCCAATACTCCAGTATTCCATCATTCCGCTATGCTGGGTCACGGCACAGCCAATTTTCTCTGACCCAGCCCCAGAGGACCAGGTTTTCACTGATAGAATACAAAAGGGCAGGGCCGAATCGGCCCTGCCCCTTTGGATGATGGTTTTTTTTCAGCAACCGGCTATCGGGAGTGCGATTATCGACCGGTTGCCGCCGCGCACAGTTTCCTCAGTGGTTCTGCGGGTCAGCGTGTTTGACAACAATCAGCTGCACCCTTGCCCGAGGGTTTGCGGCATTTAGTCGGCGCTGCAGTGACTGCCCTTTTTCATTTTTAGCCGGATAACCCCTCGGCCTTCAAAGGTTTTCGATTGATCACCGTCCAAAATTTCACCGCGAACCGTTAACCAGGTTTCCTTGGCCGGCGGACATTCAAGGGTTTCAAGAACTTTTTGCCGGTCAAACTTTACGGAAATCGATTTTTTGGGTTTGTGGTGATTGTTGGCCAGTTTGTCAAAAAAACCAGGCTTCTTTGTGACGCGGGCATCTATGCTAGGCCCATTACCCGCCACGATGTGCACGCTGGACGGATCGACGTTGCGCGCGTCGAATCCTTCGTCGAACACGATCTTGGCTTTGAGATGCCTGGCCTTATGGCCTCTGCCCCTCTTTTTGCCAAAATTAAGTTTATGCGGCGAAAATTTAACCGTGACCGGAATGAGTTCCGGTTGCGGTTCCGGTTCCGGTTTAGCAAGCACCACAACCTGAGCCTCGACAGTTGACGTCGCACCTTGGTCATCGGTAACCGTTAAGGTGACCGTATAGTTTCCGCTATCCTGGTATGTATATGAAGGATTAACCTCCATGCCTTCAGGGCCGGCATCTGCCGCACTCATCAGCGACAATACCCCGGCAGCCGCACTGGGGTCTGGTTCCCCGAAGTCCCACTCATAACTGAGGATCTGACCGTCTTCATCAATGGAATTTGAGCCGTCGAATACGATCTCCTCGCCGGCCGTACTTTCTATATAATCCGGTACGATGACGGCAACCGGCGCCACGTTTTCGACCGGCTGCGGTTCCCAGGGCCCGGCCGTCACGGCATTGCGCTCATCGGCGGATCCGCCCAGGTAAGTATGGTAATGATTAAACGTACCATCACCATTGCCCAATAATACCGCCACGCCGGTCAGGTCCGAGTCATAGCTGGCGGCTACCAGATCCTGCTTTCCGTCGCCGTTAAAATCCAAGTTGTCGAGGCCCGAGTCATTAAGCGGCAAGGGCAATTGCGCGGTGTTAAGGTAGGTAAAGCTAACCCCGTCGAAGGTACCCCCGGATCCGACGTTGATCCACTCGCCGTTCTCGTCGATGTCCCACTCGCCCGGGACGATGGCCCCCTGGTAGACATACAATTTGTCCGAGTAGACCGCGGCAATGTCGGCAACGCCGTCACCGGTGAAATCGGCGGCGGCAACTCCCGATAACGAACCGCCGTCAATGCTGTTAAAGAAATTTTTCGTAAAGGTTCCGTCGCCATGGCCCAGGTTGACATAAAAGTCACCACCCAGGAGAGGAGCGATGACGAAGTCGGCATGCCCGTCGTTGTTAAAGTCGGCCGCATCGGCACCG
>Ga0209536_100016724_pt1 | contig 10421 bp, 9 predicted proteins | sample DeeMarSeWOR28_12_FD_187461 | JGI IMG/M metagenome (GOLD analysis project Ga0209536, IMG submission 187461) | Marine sediment microbial communities from White Oak River estuary, North Carolina - WOR-2-8_12 (SPAdes) (version 2) | ecosystem: Environmental > Aquatic > Marine > Intertidal zone >... | reverse complement strand
TCCTGTTAGCCGCTGGGTGTAGGCCGTAAGCCTCCTTCTGTTTTAAACGGTATTCTACTATGCGTCCTACCTATGAGCAGTCTGAACAACTGATCTCAACGTTTGGACTTGCTCCAGGAGCAGATTGACCGTTTCATCAACTCTCAAGAAGACCTCATCACCTAGTGAATCATAGCATTTTTCCTGAGCTGTGTCGTTTCTGCGTCTCTGCAAAGACTCTCGCCTTTACTGCTTGCACAGTTTCCTGGTTCAGAACGAGGGAGGACTTTCCTCAGCGAATTCCGCCGTCAACCGTCCACCTACGCCCAGCAAAAGCAGATTAAAATTAGTTACATATAAATGTTTGGAATCAAAAATATAATTTTTAATATCCACCAATCTTTAAGGTTGGATCACCAAGTAGCACCCATTCCTGGACTACTTTACAGTGACTTTTATTTTCCATTGGAGGGTAACTATCCATGTAACTTGTTATCTGTGAAGCATAAACCTCCCCAAGTATGTCTTTTCCCTCGCTATAATATTTAAAAAATTGTTGTATTAAATAGCCATTATAACAGTTCAAACACTCAAGACCTTTTTCCTCAAAACCTAGCCCAGTATTACCCATTATTGCAACACATCCACCATTTTTTTGAGTGGCCATTGACCAAGACCAACATCTATATCCCCAGTCATATTCCCAATATCCTTGTGGGATTGCCGGATACTTTATAAAATATCTAAATCCATCCTCTAAAACTCCCTTTAAAAGGTTTAATATTCCCACATCAAACTGTGCATTATTACAACCACCAATAAGAGCTATCGGTAGTTTTTCCCCATTTGTAAACTCATCCATTTCAAATGCGGCAGGCGCATCTATCCATTCATCTGTATGCGGAGGATGGGTGGACCAAGTCATAGGATCTGCATGGCCACTAAAAACCAAAAAACCACATCCCTTATTTACCTCATTAATTACATCCTGTTTACATGTAAATGTCCCTATAGATGTCCAGAGATATGATTTTTCAAAAGGATTAAGATAACTAAAAGCTGCCTCAGTTATAAGTTCACCTTCAAAGATGAAATCACTATCAGGCCAAGTATCCCCAGCAACACCAACGCATTTTTCAAACCATTCCGATCCATTAGCATTATTTTCATAATTAATGATTTTACCAACTATTGTCTCAAGTTCATTTCTATTTTTAAAAGGTAGACGGCCAACAATAACATCTGGATACATATCTAAGATATCCTTTCCGTTCTCATTCCATTCTGAAAAAACTCCATTTTCGTTGCTATCCCAACTTGAGAAATTTCCATTTGAATCATAGATATCAGCAAAATATAGATCACATAAAAATGATTCTTTCCACCAGGGATAAACCTCAGAGTATCTTACTGGAACCCACCATTTTGCCTGAAATAATCCACCCTTTCGGCCACCAGCGAGAAGAACATATTTAATATTCCATTCATCAAGAGCTGATTTTATAAAATATTTCACCTTTTCGGCATCATCTCTACCAACTACTTCAAAATATTTACCTCTTAGTATATCTCTCATAGTTACACATATTGTTTTTATATTGTGATTATTTTTATGATCTACAAGTGGGGCAAGTCCCTTCTTAATCCATGAGGACGAGATGATAATCAAATCATAATCATTATCAGATGATTGTTTTTCTTTTAAACTAATCATCTCGGATTCTTTTAATCCATATCCAACAATCAATGGAGTTTGAGTTAATATAATTAAAAGTATTATTCCAAATGTTAATAATTTTCTTTTAAATGAAAATTTTATAATTATATTTTTTCCTCCCTTTCTAAAGCTATTATAATAATACAATTGAATATTTATAATGTTATTGTCAGATAATAATTATAAAATTGTTTAGTCTACGGAAATGTAGATACTGATTCCTGTTCATCTACCATCTCACCATCTAGATAAACCCTTGTTTTAAAGTTTGTAATAACGCCATTTGGTATATCAATTGATAAGGCAATCTTCTCCTTTTTACCAGGATCTATCTCAGTAATAATCTTACCTTCAAAATTTGCTTTATCACCACTTAAAGTAACAAATGCACCCTCAACTAATACATTGTATGCTGTAGTAGTACCAAGGTTTTCTACAATTGCCTTTACATTTACAAAGTCACCTATTTCTGTATTTGTATAAATTGTGATTGTTCCATCCTTCCAATCATGCATGAGAAGAGGTCTTTCTGAAATCGGGTAGATTATTGCACTATCATTATACTGTTTATATTCATGAGGGATAAATCCGCATGTTTTTCCTTTGGTAGTTGTCTCTAAAAAGTAGTAATTCTCAATATAATAATCATAGTTTGGAATCTCTTCTTCGGTAAGTTTAACACCAACTGCCATATGATTTGGAAGTCTTAACAGAGCAACATCATAACCTAAGCTGTAAAGCATACTTGCCGTTAGAATTGCCTTATCCTCACAATCACCTTGACTGTCATATAATGTCTCAATTGGAAAGCGAGGATATTCAAAAGTGTTGTTTTCTTCACTGTCTGTCTTATATTCAATTGTTTGAACAAATGATGCAACATAGTTTATATTTTGAACCTTTGTACCAGAAAATTCAGACATAATACTTTCCAAAATAACATCGATGTATTCATCATCATAAGGATCAAAAACATAAAGGCTATAATCATCATTATGAATTCTTTCAATATTACTTTGATGTTCATACAGAAACTCAGGCATGGGTAAAGTAACCTTTCTTGGACCGAAATAATTCCAGCTGAACTGTTTATTTTGTACCTTATTATTTGTATTTATTGAGTATGATTTACTTACAAGTGTATTATCGTCAATATCCTTTAAATTCAAAGTAATGGTTTGATTAATAGGAAGGGAATCTTTGTAAATAAAACACTTAACATAATCCTCCTTCTTTGGCATTATTACAGAAGGCAAAATCATTCCAACAGTAGGTTTGGAGTCCATTATTGCTTGCAGGCTATAAGGGTATACTGGAACGTCGCCATTGTTGTATACATACAATCTTATTTCAAACAAGGAATTTCTATCGTATATTGAGTTATCATTCCACCATTTCTGCAGGCAGGACATAATAGTAAGGTCTGATCCCCTGAAAAAGAGATTGTATGAGTATATCTCATTATTTGAATTATCATAAGCTTTTAATTTGTAAGAATCTGAAGAAATTGTTTGTCTATATTTGCCCAATGATAAAATTGTTTCATGCTTTCCTTTGAAAAAAAGGTCTGAGTCAATTAGTTCATTATCTGGACCGAAAACTTTGATTGTAGATGTACCTGAACAGGAGAAATTCAATGAAATAGATGTAAAACCATCATCATCAATAATCTCATATCCATTCAATGAAAATGTTGTTCCACCGATAATATCTTCAAAGATACAACCAGAAAATGAACTAGTTAAAATTATAAGTGAAAATATTGTAATAATTTTGTTTTTCGCTAGAGGCATTATTATTACAGAACCACTTTATTCTTTTCAAGTTTTTGCTTAATCACATTTCCAAGTCTTTTCATTCCTTCTTCTAGTTGTTCATCAGTTGAATATGAAAAATTAAGCCTCATGCATCTTGCACCTCCTCCATCAACAAAGAAGGCCTTTCCATGAACATAAGCAACTTTTTCTTTAATTGCATCTAAAAACAAAAGCTCTGTATCAATTCCTTCTGGAAGAGTTGGCCATGCAAACATTCCTCCCTTTGGTTTATGACAAATACAACCCTCTGGGAAATATTTCTGCATTGCCTTCATCATAATATCTCTTTTTGGTTTGTACATCTCACAAATCTTCATTATATGCAAATCCATAGATCCAAGTCTCATAAATTCACTAGCGATAAACTGTGTAAATGTATTTGTACAAAGGTCGAGTGCCTGCTTACAGATTATCATTTTTCTACAAAGTTCTGGTGAGGATATGTTCCAAGCAAGCCTGAAACCTGGAGAAAGAATCTTTGAAAAGGTTGAAATATAAATAACACGTCCTATATCATCAAATGCCTTTATCGGTTTTATTGCTGAAACGTCGTATCTCAGTTTTCCATATGGATCATCCTCGACTACCACCAGGTCATATTCATTTGCAATATCTATAATCTTTTTTCTGCGTGACTCAGGCATAATTACTCCTGCTGGATTTTGAAAGGTTGGAACAACATAGATAAACTTTGGAAGAATTTCATCCTTAAGCATTTGTTTAATTGTATCTTCTAAAACATCGACCATCATCCCATCCTTATCAAGAGGAATTCCTGTTAAGTTGCATTCATAGCTCCTAAAAGCATTTATTCCGCCAAGATAAGTAGGAAGTCCAACAATTGCTGTATCACCAGGGTTTAAAAACATCTTTCCAACAGTGTCAAGTGATTGCTGTGAGCCACTTGTAATTATGATATCATCAGGATCAACGTCAATTCCGTCCTTATAGGATCTTTCTGCAATTACCTCCCTTAGCTCCCTAAGACCTTGGGTTGTACCATACTGAAGAGCAGTTTTTCCATGATTTTTCATTACGTTCTTTACAACACTTTCTATATCATCAATTGGAAAAGAGTTTGGATTAGGTAGACCACCTGCAAAAGAAATGATTTCAGGGTCCTGGGTAACCTTTAGTAATTCACGTATAACAGACTTTCTCATTTTTCCTGCTCTATCTGAATATAAGCGCTCAATATCAACCATAAAATACTCCAGTCGGGAGTATAAAATACTGTTTAATATGAGTTTCGTAAAAAAATTGAAATATAGGTAAAACTATAAGGAGGCGTTATTCGTCTCTTACTTTTGAAAAAAGTGGTTTTATGTGTTCTTCAAATGCAGGCATTGTTTCTAAAGTGTCCCTACAAATATTGAATTTATGAATAATTTCTAAGGCAAGTTGTTCATCTGCTGATAATGAACCCTTTGTCCCTGTAAACATCTTGCTTACATTTTCCTCAGGTTTTAACATTCCATCTCCCATAATATCAGGGATGTACCCTCTTTTTTATTTATAAGCTTTTCTATCTATAAAAAAAGGTATTTTATTAGAAAAATATTAGAAAGATTTATTAAAATACTATTGCTCTACCAAAATCCAATAATTGGTGATATATTTCATGGAAGCAATAATACTCTCAGGCGGATTTGGTACTCGTCTCAGGCCATTAACATATACAAGAGCAAAATCATTGTTACCCATTCTTAATAAGCCTATGATAGTCCATCTTATTGAAACCCTTCCTAAAGAGGTTAATAAGATTATTCTTGCAGTAAACTATAGAAAGGACCAAATTGAAAATTATTTCAAAGAAAATGATTTTGGAAAAGAAATAATTGTTAATAATGAACCTAAACCACTTGGTACAGGAGGGGCTACTAAATTTGCAGAAAAACATATTACAGATAGATTTCTTGTATTAAATAGCGATATTATTTGTTCACTAAATATATCAGACATGATCAAGTTTCATGAGAAAAATAAGGCAATGGCTTCCATTTCTTTATGGCCTGTTGAAAATGTCTCGGAGTTTGGTGTTGCTGATGTAAAGGGAAATGGAAAAATTGTTGGTTTTGTTGAAAAACCAAAACCTGAAGATGCACCTTCTGAGTTTATAAATGCTGGAGCATATTGTCTAGAGAAGGATGTCCTTGACTATATTGATACTGACAAGCTGGTATCCATGGAAAAGGAGATTTTTCCACAGATTATCGATGATACTGACAGATTTTTTGGTTTCAAATTTAAAGGTTACTGGATGGATATTGGAAGAATCAGCAGTTATATTGATGTTCATAGATTCTTAATGGAAAAAGATAAAATTGATAAATTCCTTGGTAAAAATGATAAAATATATGGTAATCTAAAGGAAACTTGTTTAGGGGATAATGTTACAATTGGTAAAGACTCAAAGCTTGATTCTGTTGTTGTATATAACGGTGCAGAAATTGGCGAAAATGTAAATTTATCTTATTGTGTTGTTGGTGAAAATTGTAAAATTTCAGATTTTTCAGAAATTAAAAACTCTGTAATTGGAGACAATGAAAAAATCCCTGAAAAAACAGTTCTTGACAATAAAGCAATTTGGACACAACCAAAACCTAAGGGATATCCAGATAAACAAATAGGTAATGTAATTGAGATATAAAAAAACCAAATTACAAAACCCTTTTATCTTAATTTTAGTTACGCAACTCAACTATTATGGTGATTAATTTATGACTAAATTATTTGGAACAAATGGAATAAGAGGCGTTGTTAATGAAGATATGAACTGCGAACTTGCTTTGGGCATTGGTAAGGCATGGGGCACCTATCTCAAAAAAACGATTAAAAAACCAAAGGTCGCAATTGGAACAGACGCAAGATTATCTAATTATATGCTTAAAAATGCGATTTCTTCAGGTCTTCTTTCGACAGGTTGTGATGTTGTAGATGTTGGTCTTGTTCCAACACCTACACTTCAATATACAGTTAGAGAAAAAAAATTTGATTCAGGGGTAATTATTACAGCCTCTCATAATCCACCAAATTTCAACGGGATTAAGGGAGTTGCAAGTGATGGTACAGAATTTTCTAAAAATATTGAAGAAGAAATTGAAAAGATCTATTTTGACAAGAGTTTTTTATATGTAAAATGGGATGATGTCGGTAATTATTCAGTGTGGGAGGGTGCGACAAATTTATACATAAACGGAATTTTAAATTCAGTGGATGTCGACCTCATAAAAAGCAAAAAATACCATGTGGTCCTTGACTGTGGAAATGGTGCAGGATGTGTTGTCACACCATTACTTCTTAAAAAGCTTGGTTGTAAAATTACTGAACTATACTGCGTGCCAGATGGTACATTTCCAGGTCATAACTCAGAACCATTACCTGAAAACCTAGTTGAACTTATAAAGAAGGTCCCTGAGGTTGGTGCTGATATTGGTGCTGCGCAAGATGGAGATGCTGATCGTGCGATTTTTATTGATGAAAAAGGAAATTACATATGGGGAGACAAAACCCTTGCAATTGGTGCAAAATATGCAACAATTGAAAATGGAGGGGTGACAGTTACACCTGTAACAACATCTAGTATGTTTGATGATGTTGTAAAAGAAAACAATGGAACTATCATTCATACAGCAGTAGGTTCACCAATTGTCGCACGTGTTATGATTGAAAATGATTCTGTTTTTGGTGGTGAGGAAAACGGTGGACTCATATTTCCAGAGCTTCAGTACTGTAGAGATTCAGCAATGTCAATTGCTAAGATTCTTGAAATAATGGCAAAGGAAGAAAAAAAACTATCAGAATTAGTTGAAGAAATACCAAAATATGAAGTTTTTAAATTAAAAATGAAATGCCCAAATGATAAAAAAGAAATTGTTATGAAAACACTTGCTGAACGAACAAAAAAAGATGAAAAAGTTAAAAAAATTGATGAAACTGATGGAGTAAAATTATATCTTGAGGATGGTTGGGTACTTATGAGACCATCTGGAACTGAACCAATTTTCAGAGTTTATTCAGAATCAAAAGAGAAAAGTAAAGCAGAAGAGCTTGCAAATACCTATAAAAAACTAGCTGAAAATATAATTAAGGACAGTTGATTAGATTTCAGTTTTAAGCATTGGTGCTAGTTCAATACCATTATCCGAAGACATTGAAAGGACAAACCTTGACCTTCCATGAGGTGTTCCTCTCATCTTTATCACTTGAAGAGTTCTAATTAGGTCTCCTTTTCTTTCAATATCACCAAGAAATATTATTCCGTCTGCAATAAACTCTTCGATTTCATATTGCGAATATTGAAAAATCTTTGGTGGAATTTCAGAAGTTAAAAATGTTGTACAGTTAAGTGCTGTAAGTGATGCTCCTAATTTGAATAAAAAATCCCTTATTGCTTCTCTAGTTTGAATCCTATAACAAAGAGATGTAATTGAGTCAATTATTAGGCGTTTTGCGTCAAGCTCTTTTGTAATATCACGAATTACTTCAAATAAAATATTTATTTCATCAAAATTGTAAGCTTCTGAGTTTAAACCAAGACGATCGCTTATGCTCCATAGGTCAATTACACTTAGATCTCCAGATTTTATAAGGTCTTCATCAAAGAAATCATAAACACCTTGGAATTTTTTAAGTTTGGGAACTGTCTCTGTTGCTGTAAAAAATACTCCTTTTTCTCCTTTTGCTATTCCATTTGCTAAAAATTGCATGCTGAGAGTTGTTTTTCCTACTCCACTTCCACCAGATATCAAAACAGTGCTCCCTGATGGTATTCCTCCATTAAGTTCATTATCAAGAGTATTTATTCCTGTGATACATCTAGTATCCTTAACCATCCTCTTCTCCTTTCCACCTACAATATGAAATGCATATTCAATATTAAATCATTTTTGCTTGTTTTGTAACATATACATTTTTAATTATGTTGTTGTTTTGTTGAGTAATCAATGCCAATACATTAATAATACCTGTTTTATTTGGGGTCTAAAAATAAAAAATTGGGGAATAGAATGACTCAAGATGAAGAACTCACAAAATATCTAGCACTAATTGAACAATATAAAGAACAAATTAATAGTCTAGATATGCAATCACAATATGTTCAATCCGCTATTATGGATTATAATAAAGCCAAAATCACTCTTCAAAACCTAAAAAAGAAAGAAAAGGATAAAGAAATTTTATTACCAATTGGTGGAAGTACCTTTCTTAGTGCCAATTTAAAGGATCCTTCTAATGTACTTTTTGATATCGGTGCAGGAATAGTAGCTGAGAAAAAAACAGATGATGCAATAGTACAAATTGATAAAAGAATTGAAGAATTACAGAAAACACAAGAACAGATTTCTTCTGTTCTGCAGAACCTGCAGAATGCATCTGCTGAGGTTTCTGCAAAAGCACAAAAACTTCTTGTAGAAAGTGAAAAAGAAGGTAAAAGGTAATTTTGATGTTTAAGTTTTTAAAAAAGAAGCTGAAAAGATTCGAAGATCAACTTGAAGCAGAGCTTGAAAAAGAAATTGAAAAAGAAACAGAAGTTGAAGAATTTAAACCAGAACCAGCACCTGAAAAACCAAAAATTGAGGAAAAACCGGAAATTAAAGAACCTGTTGAAGAAAAACCAACACCTGAGAAAATTGAAATAAAAAAAGAGGAACCACCGAAAGAACCAGAGGTTTCTAAAGAAGAAGTTGTAAAGGAAGAAAAAAAGATAACCTCAAAACCAGAAGAAAAGGCAAGAAAAAAAAGAATCTTAAGGGACAAACGCAAAAGGGAAGAAGAAATCGATAAGCAAATTGAAAGAACTATCGAATCAGAACTTGAACATTCTCTAAAAACAAAGAGAAGCATTGAAGAAGTTGTCAAAAAAGAGAAACGGTCTGCTCGTGGGATTAGCGAGGAAAAACTTGATGACTTCCTATGGGAGCTTGAGGTAGGTCTTCTTGAGTCTGACGTGGCATATACTGTTATTGAATCAATTAAAAAGGATATAAAAGAAGAGCTCAGACATGCATCCTTCGAACGTGGCAAAATAAATGAAATGGTAGAAGGTGTTCTTAAAAATGCGATTTCACATGTACTTAAATCAAGTGAAATTGATTTTATGGAGTTTATTAGAAATTCAAAAAAGCCAATTGTAATTATGTTTGTTGGGGTAAATGGATCAGGTAAGACTCTTGCTATAGCAAAAATAGCGACCCTTCTTAAGAAAAATAGTATATCTAGTGTAATGGCCGCGGGTGATACCTTCAGGGCTGGTGCAATTGAACAATTGAGTATTCATGCAGATAAAGTTGGTGTTAAAATCATAAAGCATGGTTCAGGAGCAGATCCTGCAGCTGTTGCTTATGATGCAATAGATCATGCAAAAGCAAAGCATAAGGATGTAGTGCTTCTTGATACAGCAGGTAGAGTTCAAACAAATATTAATCTAATGGATGAGATGGCTAAAATCAAGCGTGTTGCAAAACCCGACCTTATAATTTTTGTAGGTGACGCACTATCAGGAAATGATGCAGTAGAGCAAGCTAAAAGATTCAATGAGGTCGTAGGTATCGATGGAGTAATTCTAACAAAAGTCGATACTGATGCAAAAGGTGGTAGTGCCCTATCTGTAGCATATACTATCGGAAAACCACTTTTATTTATCGGTGTGGGTCAAGGTTATGAGGACCATATCCCATTTGAACCTGATTGGATGATGAATAATATCTTTGGAAAATAAATGGAATTTTTTTGTGTTAAACCAATATGGACACAACTGTAAAGACACAGGGCTAGGCTTGTACAACAATTCCTTTTAAACATGACTGACAGAACCTAAATTGAGGTTTGGAAAAATGATGATTGTTGGTCAAATATCAAGCAAAGAAGAAGCAAAGGAAGTGGAAAGCATTGCAAAATGCATGGTT
>Ga0209536_100016723_pt1 | contig 10421 bp, 6 predicted proteins | sample DeeMarSeWOR28_12_FD_187461 | JGI IMG/M metagenome (GOLD analysis project Ga0209536, IMG submission 187461) | Marine sediment microbial communities from White Oak River estuary, North Carolina - WOR-2-8_12 (SPAdes) (version 2) | ecosystem: Environmental > Aquatic > Marine > Intertidal zone >... | reverse complement strand
GTGTGACCACCACCGACTACCATGAGGGCAATGTGCAGATTCCCATCGTCGGGCGCGGCGTCAAGGCTGAACGGGAATCCCCCGAGAGCCTGGCCACCATCAGCATCCGCACGCAAACCGGCGGCAACGTGCCGCTCAACCAGGTTGCCGATGTCTACACCGTCGGCGAGCTGAACCGCATCATGCGCTACAATCAGGAGCGCACTATCACCGTCAGCGCCAAGAACCAGGTTTTGAAGGCCTCTGAGATCTTCGCGGCCCTGATACCGACAATCGATGCCATGGATTTTCCGAAATACCATTTTTGGGAGCTGGGCGGCGAGCTGGAGGATGCCGCCCGGGCCCAGCGGAACCTGGCCAAATGGATGCTGCCCTGTTTTGGCGGCATCGTGTTTTTGCTGGTCTGGCAGTTTAATTCCATCCGGCGGGCGGCCATCATCATCCTGACCATGCCGCTGGTCATCGTCGGCGCCGTGGTCGGCCTGCTGGTGATGCAGGCGGATTTCGGGTTTATGGTCATCCTGGGGCTGCTGGCCCTGGCCGGATCGATTGTCAACAACGGAATCGTCATGATCGACAAAATCGAGGAAAACCGGCGCGACGGGCAGACGCCCTATGATGCGGTGATCAATTCGGCCGTCAGCCGCTTCAGACCGATCCTGCTTTCGGTCTCGACCACCATGCTCGGCTTTTCACCCCTGATCATCAACCGGGATCCGCTGTTTTACGGCATGGCCTGCATCATGTTTTTCGGACTGGGCATCGGCAGCATGTTTACGCTCAATTATGTGCCGGCCCTTTACAGCATCTTTTTCCGGGTCAACCTCCCGGATGATAATGCACCCCGCTGAACATAAATGGAACCGCAATCCAATGTCTTCCTTAAAATGTCATAGAACATATCATTATCACATAAGAAATTTTCCGATGGCAATGCTGGTGATTATTTTTTATGTGAGTTTCATACAAACGGCACATGCAGAATCAAGCCATGATGACGTTTATCAGATGCAAAAAAAGCTCCAAGAGCTGGGATACGACCCGGGACCCACCGATGGTGTCTGGGGTAAAAAAACCACGTTGGCCTTAAAGAGTTTTCAGCGGGACAATGGATTGCCTGAGACAGGAAAATTAGATGAGCGAACACGGGCGGAATTAATGATTAAAAAACCGCCGTCACAGGAGTCCTTTATCGAGGCTATCAAAAGCAACGACATCATGATTGTCAAGGCCTTAATTGTCGCAGGCGCGGATATTAATGGCAAGGATAAATTCGGAGAATCTCCCCTGCACATCGCCAGTGTAAGGGGCTTTACGGATATAATTCCACTGCTTATCGCTGAGGGTGCCGATGTCAATGCCGGAGATAGACGCCATTTGACGCCGCTGCATGCGGCTGCCTGGGGCGGTCACACAGAAACAGCCGCGCTGCTCATCGCCAACGGGGCAAAAGTCGATGCGCGCGGCGATGACGGCGTAACGCCCTTACTGGTATCGACTCTGTCGGGTCGCAACGAGACCATGGAGCTGCTCATCGATAATGGCGCTGATATCAATGCCAGAAACAGAACCGGTATGACGCCACTGCATGCGGCTGCGTTGACAGGCCAGAAGGAAGCTGTCGAGCTGCTGATTGACAAGGGTGCGGATGTCGATGCCAAAAATGAAAATGGTGTGACGCCCTTGCAGATGGCCTCTCAACAGGGTCATTCATCAATCGTTGAATTGCTGCAACGATCCAGAGATAAATGAAACCATTTTATCCCCCGTTCATTTTGACAAGCCTGTCCTGAGCGCTCTGCAGAGCTGCTTCAAGTTTTTCCACGGCGGGTCCGCCTCCCTGAGCCTGCTGCGGTCGGCCGCCGCCGCGTCCGTCGATCACCCTGCAGGCGCTTTCCATCGAGATACGGTTGGGTTATTTATTTTTAAGTCGATAGGTAAATGTCGCCGTGGTGGTATTGTTGTGGCCGTCGATATAAGAGAGCTTGATGTTGCAGTTCTTTTGCAATTTGCGAGACCTGAGCGCCGAGCAGACCACCGGGATGCGCCGGGTGAAACCGAGCTCTCTGTGAATGTCACCGGCTCTCAGTGAGACGCTTTTTTTACCGGCTTTTTTGGCCGGATCGATATGTTTGCGTTTGACGTGCTCCCGAACCCGGTCTGAAGGCGGTAATATCTGGTCTGCCGGAACACCCAGATATTTTTGGTTCAGTTTATAAGCACCCTTGCCCAGGTAGGTAAAATAATCCTTGCGATTCGCTGAATGCCGGTGGGAGGGGTGATTCGGTGCAGCGGCAATGACCCGGGTTGCAAAAGTGTTTCGTTTTAACCCGGGATGGCGCACCAGGGCAAGATTGAAAAGTTTTGCACCGCTAAACTTGTTTTGGCCGGAATCCAGCACATATTTCCTGGCCGTTTCCAGCATAATATCATGGATGGCTTTTTTCTTGTTCGTGGACGAATCGATCTTGAAATGGGAATCTACCCGGACCGGCAATGAAACCACAGCCGGTACGAGATGGACATTTTCAACATGGATACTGGCGCTGTCTTCCTTGAGATCGAGCGAGAGGTTGATCGTCAGTGAAAAATTGAGTCTGTTCATCAATATTACCTTTCTATTTATAAGTATGATTATAGTTAATACAGGTAATATTACCTGTCAAGTTGTTTAAAGATGATACGGGTCGGCGACAGAGATCCCTGTCTTTTTTCTTGACTTGAACTTGATTTCGTTTCGATAATAGTTTTTAGAAGTGGTTTTATAGCGATTGCCAAAAAAACGTTCCGTTTGCGCAAGGCTTTTTGCTACAAGCGCTTATGCCGCCATCCTTTTATTGGGAATGGTTTTATGACAAGCGGGACAAAACCACTTCTAAAATTTTGCCGAAAGGACAATGGGAATGCATCGTTTTGAAATTCTGACCAAAACGCAGGTTGAAAAGGTTCATGCAACTTCTTTGCAGATCCTGGAACAGATCGGGATGGATATTGGCCATCCCCCGGCCCTGGATGTTTTCAAAAAAGGGGGTGCGAAGGTCGACGGGCAGCGCGTCTTTTTCCCTTCCCGACTGGTCGAAGCTCAAATTAAAAAGGCGCCCCGCCGCTTTATGCTCTACGCGCGCAACCCGCAAAACAATGTGGTGGTCGGTGGCCGCAACACCCTTTTTGCTCCCGGTTACGGTGCCCCTTTTGTCACTGATCTTGAAAACGGCCGGCGCAAAGCCACCCTCGAGGACTTTGAAAATTTTGTCAAATTAACCGGTGCCAGTACCCATCTGGATGTTTTAAGCGGTACGGTCGTTGAACCCACCGATGTGCCCTATGAAATTCGGCACGCGCAGATGATTTATAGCGCCGTTAAATATTCGGATAAATGTTTTATGGGCAGCACCATGGGCGCCCGGGCTGCCGGCGATTGTATACAAATGGCGGCTGTTCTGTTCGGCGGCCGGGATCAAATTGAGTCGGCCCCTGTAATCGTCAGTGTCGTTGGGCCGCTAACGCCCTTGAAATACGATGCCCGCATGCTGGGCGCCCTGATGGAATATGCTGCTGCCGGGCAACCCGTGCTGATTACGTCATTGGCGATTGCCGGGGCGACAGGCCCGGTTACCCTGGCGGGAAACCTGGCGCTGCAGAACGCCGAGGTTCTGGCCGGAATTGTGCTGACCCAGCTGATCCGCGAGGGCACGCCGGTCATCTTCGGAGGTGCTTCCTCCAATGCCGAGATGCGCAACGGCACCCTGAGTATCGGTTCGCCCGAAATGGCCATGAATGCCGCGGCCACGGCTCAGATGGCCCGTTACTACAAACTGCCGGCTCGCTGCGGCGGAGCGGTGTGCGACGCCAAATCACCGGACGCACAGGCGTCTTATGAGTCCATGATGAATCTTTTAATGGCCCTGGTCTGCGGGGCTAATTTTGTGCTGCACAGCGCCGGCATCCTGGAATCCTTCAATTGTATGTCCTATGAGAAATTTATCATGGATGAAGAAATGTGCGGGATGGCCAAAAGGATTCACAGGGCAATTGACGTCAATCCGGACACCCTGGCTTTCGATGTGATTAAGGCCGTTGGACCCGGTGGTCACTTTCTGGACAAAGATCACACCTTCGACCACTTTAGAACCGAATTTTATCAACCGCGCCTATCCAACCGTGACGATTTTGTAACCTGGCAGGCAAATGGGTCCCCCCAGAGCATGGTCAAGGCCAACATGAAGGTAAAACAAATCTTGAACAACTATGAAGCACCCGAGTTGCCGGCCGATGTGGATAAGGATCTGCAAAAATTCATCGCAACATTAGGTTAGCCGCCCTTTGTTGATTTTGATGGGGTGGCGCGCAGACGGCGCTTACGCCCAATGGGCCTGCATCCGATCCAGTTCTTTGACGACTTCATCAGGCAGCGGCGCCGGCTGATGCGCCATGGCCTCTTGAGTAAGTTCCCGCAGCCGTTCCTCAAACTGTTTGGCGCCCATCTCCTTCCACTGGTCATAAACGGTCCGGTCAAAAAGCTTAGAATACCTGACCTCACGAAAATGTTTCATGGTGTGGTCTTCCTGCAGGTAGTGCCCACCGGGTCCGACCTGATCGATCAAATCGACGGCCAGGGTTTCTTCGGTTATTGGCAGTCCCTTCATGTATTGATTGACATTATGCAGGATTTCGTTGACCAGCACCATAAACGCCGGCGATACCAGCGACCCGTGGTCCATCCAGCTGCTGCAGTCATGCACCAGGCTGGATCCGATGGCTGCGGAACTGAGACACTGCAAAGTCGCTTCGGCGGCTGCCTGGGGATCGCAGAACTTGGCATCGGTGCAACCGGCGGTGCCGAAAAAGGGCAGTTCGTAAAATTGCGCCATTTGGGCCATGGCGCCGACCATCAGACTCATTTCGGGTGCACCATAAGAAAATATCGATGTTTGCATGTCCATGATGGTCGTAAATGCACCGAATATAAATGCAGCTCCCGGCCGGGCGGCCTGAGCCAGCACCAGCCCGCTCAGGGATTCCGCACTTCCCTGGACGATGGTACCGGCGAATGTTGCCGGGGCGGAACCGCAGGCCTGGGGGGCCGGAAAATTAATCAGGGGGATACCGTGCTCAACGGTGAACAACATTTTGTCCACGGCCGGGTCATAATACTCCAGAGGTGAAATCGGCTCCGAATATTGAACAATCGTCGGTGCTTTTTCGAATTTTTCTTTGCCGCCACAGATGAGCAGCGCCATTTCATAAATATCGCGCTCGCTGTTAGCATCCTTGCAGCAAAAGACCAGCGGTTTTTCGCAATAGGTCAATGCCTGGCGCACGATAACGCGGTCGGCAATGTCAGGCGGCTGATCATCGGCCATTCCAATGATCATCGACCAATCAAAATTGGGCAGCCCATCGGCCAGGGTGGCGGTGACGCGGCAGTGCTCGCTGGTAAAGCGCATGCGCTCATTGGTAATGGGATCCAGGTAATCAATGCAGTCAAGACTCGGCCCGAACCAGGATTTGTCACCTTCCAGGATGACAGCGCGCTGGCCGCTTCGATTTCCTAAAACCACGCGCGACGGTGCTTTGCGAATCGCATCTTCTACCAGCCAGGCCGGTATGCGAACCCGGTCACCTTCCACCCGGGCGCCGGCTCCGTCCAGCACTTCCAGACCCCTTGGGTGCGTCATCTTCACGCCGGTGCGCTCTAAAACCTCCAGAGTCGCCAGGTGAATTTGTTTGATCTGGCTATCATTGATCACCTGAAGCCTGGGTTTAAAATACAGCTGAGGCTGTTGCATCATCATATCCTTGCCCTCCTTTCAATGGGATGAATTTCTTTTTCACGAATGCGTAAAGATAAAACGGCGGCGATCAGGGCCATAATCGCAAACGAGAAGAAAACGGCGTTGAAAGATTGAAACCGATCAGCAATCCTGCCCGAAGCCACGTTGGTCAAAATGCCGGCCAGGCTGGTGAAGGTCGTCAGAAAGCCCATGCCTGTGGCCGATAGTTTGCGCGAGAGGATATCCGAAGGGTAGGTCGCCAGCAGAATATCGGGCATCACGATCATAAAGCCGATCACGATCAGCAAGGCAATGGCCGGTGCCAGGCGGATTCCCATGCCCAGCAAAAACGTTGTCAGAGCCAGGGTTGCCAGACCGGTAAAAAGCAGCGGCTTGCGTCTGCCGTTGAAATAATGGTCGGATAAAAAACCGGCAACCGGTGACGCGAAGATACCGGGGATCAAAACGACTGCTGCAATCGTGCTGGCGCGATCGATCGACAGAGCGTAGATTTCGGTTAAAAAAGTGGGTATCCATACCAGGCAACCAAATTGCACATACACAAAGCAAAAATAAACCATAGCTACGACCCTCAGGGTGGGATGGGTCAATACCAGCCGGATCGTAGATGCGTCCGTATTGGCGCTGATACTTTCCATCTGGGTTTCATCATCAAAATCGGCAAGGCCTTTTTCTGAAGGGCTGTTGCGGACAAAGACCCAAAAAACAACCGTAACGGCTGCCAGCAAAACCGGTGGCACCAGAAATGCGCTTGGCCATCCGAAATGATCGCCGAGGTAACCGGAAAACCGGATGCCAAAGCTACTCCCGACGGCCACACAGGTGGCAAAAAATCCGATCGCCGTTGCCCGCCTGGCGCGCGGAAACCAATTGACAACCAATTTGAGCGCGCAACTCCAGCCCACGGCCTGCCCCAGGCCGTTGATTACCTGGCCTGCTGCAAGGACGTAAAAGTGTGCCCCCTGACTGATAATCAGATTGCCGGCTATGGATATCAATGCGCCGGCGGTCAGGATTTTGCGGGGCCCGAAGCGGTCCCCCAGGTACCCCGCCGGCAGTTGAAAGGCTGTGTAGGCCACAAAGAAAAATGCGATCAGCCATCCGGCCCCGGTATTGGTCAGCGCCAGGTCGGCTCGAATGAGCGGCAAAACGGCCGAGTAGTTGAAGCGGCTGGCGTAATAGAGTCCGAATAACAGCCACGTCAAAAATAAGACCCGGCCGGCCGGTCCCTTTAAGCTGAAGCGGTTCATAAGGAATGCTTTCCCTGCGGATCGGACAGGCGCGGATTTCCAGCCGCGCACGCCACTATTCTCAGCCAGGCGCCCTCCGTTTGTTTTTCAAGCACAACCTGGGGTGCCGATGCACCGGCTGCGATCGAGCTTTCACCTGCAAGCTGAACAACCATTTTCTCGGCATAGCGGCAAGCATCTTCGATTTCGACAAAGCCTTTGTTGCGGCCTTCGATTTGCACCACGAAGGCGCGGGCGCCGTCAGTTTCCCGGGCGTATACCAGGGCCTCTTTGGTGACGACCACCGAACCGGCTACCGCGCCGACGGCGTTGGCCACCGGCGCATGCTCCGGTAAAATAAAATCGGTATGAAGGTAGGCGGCGACTTTTTCGAGGAATATTTTAGCGGGCGCACCGATACCGATAATTGGATAACGGCTGCTCAGGGTAACCGCCAGATAGGGATTGGCTTCGCTGAGGGCTTCGCTGACGAACCAGCGCCCCCATGGTCCATTAACCTGTTCCGGCAATTGCGCTTCACTGACCTGGCGTGCCAGAAAGACAACAGCTTCTTTGACCATGGTGTGCACAATCGAATCAAGCACCTGCTGCACAACACGGGTTTGCTCCTTGGTGTGCAGGGCGCACGCATAGTCCATCGCCTGCCGGGCGGCTGCTGTGCACCAGAGATCCATCTGGCCGGTTACGTGCAAAAGATCGGTGGGCGTCAGGGTTGCCTGTTCGATGACACCCTGTCGGATCAGGGCATCCGCATTCAATTGCAAAGCATGATAGACATCCATTCTTTTTAGCAGCTGCGTTAAACTCAGCGGGCCGTCTTCAAGCAGTGCAATTAGCTTCTGATGGTTTGCATTGCCGGTCACCCTTTTTTGAGAACCGATTGCTTTGGACAAAAACCAGTACTCGATATCGGTCGCGCGCCGCTCTAAATCCCCCTTTTTTTTGAGGCGGCAGATTTCTTTTTCAACCCGGGGAAAGCGTGCGGCCAGCAGCGCAAGCGGCACCACCCGCTCTGGCCCCACCTGAACCCTATCACCGGCATCAAAGCGAATCCGGCTATCGCAGCCGAGCGCGGTGGTTCGAATGCGGGCGGCTTCAACAGCGGTTTCAAAGGTGCCCACCCGGGCGCCGTCTTCCGAGATGGTCATTTTAAAATGATCCAGCAGGGCCATGTCGGTGGTGGTGCCGCCCACATCGATGACAAGCGCATTGCCGTGTCCTGAAAGAAAGCGTCCGCCAATGGCACTGGCGGCCGGTCCCGACAGGACGGTTTCCACCGGTTTATGAATGGCATCCGCGTAAGGCATCAGGGAGCCGTCGCCCTTGACGATCATCAGCGGCGCCCGGATTCCCTGGGCGACCAACGAATTGCGTACGGCTTCAATAAACTCCTGCATGACGGCCACCAGCGAGGCGTTCAGGCAGGCCGTGGTGGCGCGCTTGATGGAATCAAGTTTTTTCGAAAGCTGATTTCCCAGCACCACCGGCAGTGCACACATGTTGCGCACCATCTCTTGAGCGCGCTCTTCGTGGGAAGGGTTCAGGGGACTAAAGTAGCCTGAAATGGCCAGCGCATCCACTTCGGTGTGGTGTTGCGCAACCCAGGACTCGATGCTTTTCAGATCGAGCGCTTCTTTTTCCAGGCCCTGAGTGGTGTGGCCGCCTCTGAAATGGGCGAAATGGCGGGTAGGTAACTTCGACACAAGGTTATAGGTGGCCATCAACTCCCGATCATATCCGATCAGCAGCAGACCGACCCGGCGTGTTTTGCCTTCGGCAATGGAATTGGTCGCCAGGGTGCTGGAAATTCCAACCAGTCTGACAGCGGCGGGATCGCCGATGTTGAGTTCATTGAGGGCTTTTTTAATTCCGCGGGCAAGGTTATCAGGGGTGGTCAGCGTCTTGCTGAAAGCCATGACCTTACGGGATTTCAGATCGAGCAGGACAGCATCGGTATAGGTGCCTCCTGTATCGATTCCAATGACATATTCGCCGGATGGGTCCATGGGCTTCCGTTCAACACCTGAATCTTGCATGAAAATAAAAGGAGACAATTCATTTAAGGCCGCAGGCCGATGATCGCAAAATGGATCGAGCCGGACGGCGCAAAGCATCGATCCGTCCGGCTCTTCAATGGTGGCTGGTAAATGTCAAATGGCTTGAAGCTATTTCTTTTCAGCCGCTGCCTTTTTAGCCTCACGTTCTTCAGCCGCCTTCAGGATGTCTTCAATTTTTTTCTTTGCTTCCGGCGGCACTTTGGATATCGGGCCTTCAAAGTTGGCGATGATGTCACGAGCCTTTGCGATAACCCGGTCTCTCATCGTTGTCTGACCCTGGTTTGCCCAGTCCTCGTATCCCTGTCGGTCCATCAGGGTGGGTGCCCAGAGGGCGCCTGCGTGTTTTCGGGTGTGATCTCTGTCGCTGTAATTGCCGCCCGGTCCCACCTGACAGATTTCTTCTACGGCCAGGGTCTCTTCGTTGACATCGATGCCCTTTGCAACCACATGGCTCATGCCGATTTGTTCATCTGCCATGACCAGTTGCAGCACGGAGCCGGTCATGCCCGATTCGAAGTATCCGACGTCGTGAATAAAGTTTGCTCCGCTGAGCATAGCCGAATGCACCGAAGTGGCCGCTTCAATGGCGCCCTGGACGTCCAGCGTTTTGGTGTCGGTACAACCGGCGGTGGAGAACATCGGCAATCCTGCATATTGCGCCATCTCGGTCAGCGCTGCGCTCATCAGACTTAGTTCCGGGGATCCATAAGCGTAGACCGAATATTGCATATCCATAATCGACTGGACGCCGCCCATGATCACACAGGTGCCGGGGTTGAGCAGCTGGGCGACGACCACACCGAGCATCGATTCGGAAAAAGCGCAGACCAGCTGGCCGGCATGGGTGGCCGGAACGGTCGCACCCCCGATACAGCAGGGCGTATACACCTGCGGGATGCCGTGCTTGGCATTGTACATGAGCTTGTCCATGGCGTGAAAATCGCTGAGCAGCGGTGAGATCGGTTCACCGTAAAAGACGTAATTGGGGCATCGTTTAAAAGCTTCCTCACTGCCGGCCATGGCGACGGCGATCTGATGAATGTCGCTGCAGGTATCGCGGGTGTAGGACCAGGATAAAATGGGTTTGGTGGTGTTCTGAATCATCTCGGCAAACTCATATACATCTGCCAAAGAGACGGTCACATCACTGATGGTGCCCAAAGATTGCACAAAACCAATGTTCGGAAGGGCCTCACAGACCCGGGCCACTACGGACGCATCATTTTTGACATACTTGCGGCGCTCGAGTGTATCGGGATCGGTGTAGTTCGGCGGGGTGGGCCCGGGACCGAACAGGACCTGGTTTTTCTCAATCCGGG
>Ga0209536_100016722_pt1 | contig 10421 bp, 12 predicted proteins | sample DeeMarSeWOR28_12_FD_187461 | JGI IMG/M metagenome (GOLD analysis project Ga0209536, IMG submission 187461) | Marine sediment microbial communities from White Oak River estuary, North Carolina - WOR-2-8_12 (SPAdes) (version 2) | ecosystem: Environmental > Aquatic > Marine > Intertidal zone >... | reverse complement strand
CCTTGCCATTGGCATGATTCTCCTGAACAAACTCCACGCCACCAACGTATTTGTCCTCATTGGGTTGTTCTACATTCTTGCGGGTCATTACTTCGGCGTGCCCGTCCCGGTGCAGCCCATGAAAGTGATCGGCGCCTATGCCATCGCCACCGGTTTGACACCCACCCAGATCGTCTCCTCAAGCCTGTGGATGGGTGTCTTTTTCCTTTTCCTGGGCATCACCGGCTTGATACAGCTAATCGGTAAGTATACCCCGAAAAGCACGGTGCGAGGTGTCCAGCTCGGTGTTGGTGTGGTACTTCTCATCAGAGGCTTGAAGCTTATCATCGAGCCCGACCCCAACCTGGCTATTCAAGCCATCGGACCGGTGAGTACGAGCATTGTCTTGGGAGCGGCCGGTCTTGTCTTGACCTTCCTGCTCCTGGACAACAAGAAACTCCCAGCCGCTCTGGTGCTTATCGTCCTAGGGATTATTCTCGGGATCTTTATCGGCAAACCAATAGATGTGGTAGCCTTCGATTGGCGTATCCACCTGCCAAAAGCGATTCCTTACGGCTGGCCTTCAGTGGACGATTTAGTCTGGGTGATTCCGGTTCTGGTCTTGCCTCAAATTCCCATGACCATTGGCAATGCCATTATCTCTAACACGGATATAACCCACGAATATTTTGCTGAGCGGGCAAAGCGGACCACTTACAGGAGTGTGGCAAACAGTCAGGGACTCGCTGACATTGCTTCCTTTTTCTTTGGGGGAATCCCCATGTGCCACGGGGCTGGAGGATTGGCGGCCCACTATCGTTTCGGTGCCCGGACCGCTGGCTCCAATGTGATTATTGGCGGGATATTCGTCTTGCTTGCCCTGATCTTTGGGGAGAATATGGTCGCCGTTTTGAAATTGCTGCCCTTCTCCCTGCTGGGGGTGCTGCTGGTCTTTGCCGGGTTGCAGCTTGCCCTCATGATCCAGGATCTGCGGGATCGCAAAGACCTCTTCGTGGCCCTGCTGATGCTCGGCATCGCCCTAAGCACCAATCTCGGCGTCGCCTTCTTGATTGGCATAATCACGGCCTACGGTTTGAGAAGCGAGAAGCTCTCAGTTTAGGGAAAAGCCCTCCAGAATCCAGCATCCAGCTTTCTCTACTAGCCCGGCTCTCAGACGGTGGTCTACCCAACAACCCAAACTGCCATCTCTTTGGCCAGCTGGATGACTTTGCTGCTGACCCGTCCCATAAAGAATTCCTCCACCCTTGAAAGCCCCCTACGGCCCACAATGATGGTACCATAGCCCCCATTCTTGGCCTCATCAACAATGGCTTTGGCCCTGCTGGCGGCACCGGCGACAATTTTTTTCTCAATCTGAGCCCGCTTGAGACCAGCTTTTTCCAGTTTGTCTATGGCCTCATTGCAAACGGTTTTCATGGCTTCTTCCGCCCGCTGAAATTCAACCTTTAATTCTTCATCCCTCAAGGCTTCCGAGCTCGGGACAAAAGCTCCCTCAAAACCTATGGAAAGGAATTCGAAACCTCTCAAAACATGAAAGAGAGTGACCGTGCAATCAGTCCCCGCCAGCATGGCTCCCGCATAATCTACAGCCCTCATAGCTTCTTCCGACCCGTCCATGGCCACAAGATACTTGCCAGCCTGAGGTGAGCCTCCAATTACCCACAGCGGACTCTGAACCAACTGGCCCACCAATTTGTTGGCAATGCTTCCCCAGACGAGATCCTTGATCTTACTCATGCCCCAACGCCCCACCACCACGGCGTCATAATCTCCCTGCGCTTCCCGGGCGATGTCTCGCGCTATGCCAACCTTTCTATCCTGAATCCTGACATCCACCGCCTCCTGGGGGACGCCCTGATCCACAAAGAGTTGCCGGGATTTTGCCATAAACTCTTTCATGGCCTTTTCCTGTTGCTGAGCCCAGGCTACTACCGGCGCCAGTCTGTGCCTGAAGGAGGGGTCTTTCTCTATATCCCAGAAGCTCTCAGGAATCTTGCTTTGTATGTGAAATAGGATCACTTTGGTCTTGCCCGGGGGAAGCACCTGGCTTGCGTAACGAACCGCCTCAAAAGACTGCTCTGAACCATCCACTGCTATCAATAGTCTTCTCTGCTCACTCATAGATGCTCCTTTGGCCATTCCACATCACCTAACCCTCTTCCTCTCAGTACTCAGAGTTATGCCGCCTTTCCATGGGGATTTACGGTCAAAACCGGCACCGGAGATTTCTGTACCACCCTTTCGGCAACGCTTCCGAAGACCACCTTCTCCAGACCTTTTCTCCCGTGGGTTCCCATAATTACCAGGTCAATTCCTTGGGAACGCACGTAGTTCAGGATCTCTTCAGCGGCGTCGCCCAAGACAACCTGTGCCTTGGGGGAAAAGCCTTGGAAATGGTCCTTCACGAACTCGTCCAGTTTCCTCTCTGCACCTTGTACTATTTCGCCTTCAAAGCTCTTCACAGACGGATGTGGAACATAGATGCTGACAAAGTGCTGGAGGATCCGTGCCACAAATAGTAAATGTACCTCAGCGCCAAACTTCGAAGCAACCTCTTTAACGTAGGGTGCAATTTTCGGCGAGACCTCTGACAGATCAACGGGAAATAGTATTTTCTTGGCGAATTCCATGGTGTACTCCTTCTTTACAGTATAGTTCCTTCTTCTTGTCGTGACTTTGTATGTAAAGATTCCAATTTCTTTGAAACGGAAAGATAAAACGTCGCTCCCCTGTTGGGCGCCGATTCAACCCACAGATCGCCCAGGTGTTTTTGCGCCGCCTCCTTGGCAATGGCCAGCCCCATACCCGTGCCTTCGGTGTGGCTCGAACTCTCCAAACGCTGAAAAAAGTGAAACAGCCTTTTCATATCCTCCTCTTTGATCCCCACCCCGTTGTCGCTGACAGAGAAAATGTGATGGTACTCGCTTTCTTGGTAAGCAACACTGATTTCGCTGAGTGTTTCTCCCCCGTATTTCAAAGCATTGTCCAGCAGATTTCTAAAAGCCCTGGTTAGGCGGAGTTCATCCCCCACGACTTCGGGAAAAGAAGAGGGCTGTCGCAAGGTTACATTGCGCTCTCGTAAAGGTCCGGCAAATTCTTGCCTGAGCTGAGTGAACATTTCGCGCATATTCACCCTGCCGATGTTTAACGGTAGTTCTCTGGTGGCGATGTAGTAGTTAATCTGTTCAGCCAGAGTAGCTATTTGTGACGCCGTCTTCATGATCGTCTTGCAATAAAGTCGCCCGGTGTCATCCAGTAAGTCCCCATATTGCCTGTAGAATCTCTCCATGAGACCACACAAACCGATGGCAGGGCTCTTCAGATCGTGGGAGGCGGAATAAGCAAAATATTTAATGGTCTCCTTCTTTTCCTGAACTTCTCTTAGCTTTTCTTGTAAATCGAGATAAATTCTGGCGTTGCTGCTCGCCACCCCTATCTGGTGTCCCATGGTCATGAGGAGATCGATCTCTTCCTGCCCCAGCTTGATCACCTTCTTGGCTCCCAGATTCATGACCCCCTCCACCCGGTCCCTAACAATGAATGGCACGCAAATGATGATCTTCAGCCCCTTGAGAGCTAAAAGCTCCACTCGCTCCTCGCTGTCGAGTTCGGAGATATGCTGAGCAATGAAGGATTTGGTTCGAGCTGATTTGCCCGAAAAACTGTCGTCCAGCCGAACTCTCTCCAAGCCGGAGACGTCAAGCCCCGTGTGAGCGGCGAGAACAAGGACTTTCTCCTTTTCATCCATCAAATAAATGCGACCCGATTCCAGATCGAAGTGCTTTAAAACGATGGCGAGAGCACCTTTCAAAAGGGGCTCAAATTCCATGGCAACCGAAAGAAAATTGCTCAGTTCCAGCAGGGCGGAAAGCGGTTCATTTCTCTTCTTCAGAGAGGACTTGACATATTTGATGCTCACGTACTTCTCGGCAAAAAGCATGGTTTCATCTACTCCGTTCATGGATCCCTCGGGGTTGACGTCACGGTACAAGCCACACGGTAAATTTTTCAGCCCGTTGTAGCACCTTGTTGGTGACCCGACCCAAGAGGAACTGGCGCACTTTGGATAATCCCCTGCGGCCCATGACAATGGTGCCGTAGCGTCCTTCGTCGGCCTCCTGGAGAATATCCATTGCGCGGCTGGCACTGTCGACGTTAGCCCTGGTCGAAATTCTTGCCCCGTCCACCCCTGCCCTCTCAAGATTTGACTTATAGAAACGGAACATATGGGGAATGTCCTTCTTGACCTCTTCCCAGAATCCTTCTATCTCATAATCTCGCAGGGTGTGGTCATCCAGAAAGCTAAACCGCCGTATCACATGGAACAGGGCAAGCTCCGTTTTTGTTTGGCCGACAATTGACCCAACATACTCTACCGCCCTGCGAGAATTTTCGGAACTGTCCACTGCCAGCAAAATCTTTTTAGATTCGATGCTTCCGCCCACCACCCACAGGGGAACGTGTTTTGTTCCCTCCACGATTTTTTGGCACACACTGCCCAGATAGGACTCCTGAAACTCACTCAAGCCTCTGCGTCCCACAACGACCGCGTCATAGCCATGTGCAGCTTGTGCTAGAATATCTCTGGCAATGCCGACTTCCCTCTCTTGAAGGATTACCCCCACCTCAGTCTCTGCCACTCCTGCATTGACCAGACTTGTTTTGGCCTTGGCCAGGAAAGTCTGCGCCGCTCCTTTTTTTTCTTCTTTCCACGTAGCGTAGCGGCCCCCGATCTCAGCCTTGAAGTAGTCGGTTTTTTCCAGATCCCAGAAAGTCTCAGGTGCTGTGGGGAGAACGTGCATCAAGGTGACTCTGAGGTCCGCCGGAGGACACGTTTGTGCCACATACTTTGTCGCACGTAACGAGTCTTGCGAGCCATCCACCGCTATCAAGATGTGACTTTTCTTGGACAAGGACTTTTCTCTACCTTACATATTCTGTATATGGCAATCGTATGCCCCATTTTACCTGTCACCGCTTTGCACTGGTCAGTCGGAGGCTAACCAACAGCCCTATTCCCCTCCCCGACGGGAGGGGATTATAGGCTTATTGGACACCCCCAACTGTCACCTGTAAGACTTTAGGCACGGCCACCGGTGATCGAAACGTCCATTACTGTTATCCCGGCAGGGCGGTAATAACCGCCGGCGTGTGCACCATTCCATAAAGATTCCTTTTGGCGGTTTTGTAGCGCTCAAAATAAATCTGTGCAATTTTTAGCATCAGCTTGTATCCCAGCAATGGATCTTTCTCGCACATTTTGGACAGCTCATCGGCATCAATCGCCAGTACCTCAGTGTCCTCGAGGCACACGGCTGTAAGAGTATACTCCTGAGGTTGCATGAACGAGGCAGCACCGAACAATGTACCTGGCTCGCGCGTCTCAAAGGCAATCCCTACATCGTCTCCCGGTTCAATCCTTCTCAAACTCACAAGTCCTTTACTGACCACGAACAGATGTTTGGCAGGATTGCCACGCTCGTAAATGTGGGCATACCGCTTGAAACTTTTCTTCTCGCTGATTGTGGCAATCTCCTTTATCTGGCTTTCTGAAAAAGGTTTGAACAAGTCGAATTTGGCCAACTCTCCTACTCCTGCCATAACCCTCCCTCCTTTCATCCTGAGACCTCTTTACATTAGCACCATATAAACCCCGGTGGCCGTGCCTGGGAAAAGGTTAATCCATATCGAGAAAAGAATTCATAATTGGCTCGTACTTCTGCCTGAATTCCGGATAGACCTCAGCCAGTAGCTTATAATAAGGCTTGATGTATCGAATTCTCCCTTGGACAACTTTCAACTCAAGGTTGGGGCAGCTGTCACAACTCCAGGCATGCCAATGAGACTTTGCCGCAACCATAAGGCAATCGCCATAGAGGGGGCAGTCAATGTACTTGATCCCTTTCTTTTCCTTGGGCTTAGGTGCATAGAGTTGCACTGCAATCCTCCTAATGCATTTCCAATGAGCAGCAGTTGGTTCAAGTGATTTTACTCACCCTTTACCACATGCCTACTGAAATAAATGTGCCAGAGGATGGCAGATATAAGTTTTTGAATTTACTCACTTCTTAAAAAAAGTCTAATTCCGGTGTAGTGAGGAATTTTACATTTTGTAAAGAATACTGGCAGGCGGGAAAAGGGGAGGTGGCAGGTGAGATTGGGCAGAGGGCGCTAGTGAAGTAGTGGCCGCAGGCGAATTTCACGGGGTAAACATGGGGCAAATTTCTCAGAGCCACAGAACCACAGAGCCTCAGAACTTTAAAGCCGCAGAGGATAGGAGCCAGAGGTCGGAGGTCAGAAGGAAAATTCTTATTTGTAATTTCGAAAAACGCCTATGCACTTAACTCCGCAAGAGTTCCGGAGGGCTGGGAAGGAAAGGGGTTGTCAATGCTAGTCAAGGAGTTTTTCGGTAAAATCACTCCTGCTCACCATTTGCAGCAAAAGCTCATTCTCACATACCAGGCAGTCTTCTAAATCTCTCATGCAGCAGCGCAAAAGCCTTTTGATCCCTGAAAGGGAGTGGACCGGTTTCACGGCAAATTCCTGGGCTATCTTACGAGCCTCATCCTCCAGTTGATCCACCGGAACGACCTTGTCCACAATGCCAAGCGTAAAGGCTTCATCCGCGGTAATATCATTGTGGGAGAGCAATATCTCCAATGCCTTGCCGAAGCCCAACAACCTCGACAGAAAAAAGGCTCCCCCTCCCTTTGGGATGAGTCCGAGATCGAGATAGGGATTCTGGAAGATACAGTTATCTCCTATTATCCTGTAATCACAGGCAAGACCGATGTTCATATAGAGGGAAATGACTTTGCCGCTGTCGGCGTGAACAATTGGTTTGCCAAAACCAACAATTTTCAAGATGAATTGGTTAACTGCATTGTACAATCTCGCCAGGTCTCTTGCGTCAAAGTCTACTTTTAGCATTTGACGGTAAAAGCTGATATACTCCTCACGGCCAACCTTCCTGGGCGAACCTGTAATAATGAGAACCTTGACCTCATCGCTTTTTGCAATGAGATCAAGGTAGTCAAAAAGGATATTTTTTGCGTCTAAATGAGTGGCGCGCTGGATGAGGTTTTCCTTGAGCCTGATCCAGACCATACTTTCCTCTCTTTCCCCAGAGAAGAAATCATACTCCACCTGAAAACTCGACACCTTGTGCATGGCAAAAGTACCTCCATGATATTTTCGGGCACCTTTTTCTATTCTGCCATACTCCTGTGCATATGTGTTACAAAAGTCACCTCCATACACGTGCCATTCTTTATTATAGTACCGACTCCAAAATCAGAAATACTTCTCCTCCACCTTGATCTTGGCCTCCCGCAGACGGTTATAATCCCTTTTCAGCCGCTCATTGGCTATGTTCTTGTGCAACTTGGCGGCATTTAAAGACTCATCGGCGGAGCCGAACATGTAGACTTTCGGCACCTCGTGGACTTCTTTCCTGACCCTACAGGTGTAGTCACCAATCAACAGGTAGGATTCCGTTTCGCTCGTTCCTTCCTCCGTATGCGCCGGATGGACTTTTACAGGAACGTTCAGTTTCCTCAACTTTACCGAGACGCTAACATCTTCTCCTTCTTTGGCGAGGCGAATGAAGTCTTCCAGCATGGCAAGCTCGTCTTTTTCGAAAATCGGTACCATTCTCGATCCTCCCTCATTTGTCAAAAAATCTTTCGCCTTCTCAGGCGGGTAACTTTTGTCCGTTACTCCCATTCCCCTCAGGTCGCCGTGCTCTTTCGGGCTGGAAGTAGTCCCTCTCTGGCAAGGTATTCATGAATTTCAGCAGAGTGTAATTTGCTTATATCTTTAGCTAATTCGTGAACTCTCAGGTTTTGCTTCAGGAGAATCTCCAGGTGCTCACGAAGACATCCTAGCATACGCGCTGGAGCTATGAGCACTACATGACGAGCCTGTTCGGAGCGAGCAAAACTATTTGCCTTTTTCAAAACCTCTAGGGCAAAGCGGCGATCATATTCATCCTCATGTTGCGAGCGGTGGTCGTCATAGCCATGAGCAGGACCCCCATGGGGAGCGCGACTACGACCAGACTTCGGGTCAGCGTACAACTCACGTCCAGGTATTTCCTTCTCCGGGTTGGAGAGTTCACCACGTTCAATCAGCTTCGGCCCGGACTCTAATACCGGTGCTGCCGATGTCTTTAAAGTGAAAAAACGAGCATGCGCTCCTGAAGTAACCACGACACAATAGTTAGCCATGGAGTTATCCTCCTTATCAATGTCAATATACTCTGCCCTTCTCCTCACCAGACCAGTTGAAATGCATTCCTTTTATGAGACAAGAAATACTTGAGCAGGAGCACCGACGTTACGGGTTGTGAAGTCCTCTAGGAGGGTTTGGTGAGGAGATCGGGCAGTTGTCTCAATGCGGCACAAAAACCGTGTTTGCTTGGCCCCTATCTTAGTCTTCCCCCTCATATTTGAACGACAAACTGACCCGAGCACGATAGGCAGCAACTTTTCCCTTTTCCACCCTCATATCCAGCTTGGTGATTTCTGCTATTCTCAGGTCCCTGAGACTTTTGGCAGCCGTTTCCACTGCATTTTTTGCAGCCTCCTCCCAGGATGTGGGGCTTGTACCTACGATTTCAACAATTTTGTATGTACTTGTCGTCATGTCCTTCCTCCTTCCGCCTGCCAAGGCCGTGTGCATGTCGCCAAAAAAAATACGGCAATACGCAGTGGTCAGGCAGTAATAAATGAATATTATTTGGTTATACGGTTGTACACTTCATTCTCCGGTTAACTCCATGGTCCTCTCCCCCACCGCTGGGGGAGAGGAGATTTTTGCGGAGGTAAATACAGAAGCGTTTTGCTTACTCATGTTGATAAGGTGCCCCCAGATCCTTGAAAGAAAAGTTATGAAAGACCCGGTGACCGTTATAGTCCAGTACTCTGAGGTCATCGGTTTCCTTAACGTCTTTCATGACCACATCAAAGTGCTGGCCATACTTTTTCTTTGCCAGGTCAATTGAGACCTCATGGGCAATAAACTTGTTTAGTCCTTTGGCTTCCAACTTCTCTACAAATCCTGGAGCTGAAAACGAATCGTAGGTAGTCAAGACCAAAATGGGCCCACTGCCGGTAAAAACTAATGCCGCCTTCATAGCATCCTCCTCGATAAAAGGGTCTTTCCTCGGGGTGCTCCGTCAAGGCACAATCCAAACGGCAAACCCTTCGGCGCGGTTCAATACCTTGCTGGTTACCCGTCCCATTAGGAATTCGCGAACTTTGGACAGTCCCCTGCGTCCCATGACAATAGTGCCGTACCCTCCTTCCTTGGCTTCCCGGAGAATGTCACCTGCCCGGCTGGTGCTGTGCAGGACGGATTTACTGGAAATTCTTTCCGCAGCCACTCCGGATTTCACCAGTAACTCTTTGTAGGAACGAAACATCCGCGGGATGTCTCTATCTATCTGCTCCAACAGCTGCTTCTCCGTGCTCTCGTCTCGAAGCATGAGATCATCCACGAATCCAGGGCTAACACTTCGCACCACATGAAAAAGGGTGATTTCGCCATTGGTATCAGCAGCAAACCTGCCAACGTAATGTACCGCTTTCCGTGAATTTTTAGAGGAATCCACGGCGAGGAGCATCTTTTTCGAAGGAATGTCTCCCCCCACTACCCATACGGGAAGATCCTTAACTCCCTGGACGATTTTGGTGGAAACGGAACCGAGAAAAATGTCCTCCAACTTGCTTAGACCCTTCCTGCCAACCACCACCGCGTCATAGCCCTGAGTACATTCTTTAAGAATGTCACGGGCAATGCCCACCTTTCGTTCCCGTAAAAGCAATCCCACCTTGTTTTCACGTAAGCCGGCCTTGGTCAAAATATGCTTGGCATCGTCCAAAAACGACTGGCCCTTTTTCTTCGTATCCCTTTTCCACTGGGCATATTTCCCTTTCATCCGCTCTTTGAAAAAATCATCTTTTTCCAGATCCCAAAATATCTCCGGTGCCGTAGGCATGACAAACATCAAATTTGCTCGCAGGTCTTTGGGAGCACAGTGGTTGGCAACATATTTCACCGCATTGAGTGAGTGATTTGATAAGTCAACGGCAACCAGAATCTTCTTTAATTGAGCCATAACTGATCCCCTCCTTTTTTCCTAGGTACCATAGGGCAGCATGCCACGTTTAAGGATGTCTCTCTTCCCCTCCCCTGATAAAGCAAACTCTTTGAATGTCTTTGCAATTCCAGTCGGTATTCCTCTGCACTTGAATACTTCTTTGCCACAGAGTATGCCCGCATTGAGAAAAATAAAGCTTGCTGCAAGCAAGGTTGTCAAAGCAACGAGACAAGAGAACCGACCTTTTATTGTTAACCCCAACTGTTTTTTCGCAAACTGTCACTCATCTCAGACACATCTAGTGCGAGCAAAACCACCA